>Ga0105048_10007538_pt1 | contig 17476 bp, 13 predicted proteins | sample MAT05_FD_78382 | JGI IMG/M metagenome (GOLD analysis project Ga0105048, IMG submission 78382) | Freshwater microbial communities from Lake Fryxell liftoff mats and glacier meltwater in Antarctica - MAT-05 | ecosystem: Environmental > Aquatic > Freshwater > Ice > Liftoff microbial mat | place...
CATACAGCGGCCAGATCAGGCCGTATAAAGCGAACGATTTTAGCAAGCTGGGTAAAGGGATGAGTGGCCATTTGCCGGTGAGGGAGAGCCGTTTGAGGACTTGACCCAACACTACATAACCCGCAGATACCGCGATCACGACCAGCCACCCGGCCCACAACGAATGGGTGTAGGTTGCGGCGGCAAACGCCAGTCCGGACAAGATGATCAAGCCCATCTCCATAATGGAGCTGACAGAACTGGCTCGAAACGTGACGCCGGCGCGATCATAAAACCATTGCCCACGGCTGAGGTAACCCCACACCGTGCCGGGGATATAGCGCGGCAGCATCGACAGCATATAGCCCTCCATAACGCTACGCCATGACAGACGCGTCCCCAAGCCGGCCATCACTTCGCGCCAGCCGGCCATCTGGGTGAGGTGCGACAACATGGCCAGGATCAGAGCCGCCCCCATCACCTGCCAACTGGGCAGGGCCAGGCCAGCTACCGAAATTTGGCCGACCGCGCGCCAGGTTTGCCAGATCAGCAAGCCGGCACCGATTGCCAAACCCACTCGCTTCAATAGGGTGCGGATGCGACCCCATCGATTCGGTGTTGGGGTCACGTTCGGTCTGCTCATCGATTCGTCCGGCAAATCAGGATGCACCATGATCTGCTCGTTTGGACAACAGCCAGTTGAAATTGGGCAGCAGAGGAAGGATGAGCTGTTGTACCGGTTGCGGTGCGGCTGCAATCCAGCGCCGGGCCCAGCCTACTTTGGGGACAAACCTGGGGTTGGCCGCAGGCTGCGCTGGGTTGGCCGATTGCGTTTCGCGTTGGGCGTGTTGCACCAGCACGTCCCAACTGACATCGAGCACGGTAAATTGTTGGAACAATCGATGCAGGCTCCACCACGTGCGCGAACGTTCATAATAGTGGTCGCCGCGCTGCAACTTGCTCAGCCAGGCATCGGCCCAGGCGCTGGGCAGCCAGTGGAGAAACGGCAGAAAGTAATGCGGCTCGATGGGATACAGCTTGTTGGGGCCGCTGAAGAAAATAAAGCCGTCGGGTTTGAGCACACGATACATTTCGGCCACCAGTTGCACATCGCTCGGCACATGCTCGTAAACCTGGGCGCAAATGATCACATCGACCGACGCATCGGCCAGCCCCAGCCGCATCGCATCGCCGCGCGCAAAGGCCACATTGGCCACCGCCTGGCAATCGGATGGAATGTGCTTGAGCGCCACATCATCGTAGTCCACGCCGATCACGTGCTTGAACACCGGCGACAACGCGCAGGTGATGACGCCGCTGGAGCAACCCAGATCCAGACACACCATCTCGCGCAGCGGCCGTGGGTTCACCCGGCCGGCATGGCGTTCCAACAGACTGGCGATTTTGGCAGCACGGCGCAGGCGCGTCGCCTCGTTGCCCACTTCGGGGCAAAGGTCGAAGAAGTGTTCCTGATAGGCGCGAAGTTTCATGGTTTACGAGCGACGGCGGTGTAGCCCAGTGCATACAGGCCGGAATGGTCGATGAGGCGATCGAGCGAGAATGCGCCGCGGGTGATGAGCCATTTGTTGATGAACCAGGCGGCCTGCTTGACCACCGGCACCGGCCAGGCCAGCCCCAGCAGCAGCGTCGAGGTTTGATGGCCCAGGAATGAAAACAAGCCGCCGCGCTGATATACATTTTCGACCTGAAAGCCGGCCTGTTCCAGCAACCGGCGCACGCCGTAGCGGGTATAGCGATAAAAGTCGTTCGGCTCCTCGTGCAGCCGGCTGAGGTGCGGCACCGATAGCACCAGGACGCCGCCGGGGCTCAAAATGCGGTAAATCTCGGAGGCCGCGCGAAAAGGGTCGGGCACATGCTCCAATACCTCCAGGCAGGCGGCGCTGTCATAGCTGTTGCTGGCCACGGCTCGCATGTCCTGGATGTCGCCGATATAGGTGACGCCGGTCGTGCGCGATTCCACATCGAAGCTGTCATAGACCTCAACCCGGCCCTCGATAAACTGGCGGTAAGGCATCTCGCCGCAGCCCAGATCGATGAAGCGGCCGTGCGCATATTTCTCAATCAACGGCAGGGTGATTTGATACTGGCCATAGAACACGGGCGAGAAGTAGCGCCGCTCGGGGGAATGGATCAAATCCTTTTCGATGCGCGCACGGGCGCGTTTGAGATAGTGCTGCATGAGGCTTAATGGTTTGAAATGAATTCTGGCGAAATATGAGTGTGCCAGTTTACCGACCGGCAAGCACCTTCTCAAATACCTGCATCAATTGCGCGGCGATGATGGGCCAGCTATAGTAATCGAGCGCACGTTGCCGCGCGGCGGTGCTCAATGCCTGCCATTGCGTTGGGTTTTGCAGCAGTTGCACAATGGCGTCGGCCAGTGCGGCATCATTAGCCGGCGGCACCAGCAAGCCTGTGCCAGGCACCACCACATCAGGAATGCCGCCGACCCGCGAGCCAACGCAGGGTGTGCCGCACGCCAGTGCTTCGAGCAAGACCACGCCGAGGCCCTCTTCTAACGACGGCAACACAAACACCCACGCGCGTTGCATCCAGCCGCGCAGTTGGTCCTGGGTTTGCTCACCCAGAAATTGCACACAGCCGGCCACACCCAATTGCTCAGCCAGTTGCATCAACGCCTCACGTTGCATGCCATCGCCGGCTATGACGAAGCGGCAATCGGGCACAACCTTCACAATGCGCGCCGCAGCCGCCAGCAAAAATCGCACACCCTTGCGCTCGATGAGTGAGCCGGCAAACAGCACCATGCAGTCTCGTTCATGCTCCACTGGCACAAAGCGGCCGACATCAACGCCGTTGGGAATCACTTCGATGTTGTTGATTGGCACGCCGAATTGGGCTGTGGCCTCGCGCAAAGACTGGCTGAGGGCGATGACGGTGTTCGCGGCCGATAGCGCCAGGCGGGTCAGACGCGCGCCGCCGGCCACCCGGCTGCCCTGATAAATATCGCTGCCTTGAACTGTGGCCACGATGGGCTTGCGATGGATGCTTTTGCCGAGGCCGGCCGTCAACGTCGACAGCGTCCAGTTGGCGTGGATGAGATCAACCCGATTGCGCCGGGCGATATGGGCGATGGCGAGGGTGTGCCGCAGTGCAAATGGAGCGAGGGTCAGACGGGCCAGTTTGCTCTTGCGCCAGATCACGGGGATGCCGCCGGTCTCTTTGCGCATGATCTCCCACCGCTCCGGCAAATACGGCGGCCGGAAGATCTCGATGCCGTCGAGCCATTCGTGGCGGGCCGAACCGGGCGCGTGCATGGCCACGACACTGACTTGCGCGCCAGCCTCACGCAACGCGCGCGCGGCCTCCCACACAAAAACGCCATGGATATCGCCCGACCAGCGCGGGAAGGCCGTGGTCGCGATCAGCACTCTCATCGCTGCACAACCACGTTCACCGCCGGCGAGAACTCATACACCATATCGCGGCGGAGTGGATTGCGCGCCTGGTCTTCGGGCACGGTCGAAAGCGACACACTAAAAAATTGCACGCGGCTAATGTCCTTGAGTTTGGGGTTGTCGTGAACCCACATCGACCAGAGGGCACGCAGACGCTCCTGCCGCCGCTCATCCGGCTCACCTAGCACACGATACAGCAGCGCGCGCAGGCGCTCGGGGCTGGCCTCGGGGCTGAAGTCACTCTCGGTCAACACAACCACATTGCCGGCGGTGTCATAGGCATCGATCACCAGCGTTTGCGTCTCGGGCAATGCGCGAAAGGCAAATGTGGGATACAGGCCGAAGGGGTAGTCTTCGCTGCGGGCAATGCCGGTGTAGATATTGCCAAAGAACAACACAAAACCCGTGAGCAGGATCGGCAACACGGTAGTGAGCCGAACTGCTGGGCGTGTTGTTGCTGTAGCTGGCAGTGGGTGGCGGGTGGCTGGCAATGCTTTATTGGCACGTTGGGCCAGCCAGCCGCGCAATTTCATCCACAAGCCATACCAGTCAAACAGCGCCACATAGCACACCTGCAACGGCCAGAAGCTGATGTTCAAAAAGATGCTGGTGGCATTGTGAAAGGCCAGGCCGACCAAAGCCGCAAAAGGACGCAGACGCCGCGACAAAATGACAAAGATGAAGCCGATCTCGAACACGACTGTGTAAAGCGCGGTCAGCTGATAGATCAAGGGATATTCATCAATGCGCCAGAACGGCAGCCAGCCGCGCAACTCCGACCACTTGAGATACATCAACCATTTCAGGTTGTCCGAGGCAATCCAATCGAAGCCGATATCCCACAGCTTATACAGGCCGGGGAAGAAGTAGAGCACGCCGATGAGCAGCGCGACAAAACGCAGCGGCAACCCATAGCGAACGGAGATGGCCGAGGCATCGGGCTGCGAATACCAGGGCAGTTTTTGCCGCACCGCGCGAATGATCTGATCCACCGAGAGCGCATCGCCACTGCGGCTGGCCGCGAGCAGGGCGGTGAACCAGATGAGGTGGTGATAGTGATTGACCTTGCCAAAAAGCTGCGGAATGATGCTGATGTAGAGCGCGCTGACGAGCAGGATCACGGCCGACCAGCGCGTTTGCAGCCCGATCAGCACTGCAATACACGACACCTGAAAGACCAGAAACGCAACAGATGCAAAGGCCGGTGTGAGCGGGAAGTAATTGACCAGCGACATCCACAGCACAGACGGCGGATACTGCAATACACGCGGATACTGGCTGTAGTGCTGGATGCTGGCCCGGTCGAACCAGATCAACAGGGTGACACAAATGACGATGCGAAAGAGGGCTAGATTGACGGGATGCGACGGCTCGGTGAAAAACGCCTTGAGCAACGGGACACTGTGGCGACGGCCTATCAGTGCAATCAACAACGCGGCAACGCCAATGCCGACCAGTACCAGGCGGGTTTGCTCAACTGTCATAGCAGACACTCCAAAGCCATGTTTGACCCATCGGGCCGCAGACCGGCGCTCAAAGTCAGGATGGCACCATTCCCAAAAAACGATACACCGCTGCGGAGCCGGCCGCAAACTCCAGCTTGAAGTAGGGCGAGGCATCCAGGGTTTGCCGCTGGATGGGGCCACCGCGAGTGCCGATGTAGACATACTGTACTCCAGCGGCCTGTAATGCCAACATGGCTGGCGGCGCGGCCAGATTGTCGCTGACTTCAAAAATGCGCATCAGTGGATTTTCAAGATCGGACACCGAGCTGCGCTCGATGGTGTAGATCATGGGCATGGTCAGAGTGGGCCGATGCGCCAGCAGTGGAAACCAATACGCTGCGTCCTGACCCAACACCCAGCGGGCGTTGTAGGGAAATCGAAAGGTATTGCCGAGAATCAGCGCATTGGGCGGCGTATTTTGCTTGATCCATTGGGCCACCTCCAGGTCGTCTTTTTGCACCCACACGTTGTCCTGCTGCAGCGCGCCCCGGTTTGCAAGCGCACCGCGCGCGGCCACCAGAATGATCAGCACGACTGTAATCGTTTTTAAGGCTGTGGTGAAACGCGGCCGCGCCGGGATGAGTTGGGAACTGGTGCGCCAGACTTCGGCCAACAGCCAGCCGATCAATAGGCTGCCGGGAATGCACAGCGAGATGAACACGCTGACGGTGTCCATGTATTGACCGAGGATGCGCTCGGACGAGAGCACCCAGAGCAAGGCCGACCACACCCCGATCGCAACAGCCTGGATATTCCGGCGCAACACGGCCGCGACAAAAGCCGACGCCACCAAAACAATGAGCACGGTGTTGGTGGGATGACCGAGCGTCCAGGGGCCGAGCCGGTTGAGATCAAAAAATGAGTCGAGATTGACAAATTCGGATGCAGCCGCAAAACCGAAGCCGATCTGGCGCGACAAAATGGTGCGATACAGCCACGGCCCATACAGCACGGCGATGAGAACGGCCAGTCCCACCACCCGCTCCACCTCACGCCATGATGGCCGCACCTGGCGCTGGCAAATCTTCCAGGCGATGTAGAGCGTGAGCATGCCCAGGCCGGCCATGATGGTGACGCGATAATGCGACAGGGCCAGACCCGCGATCAACACGGCCAGGACGGGAATACCGGTGCGGGGCATGCGTGCGTCCAGCCACCCCCAGAACAACGCCAGCAAAATGGGCAGCAGCACCAGACCAGTGAGTTGGGTGTAGCGGGCCCAACTGCCCATGGCGGCCGGCAATGCACAGGCCAGACCACACACTACGGCGGCGGCCAGCGCTGCGCCGCGAGATTTGAAGAAGGATCCGGCCCAAAATGCCGTGGTCAGCGCCACCGCCGCCTGCAACAACTGGCCGACGATGGGCACCAGCGAAATCGTTCGAATGCCAGTGAGCGTGCTGAGCGCGCCCACGACACTGTGAAAGCCAAAGTGATAGCTGAACGTGATCAGCGGCGCATACGGCGCGTAGTTCAGCGGCAACCCGCCGTTGTCGACGAATAACTGAGCGATGAGGGTGTGATGATAGTTGTCGATGCCGGGGCCGACCGCCAATCCTTCCAATGCCGCAAGCGCGATGATTGCACTGACGACGATGGCCAGCCACAGCAACCCATCCATGCAGGTGTTGCGGCGCTGAGATGCTGTCCATGCCCGTTGGATGCGCTGGCTCAGCGTCGGCCAATCGGCTCGAAATGCCGTGATGAGCCAGCCGGCTAGTGGGATGAGTGCGGTGGTGAGACGGTTGAGGTGAATGCCGGCCAGGCTCAGCCACGGCATCAGTACCGCCCACAGCGCCAGTGAAAGCGCCAATGCAACCGTGCCACGTTGGGTCCACGACCACTCACGCGCGGGGCGATAGAACGTCAACAGGCCCAATCCCAAGCCTTGAAATAAGACGAGCGCGCCCAGAAAAAGCACCCATTGAGAGACAGAGACGGCGTTGAGAACAGTGAGCATTCGAAAAGAGCAACTTGTAGAGATGGCAGTCGAAGAGACAGCAACAGGGGCGCCGCTGATGGACGCCCCTGTGCACTAGCCTCGTGTTGACATGTTATCAAATGTGCGCTGAATTGCCACACGTTCGCCCCATGTCAGTCAGGTTGTTTAATTCCAATCGATATAGAGCGGTTGGATACCAATGCTTAACAGCGCATTTATCGGCACAGGCACTGCGTTGCCAAAAGGATCGAAGATGCCGGTTGGGGTGCTAGGCAGCGAAATGGTGCGTTGGGTGCCATCAAGCGACTTGGCCACCCAGAAGCGCTTGCCACGCCGGGTGAGCTCATAGATTTTAACGCCGGGGTATGTCGTGACATACTTGACAAAGCTGGCGTCCTGGAACTTCGTGGCAGCCGTCTTCAACGCAATCATGTGCGGCCGCGGCGTCAGGTCGTTGTTCAGCAGGTTGGTATCCAGCCACGAGCTGGGGTTCAAGGTGCTGTAAGCGATCTGGGCGGTTAGGCCCTCGGCCAGCGCACCGGCAAATGACTCCATCATGTAGTAGGCCATGGTGTTGATCGAGTCTGGGCCGCAACCCGCCGCGCATCCGACACCGGTCTCGGTGTTGTAAAGGGCTTTGCTTGCGAAGCCATACTTGGCCAGCACCTGCTTCAGGAACTGAGCCTTGGCATGCACAGAAGGTCCGGTGGTATCCCACGAGCTGTTAAAACCACCCTGGCCATACTTGCCCAGACCACCACGGTAGGTATCGTAACCATGGAAGGCCACACCATCAAAAAATGAACCGCCACCGCCACTGAGGATGCCCTCAAGAAATAGGGATGCAGTAGGGTCGCTGGGAGGGGTGCGAGCGCCACAACCCTTGCCGGCGCTGATGGGAATGCAGTCCATCAACAAACCGCCAACCAGCACCTGCGCGTCCGGATCGGCCTGCTTGATGCGCGGATAGGCGCCCTGGAGCAACTGGGCAAATCGTCCGCCACCGTAGTTGGGCGCGGTCAAATCACCGAAGCAGCCAAATTCCTCCGTATCTGAGACACGAATTTGATAGGCCACATCAGGCTCGTTCCAGATCTCCCAATGCTTTACGTTGTAGGGCGCAACACTGTAGCGCTTGACCACATCGAACATGAAGTTGCCAAAAGCGGCGGTCTTGTCCGCGCGCACAGGGCCGCAGAACACGCCATTGATGAGTTGGGCCCAGGTTGGAGCACTGCGAACGATCAAAATCATCTTCAACCCGTTGGCCGAAGCATTCTTCATCTCCTGTTCCAGGTTGGCCAGCGCCGTCCAGTTACGATCACCCTCAGTCGGCTCGACATTGGACCAGACCAGGCCGTTCTTGCGAACCCAGTTCATCCTGGCATCGGTCACTTGCGCCAGGCCACCCGCCGGAGCAATGTTGGACATCTCCGCGCCAAAAATGGTTTGAAGCGGATAGCTGGACATCACCACGGGCAGGAAGACCACTGGCACCAGTTGCGCGTTGGGAACCGCAGCCGTTTTGGCAACTTGGGTAGAAGCAACGGCGCTGGCCGCAGGGCCGATTGCAGTCGTGCAGCTCAGGATCAATGCCGCTGCCAGTGTCGCGCTCATGCGCCAGCCTTTTTGGGGGTTATTGGTATTTTTTTGCATATCGAATCGAAATCAGTTGTCCTAGTTCACGTCTTTTCAATCCTCAAGAACGGTTGATGCAACCGGACTTTGTCCGGTCGCATACAGGGTGGCAAACACGCGGCAATCCGGTGCCCATTTGCATGAAGTGATTGGAGTTGGGTGCACGATCTGGTGAAGTTCTGCATTCCAAATAGTGCAACTCAGTTACAGTCGAAGCTGGCGGTGGTCATCCTTCTCGGGACTTCAGAAGTTGTACGATTCCCAGTGCAAGCTGGCTTGCGTCTCCTGGACGCACGATCACACCCTCACACCCGATCATCTCCACACGATCCCCAACATCTCCTGTCACTACGGGTGTGCCGACTGCAAGACTTTCTACGATTTTTAACGGTGAACGGCCACGCGCCGCTGGCGTGTCATACACCGGATCGACCGAGCAGTTTGCCAGCGCAAAGTATAACGGCACACTTTTGGGAGGCACGCTGCCGCACCACACAATTATTTTAGCGATTTCTAAGTAAACGGCAAGCTGCTGCAATGCCTCACGATCATCCCCATCGCCGACGATCAGCAATCGGACGTCTGGCACCTCTTTCAACACCAACGGCATCGCTTCCAGCAGCAAATCCACGCCGTGCGCCACCCGGCTCAATGTGCCCACATAGGCCACGACGGACCGCCCTTCCAGCCCCAAATCAACTTGCAATTGTGCAACGGCGTCGGCCGGAGGACGGCTGATTCCATGGGCGGTGTTGGGCACCCGCCGCAAGTGGGTTTCGTCAATGCCCAGGCTGCGATAGCGGTCATATAAAAAGCGCGTGTTCACGGTCATTCGGCGAGCCCGCCGCGGCACCTGATCTTCGCACCACCGCACCAGCCAGCGCTGCATCGCGCCCATCCAGCCAGCCGAGAAACGGTTGGCCCCGGCTTCATAATCGTCGCAATCGACGTCGAAAGCGCGCCGGCTCACCCACGCCGCCCACAACACGGCCAGGCTGTTCACGGGTTGCGGTTTGCACAACACCAGCTCATCCGGCATCAATGCCAGCGCGTGCCGGGCCAGCGCCCATGCGCTATGCAAGCTGACCCACATGAGCTGCAACCGGCCGAATTGACGACGGTGGCCGGGCAAGCCATACACCTGCATCTGGCCAACATAGTGAATGTGGACGCCGGCTTGCAGACTGTGCCGTGCGCCGGGCGCGAGCTGGTCGAAGGTGGGGTGCAACAGCAGCAGATGGGGCTCATCGCCGGCTTGCACCCGTTGGCGCGCCATGGGCAACCATCGGCCGCGCGGCGAGGGGTAGTCCAGACTCGAGGTACACAAATAGACGACGCGCACGATATTGCCTCTAAGATTCTGTTGCCTGCCTTCACACAACGACAGGATTTACAGAGTTAGACACCCTGAAAAGCACCGTATTTTGTTCATTCTCAGTAGTTAAAAATCCTAGTCAAACACAGCGGCCCAATCGTCGGAACGGATTTGGACAGAATGACAAAATGAACAAAATACACTGATTTTCAGTGCGTCTGATTCTGTAAATTCTGTCATTCTGTCCAAATCCGTTCCGATTCTGCCACCCATTTTTTAACTACTGACTTCGTCCAAAATCCATTTAGTTTTTAGGTTAACTCCTCGATGAGCTTGAGGAAAGGTTGCCAGGAGCGTTCCTCGTTGGTGGCGCGGATGTTCTCGACAAAGGCGGCGCTTTTATTGTTGCTGAAAAAGTGGATCATGGCTTCGGCTAACGCACTGGCATCATTCGGCGGCACCAGCAAACCCGTCTTCTCGTGAATCACAGCTTCGGGCATGCCGCCGACCGAGGTGGCGATGATGGGCTTCTCGAAGGCATAGGACAGTTGCACCACACCACTTTGGGTGGCTTCCAGGTAAGGCAGGGTCACAATATCGGCAGCGGCAAAGAAGGTGGCCATGTCGTTGTTGGGCACATACGCGTTGTAAAAGCGGACTGCATCATTGAGGTTCAACCGCGCCACTTTGTCGCGATAGACCAGCTCATCCTCCCAAAACTCACCGGCAATGACCAGCCGGATGGGCAGCGTGCGGCGGGCGATTGCCAGCGCCTCGATCAGCACCGGCAACCCCTTATAGCGCCGCACAAACCCAAAAAACAACACGACTGGCTCGGCCATCGCCAGACCCAATTTCTCACGCGCCTCGGCCTGCGAAATGGGAGCCTGGCCCAACAACTCGGGTGGCGGCAGTGCTGTGCCGCGCATCACGGCTTTGGGCATGGCATGGCGCAGCAACGCAAAATCATCCTCGCTCATGACAATGAAGGCATGGCCGCGCTTCAAAATGCGCCGGGCCAGATACCAGTCGAAGATGCCGCCATCCGGCGCGACCACGTGATGGCACAGAAACAAAATTCGCGTCTGGGTGCGCAGCCGGACCAGGCGGGTGAGAAAGAACAGCATCGGCGACCAAAACGGCGTCCACCACTGCAAAATCAGTGCGTCGGGCGGATCGCGGCGAATGCGTTGATAGACGCGCCACCAGGTCAGTGGATTCAACGGCGTCAGAATGCGCTCGCATGGAACCTGCAACACGCTGGATTCGGGGCTGGGATCCATGGCGGTGTTGCCCGGATACAACCACTTGGGGTATTGCTTCAGATATGAAATAAAGTCCACGTCGTGCTGTTCTCGCAGATGCTTGACCAGCAGTGTGGTGTAGTGAGCAATGCCGCCTCGAAAGGGGTATGTGGGGCCGATTACACAATACTTCACAATGACACTTCACAATGACGCTACGGTGTTCGCAATGGCTTCATGGTGAAGGATGAGTATACGCTTGAGGAGGCGAGCACATCGCCCCGCCGGATCGGCATCACACCAACACGTTTGAACCAATTCGTGTACATTCTCACTCTCATGCGCACCACCCCGGCAACCGCAATTTTGATCGCGCCCGTAATCATCCACGGCTTTCAACCATTTTGCGATGCCCATCTGGCAGGGCTTTTTGCACGCGTAGAATCTGATCTCGCTACAACCAGCACAGGCCCGCTCATTGCCCAAACACTGGAGGCAGGCACGATTCGCCCTTTGCGGCCGGCCCTTACGGCGGCACCATCGGCCGTCCCCGAAGCCCTGCCGGCCACGTTCCCCATCGGCAACACCAAACGCGCGTTGGCGGCTCATGCCATGTTGTTGGCGCTGGTGGCTGTGCCAGCTGTTCGTCTGCAGCACCTGCTGATGCAGGCTTCACCAGACTTGAATGATCTTGAATCCGCATGGATGAATCTAAATACGCCGCAGCGCAAGACGTTTGAGATGATGGCGCATCTGTTACGTGTCCGTGCCGAACACACAGCATTCGACAACGAGAGCGAGCAACACCCGATGGCGTTGCCGTCCGAGATTTTTGCTGTGGTGCGCACGGCGCGCGCACCAGCGGCCGAGTCCACCCTCGCATTGCCGTTGCACCAGCGCCGGGTGGTGTGTCTGGTGAATGTGTCGGCGCAGGAGCAACTGGTGAGTATGGATTGGCGGGCCGTGCTGGGCACGCGCCATGCCATTCGCGATCTGGTCAGCGGCGTGCGCTTCAATGTTCACGGCCCTTCGCTGGCCCTGCAGCCGTATCAGGTAGTGTGGGCGACGTTGTAGCAAACCTGGTCATGGCCGGGTAGTTTGTGACTACTTCCGAACTTGCTCGTCCAGGGCAGCTTCGGCCCTTCCTCTTTCACGTTCTGTTACCAGGTAGGTCGCGAAGTCCTCGCCCGGCTTTTTGCCCGGCTTAATGGTGTCCATCACCCGGATCAGCCAGGCTGGCGCGGCGCGCTCGCCTTTGACACCCATGCTGACCCCGTTGCTCAGATCGCTCAGCAACTTGAGCGCGGCAAATGGCACCACAAACGCCGCGTTGTTGGACAGGAAGACGGCGAGAAAGACTCCGGCAATGATCGCGAGATGCACCAGCACCACCCGACCCAGTGCAAACTGCGACACCTGCTTAATCCACGCAAACGGCCGCGTCTTGATGCTCATCACGTCGATGACAAAGCTGATCAGCTGGAACGCCGCCACCAGCCCCACACCGCCGAGGACGGCATTGGAGTCGATGGGTGCCTGCATCACCCCCAGCAGAATGCCGAGAAAAAGGCCATGCGCCGCGGTGAACAGAATACTGGTCACCAGAAATTCGACCAGAAAAGTGGTGTTGGCTTTGCGGTAACTGACAGAGCGGGCTTTGCCATTGCGCGTCGTGGTTGTGGTGTTCAACTGCACCCGATAGTGGCCTTGCTTGTGAGTGAGCCGTTGGTGCAGCAGGATGCGCAGGGCGATGAGCAGCGAGCCGATGACATTCTCGACCCAATACACCACCAGCGCCGTGGCCGAATTCCACCCGCCGATAGCGAAGCCGGCTATCGGCACGGCATTGATAAAGATGGCTCTCCCAACTTTGGCGGGAAATCATGGTTTTTGTAGGGGCAAAGCAGCGGGCTCATCGCAGATCAAACCCATATATGAGCCCGTTGCTTTGCCTTTACACTGCGATTCCCGTTTAATTTGGGAGAGCCGCAAAGACTTTAGGTTAGTCCAAGGGCGAACCTGAGACTTGATGGAGACGATGAACCTAAGCCGTCATTCCCGCGGAGGCGGGAATCTAGGTGTAACCCCGACACAATAGTAGATCGAGGCCTGGATTCCCGCAGAGGCGGGAATGACGTGGTTATGTAAGGAATTTCCCTTGGCAAACCAAAATTCTGTCTGAAAATCCGATTCTTTAAATGCTAAGGCGCACGGCGCACACGCTTGAGAAGCTTTTGCCCCAGCGACCACAACCATGCCGGCGTGCGCGCTTTCACCCAGGCTTTGCGCAGACCCACGCGAGCCTCCTTCCACAAGGCCAGTGGGTCAAAACTCGGCGTCGATAGTGTGACGCTGTCGGCACCGGCAAAGTCGTCGGCCGGCAACACCGCTTCGGCAGCCCTGGCTGGCGCAGCCACGACCGACGCATCGCGATTTCCAAATCGGCGCTTCACATACAGGTCGGTAATGTTCTGGGCTTGCGATGAAGATGTCGGCGCAAAGCGGGCCAACTCAACGGCCTGCTCGTACGGTGTCAGTTGGGTATGCCGGCCCACACCCAGCCACGAGGCCCAGCGGGTCAACATGGCATAGGCGCGCTCAATCGGCGGATATTTGCCCAGGCCGGCTCGCTCCGCAATCAGCAGTCCCACGTAAGCCAGACCCAACAAAATCGGCAAAATAAATAAGTAGGGCCACCAGCTATTCCAGAACCACTTCCACGCATCTTGCAAAGCCTGTTGGACGGCTTCGCTGGCGCTGGGCGGAGGTTTGGGCGGCTGGGCCTGATTGGGCGATTGCGAATCTGGGGGTGGCTGGCCGGGTTGGGGCGTTGGTGTGGGCGGGGTGCCACCCTGTTGATTGGGGGCCGGCGCGGGCGTCGGGGTCGGCGGCTCCGCCTCTTTCACCCCATTTTCAGGCTGCTCGGGGTTGGGTTTGGCCTGCTGATCGGGCCGCAGCGGCGGCTGGTTGGCCGTGGGCTCGAACTCGACCCAGCCATAGTCGGGAAAGAACACCTCGACCCAGGCGTGGGCGTCATTGGCTTTGACGGTGTAGGCGGTTTGGCCGGCCGGCAAGGGATCGGCGTTGCCCAACAGGTCGGTGTTGCTTTGGGCGGCGGTGACGGGATCGACCGTGCCTTGCGCATACCCAATTGCCATGCGCGCCGGCACACCCAGCGAGCGCAACATCACGATCATGGCCGTGGAGTAGTAATCGCAGTAGGCGCGCCGGGCCACGTAGAGCACGTAATCGCTGGCTTCCATGCCTTTGGGCGGCGCTTGCAGCTTCTCGTCATATTCGATGTTGCTGCGCAAAAAGGACTCGACGGCCTGCGCTTTGTCGAAGGCGGTTTCGGCACCGGCGCGGCTGACCACAAATTGAGCCAACTCCTTCACCCGATTGGGCACTGTGGACGGCAACTGCAAATAGTCGGCCGAGATGGCTTCAGGATAGCCCGCGCGCGCGCCGCGCAACTGATCGACCTGGGCGATTGTGGTGGAGCCGACGGATTGGTAGCGGTTGCCCGGCAACAGCGCCACCGGCAGCGAAAGCTGGAGCAACTCGGCATCGCTGCTGCCAAGATCCGCCAGAATGCCGCGCGAGGGCAGATCGGCCCGCACCGGTTGCGAGGCGGTCCAGATGCTGTCGGTGCCGCGAAACAAAGTGAAGCCAGCGGGCACTTCGGCCCGCGCTAGATAGACCGGCTGCTGCACATTGCCGGCGTTGACATCGAGTTCGACCTGGTTTTGGGCCGTGTTGGTCCAGCCAATGCCATCGTAATAATCCAGCACCTGCGCGCGCCAGTAGTAGCGGCCCAGGGGCGGTGTGCTGGGAGCCTGAACACTCATCACCGGCTCGGGCGACAGATTGCGCGGGCCAGACAGGACATGGCTGCGGCTATAGCGATCCACGTCCTTCAGGTTGTAATTATTGAGCGTGCTGAACATGCGGTTCCAGCGCGCCATCACCTCGGCGTAGGCCGGGTTCATGCGTTGCAGGGCCGAGATGGTGCTGGGCGAGGACACGGTGGCCGTGACCCGCCACGAGAACACCAGCGCAATCGTGGCAATGACAATACCGGCCACAATAAAACTGCCGCGCAACGATTGGGCAAAGCGCACGCCCTCACGCTGCCAGACTTCCTGCCGGTCGGCGAAGTGGCTTTGCACCAGCAGCACCAGCGCGCACAACAGAAAAATCACCAGATACGGCGCCATCAGGTTATTGCCGCTGTAGTAATAGGCATTGGAAAACAGCGTGACCCCGGTCGGCAACACCACATGCCAGATGCGGCGGGTGCGGAAGGAATACCAGGCGGCGGTGTAGCCCAGAAGCCAGAACAGCGCCGACAAAATCAAAATGAAGATGAGTGTTTCGCGGCTGGTGCCGTTTTGGGAGGCGGCATTGGCAAAGTCGCTCACCTTGTCGGCCATCAAAAAGATGCGCGCGCGCCAGCCTTCCAATCCACCGCCGGCCTCGACAATGTTGGGACGCGTGCCACCGATGATGGCGACGACGAACATGCCGTAGATGCCGCTGGTGATGTGGGCGGCAAAGCTGGGAAATTGGCTGAACGACAGGGCTGCCCCAGCGATGGCACCGATGACGCCGGCCCACAGAATGACCGACAGGCCAGGCATCCACTCCGCAGCGGCAATGCCGGCCATCACCGACGACAACATGGCGAGGATGACGATGAAGGTGACGATGTTGGCAATGGTTTCGGAACGTCTCACATCGGCAAGATTACCATTTTCAGGCCGGCGTTGAATGAAAGCGGGCTGAGATTGGCTGGTGGCGGAGCCGTGGATGGACTTCGCGTCGGACGTGGAGTCCATCCACGGCTTTGGCCTGTGTAGAATTGTCGGGTCAATCACTCGCAACTTAATTTGCTGGAGTCGGCCAATGGAAAGTTGGGAAGTCGCTGCATGACACCGTCATTCCCGCGCATGCGGGAATCCAGACGCAACCACGACACTCCAGTTGGTCAAGTTATTAGATTCGCGCTGGAATGACAACAGGCTCAATCTCTCGTAATCTAACTAAATCATCGGAGGACTTTGCACAATCATGTCGAACATCAAGAAGATTCTGGTCACCGGCGGCGCCGGCTACATTGGCAGCATCACCACAGCCGAGCTCATCAAGGCCGGCTATGAAGTGGTCGTTTTTGACAACCTGTATCAGGGCCACGAAGCGGCGGTTCACCCCAAAGCCACGTTTTTTAAGGGCGATCTGGCCAACACGGCCGATGTGGCGCGCCTGTTTGCCGAGAACCCCAACATCGACGGCATCATGCACTTTGCCAGCTACACATTGGTCGGCGAGAGCATGGAGAAGCCGCTGATGTATCTGCGCGACAACCTGGTAAACGCGGCCAACCTGCTTGAGGAAGCCGTAAAAAATGGCGTGCGCCGCTTCATCCTGTCCAGCACGGCCAACCTGTTCGATCTGCCGGCCGACAAAGACATTGGCCTCATCGACGAGAACTTCCCGATTGTGCCGGGCTCACCCTACGGCGAGAGCAAGTTCTTCATCGAGCGGCTGTTGTATTGGTTCAATCGAATTTACAACCTGAATTACGCCTGCCTGCGCTACTTCAATGCCTGTGGCGACACGCCGACCGTCGGCGAGGATCACGACCCCGAGACGCACCTGATTCCATTGGTGCTGCAAGTGGCCCTCGGCCAGCGCGACCACATCACCGTCTTTGGCGACGACTACCCCACGCCGGACGGCACCTGCGTGCGCGATTACATCCACGTGGTCGATCTGGCCCACGCCCATATTCTGGCGATGGAGAATCTGGACACGCTCGGCACCCGCAAATACAACCTCGGCAACGGCCAGGGCTACTCGGTGCTGGAAGTGATTGAGATGGCGCGCAAAGTCACCGGCCACCCCATCCCCGTGAAGCTGGGGCCACGCCGCGCCGGCGACCCCGCCAAGCTCATCGCCTCGTCCGAGAGCCTGAGCTGCGAGCTGGGTTGGGAGCCCAAATTTGCCAGCCTCGAAGAGATCATCAGCAGCGCCTGGGCGTGGCATCAGGCCCGGCCGCACGGCTACACGAAGTAAACAGGGAATTACGCCGAAATCGTAGAGACGTTCCGCGTGGGGAACACATCAGGGCAAGTTGTTTAGTAATTGGTTCTACCGGTTCATCCCCACACGCGTGGGGAACACGCAATGCTGCGCAACCATGCCGACGAGCGCATCGGTTCATCCCCACACGCGTGGGGAACACTCCTCATTGGCCCAGAACACCAGCGAGCCGAACGGTTCATCCCCACACGCGTGGGGAACACGCGAGAGCGGGTGGAACTATGAACCTCGACGACGGTTCATCCCCACACGCGTGGGGAACACGGGTAGGGAATACCGGGATGCCAAGCCGCTGGCGGTTCATCCCCACA
>Ga0105048_10007540_pt1 | contig 17474 bp, 10 predicted proteins | sample MAT05_FD_78382 | JGI IMG/M metagenome (GOLD analysis project Ga0105048, IMG submission 78382) | Freshwater microbial communities from Lake Fryxell liftoff mats and glacier meltwater in Antarctica - MAT-05 | ecosystem: Environmental > Aquatic > Freshwater > Ice > Liftoff microbial mat | place...
CCAGAACTGCTTACTTCCAGCGAAAAATCGTCTGCCGGAAAGGTTTGCTGCTCTTCTAAATGCCGGTACAAAGCCCTGTTTATCTTGATGCACTTTTCAATGGTGATGCCATCATCCCCATCCAAAAACACTTTTATATTATTGGCAGGCGAAACTTTTACCTGTACCAGATAACAGGCAGGATGGTCGCCCAGCAAGGCTGTTACAGTATCTTCTACGAATTTTATTTGTGTTTCCGTTGCCATAGGTGCAAATAGAAAGGGAACGGTGTCCGTTCCCTTCAATTCTTTTCTTTTGTCCGCCGCAAATGTAGGGTGTAGCAGAGTTATGTTCCAAATGTGATTTATAATTTGCCTAAACCGGGATTTGAAGTAATTGGCCGGATTATTTGGAAACTGCACCCAGGCTTTGGGCGGGGTAGCTGGTGAAATCATACGCCATTTGAGGTGTGATGAATGATGACACAATTTTTTTGGGAAACACCTGCAAGGGGAAAAAGCCGGCAAAACCAGTTCTTCTTCCGCTGTTAACCTTTCAGCAACTTTCCATTATTGCCTTGCTGCCCCGCAGTTAAGCCTTACTTTCGCCGCCAATTTGGTTTATTGACTTATTCGGGTACCCGTTTTTACTACTGGCATCTGTATAAAATCAACCGGCCAACCTAAATAATAAACATACAAATGAACATTCGTAACATCGCCATCATTGCCCACGTAGATCACGGCAAAACAACGTTGGTGGACAAAATTTTGCACAGCACAAACGTGTTTCGTGCCAACCAGGAAACTGGCGACCTTATAATGGATAACAACGATCTGGAAAGAGAACGTGGCATTACCATTCTTAGTAAGAACATTTCGGTGCAGTACAAAGATGTAAAAATCAATGTGATTGATACCCCGGGTCACGCCGACTTTGGAGGTGAGGTAGAACGTGTATTAAAGATGGCCGATGGGGTTTGCCTGTTGGTGGATGCCTTTGAAGGCCCAATGCCCCAAACACGTTTTGTATTGCAAAAGGCATTGCAACTGAACCTGAAACCAATTGTTATCATCAATAAAGTAGATAAGCCCAATTGCCGCCCCGATGAAGTGCACGATGCGGTTTTTGAGCTGTTCTTTAACTTGGATGCTACAGAGGAACAATTGAATTTTCCAACCTTTTACGGTTCGTCTAAGTTTGGCTGGTTTAATTCTTCACTGGAACCTACAGATAATATTTTTCCATTGCTGGATGGGATACTTGAATATGTGCCACCTGCCGAAGAAGTAGAAGGCACTTTGCAAATGCAGATTACGTCGTTGGATTATTCCTCTTTTCTGGGTCGTATTGCCGTAGGCAAAGTAGCCCGTGGTGTAATAAAAGAAGGCCAGCAAATGCAGCTTTGTAAACTGGATGGCAGCTTTGTAAAAACACGTGTTAAAGAATTGTACGTGTTTGAAAGCCTTGGCAAGAAAAAAGTTACAGAAGTTAAGGCTGGAGATATTTGCGCAGTTGTGGGCATTGAAGGTTTTAATATTGGTGAAACCCTTGCCGATTTTGAAAACCCTGAGGCGTTGCCGGTAATTTCTATTGACGAGCCTACCATGAATATGCAGTTTGGCATCAACAATTCACCGTTTTATGGCCGCGATGGCAAGTTTGTAACCAGCCGTCATATACGCGACAGGCTAATGAAAGAATTGGAAAAAAACCTTGCCTTGCGTGTAGAAGATACCGACGACGCAGATAAATTCATGGTATTTGGCCGAGGCATATTGCACCTGAGCGTACTGGTAGAAACCATGCGCCGCGAAGGCTTTGAGCTAACTATTGGCCAGCCACAGGTTATTGTAAAAGAAATAGATGGTAAACGGCATGAACCCTATGAAGTATTGGTAGTGGATGTGCCCGAAAATTTCAGCGGCAAAGTAATAGACCTGGTAACGCAACGCAAAGGCGAAATGCTGATAATGGAAAGCAAAGGCGAAATGCAGCATCTGGAATTTGAAATACCCAGCCGGGGACTAATTGGTTTGCGTAGCCAAATGCTGACCAACACAACCGGTGAAGCTGTAATGGCACACCGCTTTAGCGAATACAAACCTTGGAAAGGGCCAATACCCGGCCGTAGCAATGGCGTATTGCTAAGCAAAAACACCGAAAAAACAACTGGTTATTCCATAGATAAATTACAAGACAGGGGAACCTTTTTTGTAGATCCGGGAGAAGAGGTATATGTAGGCCAAATAATAGCCGAGCACATTAAGCCAGGCGACCTGAACGTGAACGCTACCGAACCTAAGAAACTTACCAACCACCGTGCAAGTGGTACGGACGATGCAAGCCGCATTGCTCCAAAAACACTATTTACACTTGAAGAATGTATGGAATACATTCAGCAGGATGAGTGTATAGAGGTAACGCCTAAAAACATCCGTATGCGTAAGGTGATACTAAACGAAGACGACCGCAAAAAAGTACAAAAACGTATGGAGGCTGAGGCATCATAAAAACTTACTCCGCCCCTTTAAGGGATGGCAAAAAAAAAGCACCGTAGAGATATGGTGCTTTTTTTATGCTGTTTACAAAAATTATCTCCTGTACAAAATGTCGGGGAAGAAACCAATTTGGTTCACACTGCCCGTGGTGACATAAACAGGGTTACAACGTCGTAGGAAAATTCTATACTCGTATTGGTGCCTTTTTTTAAAAGGCCTGTCTTTTCAGCAACAGTAAAATCGTGGTCTGCTTATAGGATTGAAAAACCAAAGGCGGTTTGCGCTACCTGTATCTCGTTTAAGTGTTGGTAATAGCCTTCGTCATTTATTCGCCAGCCAGCCGCAAAGCGAGTTTTCGTACCAAGTACCAAATGAAGGACTTTTCATAAAAAATTTATTACCTCCAACATAGGAGAATGTACAACCCGCCAAATTTGCTTTACCAGGCTTGTATCAGCACAGCGAAGGCGAAAAAGGTTTTAGTTTTTGGAGAAGCCTTATAATCATCAAATCATTATGACGCAACCAGTATCAGGTAAAATAATTGTGCTCCGCAAAAAATCAATTTATCTTTATTGGCAACAAAACCATTCTGTCATTGGTCTTGTATATCTCGGTAAAAAACTACAAAAGCCTGCGCCTTGTTCAAAAAAATTCTTTTCCTCTTCATCGTTATTTCGGCATTACAGCCGGAAGTATTTGGCAGACATATAAAAGGCGGCTGGATTTATTACGAATGTCTTGGAGCCAGCCAGGGGGATCCTAACAAATTATCGTACCGCATTTCTTTAAAACTATACCGCGACTGTAACCCATCCTCACCCGGCCAAAACCCCGATGCCGTAAACTTTACCATTTTTAGAAACATAGATAATGTGCAGGTGGCCAACCCATTGGCACCAAAAACAAACCAGTATGTTTTGAGCAAGGGTACATTTAGCAACTGTATTAACCCACGCCCTACCATTTGCTACATGGTATTTGATTATTCCACCATTGTGGATCTTGACCGGGTAACGGCTGGTTACACGGTGTCGTTTCAGCGGTGCTGCCGTATAGATGGCATTGTGAATATGCAGCCCCCCTCGCAAAGCGAAGGCATTACTTACACGGTAACCATACCCGGTACCAGCATTAATAGTGCTTACCCTATTAACAGCAGCCCTTTATTTGCTGAAAAAGACACAGCCCTAACCTGCTTTAATGCTAATATTGCTCTGGATTATTCGGCCACCGACCCCGATGGCGATTCTTTGGTATATTCCTTCTCACCGGCATTAAGCGGTAGCAACCAAAGCAGCCCATCGCCGGTTGTAGCCAGTGCCCCGCCCTATTTTTCGGTATCGTACAACACTGGTTATACTTTTCAAAATCCTTTTGGCACAAACATGGCCATTGATTCCCATACCGGCATAATTACCGGGCAAACCCCTGCGGTTACAGGCGAATATGTATTGGCAGTTAGTATAAGCGAATATCGCAATGGTCATTTTTTATGCCAAACAAGAAAGGAGCTGCATGTGTTTGTTGCGGGCTGTTCGCTGGTGGCCGCCCAGCTACCGCCTAAAATTATTTCCTGCGATGATTTTTCGGTCGTGTTTGAAAACCAGTCCACCTCATCATCTGTACGAACGTACCTCTGGGATTTTGGCGTACCTGGCATTTCCACCGATACCAGCAGCCAGCCTAATCCAACTTACATTTATCCCGATACCGGCACTTTTAGGGCCAAACTTATAGTAAACCAAATGGAGGAATGTGGCGATTCGGCTTTTACCACCGTAATTGTTTACCCCGGCTTTAAACCTGGCTTTAGCATTTTCGGCTCCTGCATTACGAACCCATTCCGCTTTACCGACACCACAAAATCCAGGTATGGTGTGGTAAATAAATGGGCCTGGGACTTTGGGGAAACAGCCATATTCTCCGACACTTCCGCACTCAGAAACCCACTGTACACCTACCCCACATTAGGCGTAAAAAAAATACTGCTCACCGTAGAAAACAGTAAAGGTTGTGTGGATACCTTAACAAAAATTTTGGATATACTGCAAAAGCCCCCGTTAAACCTGGCTTTTAAGGATACTCTTATTTGCAGCATAGACACCCTGCAGCTAATTGCGGGCAGTGCAGGCACCTACGTGTGGACGCCCGATTTTAGAATTATAAACCGGTTTACCGCCACCCCATTGGTGTACCCTACAGATACCACGACTTACTACGTAACGGTAACCGATGGCGGCTGCACCAACAACGATAGTGTAAAAATTAATGTACTCGATTTTATTACCGTAGATGCCGGGCAGGACACTATCATTTGCCGTACAGATGCCGCCCTGTTACGGCCCGTAAGCCAGGGGCTGCAATACCAGTGGACACCTGCGGCCACCTTAAATAATGCCCATATAAAATTCCCTTTGGCCACACCCGTTACTGCAGCTACCACTTACTATGTTACCGCAAATTTGGGCAAGTGCCAGGCCAGGGATAGCGTAACTATAAAAACCATTCCCTATCCACAAGCTAATGCCGGTGCCGATACTACCATTTGCCACAATACGATTGCAACTTTAAACGGGGTTATTGGTGGCGCTTCTTTTAGCTGGAGCCCTGGTAGTGTATTGAGCAATGCCGCCACCCTGCGGCCATCAGCACGATTAAGTGCCAGCCGCTTTTTTGTACTTACCGTTTTTGATACAAATGGCTGCCCTAAACCCTTTAGAGATACTGTGATGGTAAATGTGCTGGCCCGGCTAAATGTTTTTGCCGGTAACGATACAGCCATTGTAGCCAATCAGCCGCTGTTGTTTAATTTGGTAGATATACCGCTGGTAACCACCTATAGCTGGACACCGCCCACAGGCATAAACAACCCAAGCCTGCACAACCCAACCATTACCATTACCAAAGAACTTTTGGCGGCAGGGCAGGAAAGCATTTTATATACGCTTACCGGTTCCACTGCCATTGGCTGTACCGAAAGCGATAACATACTCGTAAAGATTTTTAAAAACGGCCCTTCTATTTTTGTGCCCAATGGCTTTACCCCCAACAACGATGGAAAAAACGATGTAATACGCCCTATACTCGCAGGCATGAAAAGCCTAGATCGTTTCAACATTTATAACCGGTACGGCCAGCTTGTATTTAGCACCAATACTATAAACAAAGGTTGGGATGGAAGAATAAAAGGAGAACTACAACCAACGGCGGCTTATATCTATCAAGCTCTGGCTACAGATTATTTGGGTAAAACGGTAAAGCAGGCGGGTAGCTTTGTGCTGATAAGATAGGAACAGGGTTTTGTTGAATAAAATTTTTCACGGACAGAACGATTGGGGAAATGGTAATGAAACCAGAACAACTAATTGTGATAACCTTATAAGCGTTGCGCCAATGCAGCATTACTGCTTTAAACATTATCCTGTAAGCACCGGCCATCTTTACCTGGAGCCAACTTAAAACCGATTTAATGCCCTTTCGTTTTATAAAAATATTCTTCTTCCTCTTGCTATCTACCAGCAGTTATGCCACGCATATAGTTGGGGGCGAACTTGGGTATAGTTTCATAGAAAAATACACCGACGACAATGGCACCATTTTTTACGTGTATCATGTTACAGCCAGGATGAACAAAGATGCAAATGCCAGTGGCACCTTGCCCGATGCCGTTTTATTGAAGGTGCACAACCTGACCAACAATCTTTTAGTTACACAAAAAACGCTAAACCGCCTGGCACAGTACGCTATGCCCATAAGCACTACGCTGCCCTGCACGGTGGTGCCGCCGGGCGCTTCTTATCAGGTAGGTATTTACAGCGATACCATTTCGCTAGAATATTCTATAGATGGATATACACTCGGCACCAGTAGCTGCTGCAGGGTTACAGACCTCTCTAACATTCAGAACTCTATTAATACTGGTGCCACTTATTCGGCTACCATACCTGCGCACTCCGTAACCGAGATTAACAGCACTCCCATTACCACAGACTCTATTAAAATTATTTGTAAAGATGTGCCAGCCGTTTTTTCAGTTCCTTTTTCTGATGGTGATGGCGACCAATTGCGATACGAATTTTGTGCAGCATACGATGTAGATGGCGACCCGCCTTTTACGTCGCTTAACTATGGCCTGGGTTATTCTGGTGCCAATCCACTGGGTGGCAACCCCCAAATCACAATTGATCCGGTAACAGGGCAAATAACTGGACTGGTGCAAACCCCTGGCGACTATGTGGTGTGCTTTTGTGTAAAAGAGATAAGGGCAGGGGTAGAAATCAACGTATATCGAAAAGAGTTTCAGTACCGGGTTACTGAGTGTGCCACGGTGAGTTCACTGCCCGAAAAATATTACAGTTGCAACAGTTTTAAGGTTACTTTTTTAAATGATAACGACACCACCCATAAATATCAATGGGATTTTGGCGTAGCCAGCCTAACTAACGATACCAGTAATGCCACTGTGCCCAACTATACCTACGCCGATACTGGCACATACCGGGTAAGGCTTATAGTAGGCCGGGCACAATTATGCACCGATACATCTTACAGCGATGTAATTGTTTATCCCTTTTTTAAGGCTGCTTTTATGGTACCGCAGTTGCGGTGTTCGGCTAACCCCATTTTGTTCAGCGATGCCAGTACTGCCACTTATGGCACTGGCACCAAATGGAAATGGTATGTGCAGTACCCACTTTCAGGGCTGTTACAGTTGGTAGATACTGTTCAAAATCCCACATACTATTTTGGTTCACAAACCGGCACCGATACCATTGCCAGAGTAAAGTTGTGGGTAGAAAGCAGTAAAGGCTGTATTGATTCCACTATACAAACGATGACCATAAACCAAAGTCCGCTAATCAACGCCGGACCCGATCTTAACTTTTGCCTGGGCGATAATAATGTAATCAATGCCAGCAGCAATAGCAGCCAGGTAGAGTGGCAGCCTGCTTCATTTTTATCAAATGCTTTTATAGTAAAACCCAATGCTTCGCCACCAGTAACAACTACCTATTTTTTATTGGCGCAAAACCCGGTATGTACCAGCCGCGACACTTTAGTTGTTAACGTAACCCCAAGGCCTTTTCCCGATGCAGGCATGGATACGGTGCTTTGCTTTGGCGTTACTGCCAGGCTATCAGGCAAAGGCGGGCAGTCTTTTTCGTGGAGTCCGGGTAGCGGCCTTAGCAATCCTTTGGTGCGAAATCCGCTGGCAACGCCGCAAGTGAGTACCACATACATTCTTAGCGTAAAAGACACTTTGGGGTGCAACCGCATTTTTAAAGACTCTGTGTATATAAGAGTGGTACCCAAACTAAAAATAAATGCCGGCAGGGATACTTTTGTGGTGCTGCCAAATGGTATAAAGCTTACCGCAAGGGGTGCCCCCGGCTACCAGTGGACACCGGCATTTTTATTAGATGATGCCACCTCGGCTTCGCCAATAGCTACCATTAACAGCACCCAAATATTTTATGTGCGTGGCTACACCTCCGAAGGATGCGAGGCTTTCGATACGATGAAGGTGCAGGTGCTGGAGCATGAACCCGACATTTTTGTGCCATCCGGCTTTAGCCCAAATAAAGATGGCTTAAACGATGTGTTGCGGCCGATAGGTTATGGCGTGGAATTTATAGAAATATTTACCGTGTACAACCGGCTGGGTCAGCGGCTTTTTACCACCACCACCCCGGGCAAAGGATGGGACGGCACTATTAACGGAAAGCCCCAACCAGAAGGCGCATACGCATGGTATATACGGGCCCGTGATTTTAGAAATAAGGTAGTAGAAAAAAAGGGAACTAGTGTGCTGTTGCGGTAGAGATAAATGCACAAAGCTTCACCCCTGCAAATTTCTTTTGCGTTGTTTTTTTCTCTTTGTAAGCCAGCAAAAGCCGTTGCTGCCCGTTTAGAAGAAATTAGTATTTACTACCAATGAATCAATCACTGCCTGCCCCATTTCGCATTGGCATTAGCGTAACTTTTTTACGAAACGCTGAAATATAAGAATATCTCTTGCAGAGAAAATAGAGCACATCTCCTAATTCAATAATTCAACGTTTTGGCCTTTGCCAAGTATAAGCGCTATTAACGTTCATTTTAAACTTCTAACAAAAACATGCTGATTAGTTGCATTAATGCATTTTGTAAAATTCTTTTCAAAAAATGTACGCCATAAGTCTGCTACGCTAAATGCCCCATGCCCAAAAGCCTGCAGCCTAAAGCATTTATATTTGCCCATGCAAAAAACTATTCTTATTACTGGTGCCACTTCTGGTTTTGGAAAGGCTTGCGCCGAAATATTTGGCCACCATCATCACAACCTCATTATAACCGGCCGCAGGGCAGAAAGGCTTGCAGAAATTGCAGGTTCCCTGGAGGTTGCGTACGGCATAAAAGTGCTACCCCTTGTATTTGATGTGCAGGATAAGGCTGCTTGTTTTAATGCTATCGCCACTTTGCCCAAAGCATGGCAATCAATTGATATACTCATTAATAATGCCGGCCTGGCCCTTGGCCGCGACTTGTTCCATGAAGCCAATACCGAAGATTGGGACACGATGATAGATACCAATGTAAAAGGGCTAATGTACATGAGCAAAGCCGTGGTGCCATTAATGCAGCAGCTGGGTAAGGGCCATATCATCAACCTCGGTTCTGTAGCAGGTAAAGAAGTATATGAAAGGGGCAATGGCTACTGTGCCAGCAAGTTTGCCGTGGTGGCACTAAGCCGCTCCATGCGGATAGATTTACTGAAGCATAAAATAAAAGTAACCTGCATAAACCCCGGCGCAGCCGACACGGAATTTTCTGTAGTGCGGTTTAAGGGCGACGAAGAAAAAGTGGCTGGCATTTACAATGGCTTTACGCCGCTTACGGCACAAGATGTGGCCGAAACCATTTACTACACCACCACTTTGCCAGAACATGTGTGCATTAACGACCTCGACATTACATGCCTGGCACAGGCCGATGGTATTTACTTTTATAAAGGATAAATAATGCAGCAAAGAAAATGGACAGGGTTAAAATTTGCGGTGTATTTGGCTTTAACGGTTCACCTGTTCTATTTAGTAAGAACTGCCTATTTGTGCATTTTAAATTTTGACACAAGCAACCAATATCCTATCGGTTTGTTTTATTACCTGCGGTTTATGGTACCACTTATTTTTTTTGTTTTGTACCAATTACTAAACGCAAGGTTAATACGCCATCATTTACCGCAGCACCTATCTCCTTCAAAAAAATATTTACACTTTCATGGTTTTTTGCTGGTAATGAATACTACCCTACTCTTTTATTATGTGTATTTGTATTATCAAATTTATAGGGATGCATTTTTATTATGGGACGAATTTGAAAATGTGACTGATGTAGGTTTCTACTTCTCTACTTTAATATTATTACTGGCAATCCTGGCAAATATCTATACCATCCTCTATGCCGGCAGCATTCGCAAATACCTCAAACTACAAGCGCTAAAAGCAGAAGAATCCATGCTGGCTTCGATTGGTGAATAGAAGTAAAAACGCTAAAGGGCATCTCAAAAATCAGCTTAAATATTTGCCTACAATAGGCACCCTTCTGCCCACCCCAAAAGCCTTTGGCGAAACACGGATAATAGGGCAAAACTGATTACGCTTGTATTCGTTCACGTTTACCATTTTTAAAATACGGTCGGTGAGGGCTGCATCGTAGCCCTGTGCTTTTATTTCTTGTGGCCCTTGCCGGCGCTCAATGTATTGGTAAAGTATCGGGTCCAGTACATCATATTCAGGCAGGCTGTCGCTATCTTTTTGGCCAGGCCGCAGTTCGGCACTCGGCGGCTTGGTTATAATATTTTGCGGGATGATTTCCGCCTCCCGGTTTATATATGCCGCCAGTTCGTACACCTGAAGTTTATAGCAGTCGCCCAACACGCCAAGGCCGCCGGCCATATCGCCGTAGAGGGTACCGTAGCCCGTGGCCAATTCGCTTTTATTGCTGGTATTAAGCAGTATGTAATTGAATTTATTGGCCAATGCCATCACCAGGTTTCCACGGGTACGGCTCTGCAGATTTTCTTCGGCTATGCTAAAAGGAAGGTCGTTAAAAACCGGTTTCAGCGTGGTTAGGAACTGGTCGAAAATAGGTGCAATGGGAAGGGTATGGTATGGGTTGCCAATATTTTGACTCAGCTTTTCGGCATCTGTTACGGAGTGGCCGGTACTATACTGCGATGGCATTAAAACTGCCCGCACATTTTCTTTGCCCAAAGCCGTACAGGCAAGTGCTAACGTTACAGCACTATCTATACCGCCGCTGCTGGCCACAATGGCTTGCTTAAAATTCATTTTACCAAAATAATCCCTGATGCCCATTACAATGGCATCGTGTACCTGGGCAATATTGAGGGCAGGTTGCAAACCGAGCGGCACCAGTTCTTTATCGGGTATGCGGCTGGCTGGCTCTATTATCGGTGCGTTGATGGTGCCATCATCGTTGAGTTCAAATAGTTGCATTGCTTCTTGAAACATTGGCAACTGGCCACAAAGGTTTGCATCTTTATCAAACACCAGCGAAGCACCGTCGAATACGATTTCGGTTTGGCTGCCCACACCATTGCAGTAGAACATGGGCAGTTTGTATTTGCGCACATTGGCTTTAATGGTAGCCTTTCGGTCTTCATCGTGGGTATAGTCGAATGGCGAGGCACTTAGGTTTAGCATTACATCGGGCCGTTGCTCCATCAGTTTATCCATGGGGCAAATGCGGTAAAGCGGATTGTCGCCCAGGTTCCAGATGTCTTCGCATATAGTAACGGCCAGTCTTTTGCCTTTAAAAACTATAATATCCCACTCGTAGGCAGGTTCAAAATAGCGGTACTCGTCGAACACATCGTAGGTAGGCAGGCAGGTTTTATGTATGGTGGCCTGTATCTTTTTATCGAACAAAAACCAGGCGGCGTTAAAAAGGTCTTTGCCTTCTCTTATGGGGTTTCTTTGCGGCCCGCCTACCAGTACGGCTATGGTATCGGCATGTTGAGCAATGGCTTCCACGGCGGCTTCGCATTTCTCTATAAAATCGTTGAACTCTAAAAAATCACGGGGCGGGTAGCCGCAAATGCTTAGTTCACTAAAGAGGATCAGGTCGGCTCCCATTGCCTTGGCAGCTTCTATTGCGGCTATTATTTTTTGGGTATTGCTTTCGAAATTACCTACGTGGTAGTTTTGCTGGGCAAGGGCTATTTTCATTCGGATGGTGCGTTAAATATTTTTATTATAGTAAAATGGAGTTGTCATTTTATCATTATCACAAAGAAACGGAGGAAGATTCGCTCTCCTATTATTTTCATAGTTAATTATCGGAACCTAAATTCGGAACATGGAGACAATAGAAATAAATGAGCCTTGCTTTATACTGCGCGGATTTACTACCGAAGACTTACATAAAGCAATTCAGGATCCACCAATTGTAAAACAAAAGGTAGCAGAAGGAAACCGCATAATTTCTAAGCTAATGGAAAAATACGCCGACCTCAACGACAGGCTTAATGGTAAAGTGCCGCATCCTTAAAATTTCTTCCCCCGTTTTTCGTTTGCTTTGCATCATGCATCCAACAAAGCATTTTTTAAAAACATTCCCCTTCTTATTGGTTACGTGTGCTCTGGCCATTTGCAGTTGCAAACCCGGCAAAAACATCCCCGATGTTGCGCATATAAAAGCTGAAATAAACCTGCTCCGTTTTGAACAGGACTTCTTTACTATGGATACGGTTAATCTAAACGAATCGCTTAACCAGCTCAGTCAAAAGTATCCGGTATTCCTTGGCGATTTTATGGGCAATATTTTGGGCTTGCCCCAAAACGATAGTGCATTGCCAGCTGTAAAAAGTTTTATGGCTACTTACCAGGCAGTCTATCAAACCACATTAAAAGAATACGCCAATTTTATTCCCTACAAAAAACAGATTGAGCAGGGCCTTCGGTTTACTAAATACTATTTCCCCAGCTATAACCTGCCAAAGAACATCATCACTTTTATTGGCCCTATGGATGCTATATTCAGCGGCAGCACAGCATCTTACGGCGATGCCATGACTTTAGACGGCCCGGCCATTGGCCTGCAACTACACCTCGGCCCAAACCATGATGCCTACCAAACCGGCCTGGAAAATGGCATCACCTATGCTTACCAGGTGCGGCGTTTTGAGCCAGCTACCATATCGGTAAATGTGATGAAAAATATAGTGGACGACCTATTTCCATACAATGCAGGCAGCCGGCCATTAATAGAGCAAATGATAGAAAAAGGCAAACGGCTATTTGTACTGGACCAACTGATGCCCGAAACCAGCGACACGCTTAAAATTGGCTATACCCAAAGCCAGCTCACCATTTGTAACGAACACGAAGCAGACATCTGGAACTTTTTTGTGAAGAATAATCTGGTGTTTAGCATTGAGCCCTCTATAAACAAAGAATACATAGAAGACGGCCCCAAAACACAGGTGCTGGGCGAAGGTGTACCGGGCTATCTGGGATTGTTTGTGGGATGGGAAATAGTAAAAAGCTGGATGCGCAAGAATGATAAAACCACCTTAGAGCAACTGATGCAGAAGGATGCCAAGGCATTATTTAATGAGGCGGGCTATAAACCAGAGCAGTAAAGACTGGCAATTACTTTGGTACGATTAGATAATTAATGCTATCCACTGTTTTTAAAAACTTATAACCGATACTGTTTACAAAATCTACGTAATCCTGAAACGAAGTATGGAATTCCTCCTGAAATTGTTCTTCGTATTCAAAAATGATCGGCATTTGATATTGGGCTATTGTATTTACAGCACCCTTTAGTGCAAACAGATCGCTGCCCTGTATATCCACCTTCATAAAAGAGACCGGGTTCTCAAAATTTAAACTGTCAATGGTAAGGCTTTTTACTGCCTTGCCGGTTTTTGCATTTGGGTCTATACCGTACGAACCATAGGTGGGGAACCTTACCAAATCGGGTTCAGGAAAAATGAGGTCAATATTGTGCTGGTCGTAAACTGCGTTAAAGAATGGCTTTACGTTGGTCACATTATTTTTAGCCAAATTTTTAAATAAAATATTGAATACCATTTCCTGCGCCTCAAAGGCGTAGATGCTGCTACTTGCATCCGTCATCTTAGAAAGCACAATGCTCATTTGCCCATAATTGGCTCCTACATCTAAAAGTGTAGTTCCTTTTTTGAAGTACGAACTTGCAATGTCAATGATGTTTTGATCAAATACTTGCCCTTCTTTGATTCTATTGGCCACACCATCACCTTTTAGGTTTTTGGGCAAATAATAATTTCCATTAGATGTTTCAAAATAATCCAGCCCAATATGGTCGCTTTTTCGTTTCGTGTGCTTTCCGAAATTAAAATTGTCGGTTTTTACAAAATCGTAGCCAAACTTATCGGCTAAATTTCTGAGGGCATTTTTTATCATGGCAAATATTTTTGTTGGGTAAATATTTGCAATTATACGAGGTTATTAAAAATATACGATACTGTATAAAACTCATATCGTTTTCTTCAACACTCTTTCCAACTCAAACACAACCATAACAGCATTTTCAAGCAACAGTTTGTTACCATTGTATTCATTTCAACTATTCGGCTCTGCCTATAAAAAATAATACTTCCACTACGGTGCCGCTGGCCAAGCTGTCAGCATTATACAGATCGGAAATGGTAGCTTTAAAAGTGCCGCCGTACTGTTGCTCCAAAAGATCAAGGCGTTCGTTTACCAAGTGCAGACCTTTAGATATATGTGGTTGCGTTTGACGGTCTGTTTTGGTTTGTGCGGCTGCTTTGCGGCCAATACCGTTATCGGTTATGGTGCAAAGCAAATAGTCGTCGGTGCTGTGCATAGCAAAGCAAATGGACAAATGCCTTTCGCCAGTTTTGGGCTGTAGCCCATGCCAAATGGCATTCTCTATAAATGGCTGTAGCACCATGGGCGGCACCAGCAGCTCATCGGTGTCTATTTCTTCATTTATTGTAATGGTAAAATGGAAGCTGTCATTGAGCCGCAGTTGCTCAAAAGCAACATACAACTGAAGCATATCCATCTCTTTTTGCAGGCTTATAAATTGCTGGTCGCAGTGGTTGAGAATTTCCCGTTGCAGGCGGCTAAACTTGGCCAGGTATTTATTGGCCTCATCTATATTGCCCTGCAAAATATACTGCTGCACACTGTTGAGGGCATTAAAAATAAAGTGCGGATTCATTTGCGCCCTTGTGGCGGTTAGTTGGGCGGCAGCCAGGTTTTTATGCAACACTGCCAGTTCCAGTTCCCTTTGCTGCACCGCATTCTGTGCCTGTTCTATATCCAATTGGTATTGAATCTCTTTTGCTTTTTGTTGCTGCGCTATCCTGTAATTTTTCTCCCTGTTTTTAACCCAGCTAAAAATAGCAGTTGCCAGCGCTAAAGAACAAATACCCAAAAACCACCACGTTTTATACCACGGAGTGGCCAGGGTAAAGTAAAGCGGAATAGCATCGTGCCAGTTAACGCCATCTTTAGATGCTTTTAAAAAAAATGTGTACTTGCCGGGAGCTAGCGCCGAATAAGTTATTTGACGGATATCGGTAGCGGTATCCCATTTACTGGTGAGGCCATCAAGGCGGTATCGGTACAAAATATTCTTGCTGCCCATTAGGTCAATAGCACCAAAATGAATAGTAATATCTTTTTGATATGCCGCCAGCGAAAAACGGCTTTGGGTTAAAGCACTGTAGCTGCTATCGGATGTTTGAAGAACATTTATGTTAACCTGTATGCGGCTACTGTCTGCTTCTAGTTGTTCGGGTAAAAAATAATTGATACCATTAGCGGTACCCCAATACAATGTGCCATCTGCGGCGGCAAATGCCGCACTATTTCGAAAGCTTTCACTGGTAATACCGTCGTTGTTATTGAAGTAGGTAAACGAGCTGTCGGCAGGTTTATATTTTACCAGGTATTGCTGATTAGACACCCAAATATTGCCCTCCTTATCTCTTACAACACTTTGGCATTTGTTGCTTCGTAAACCGTTGGCGGCATTGTAAACGGTAATGCGGCCGTTGGCTTTGATGATGTTCAGTCCGTTGGCAGTGGCCGCATACATGTTACCCATTTTATCGCTACACAATGCTACGCACTGGTTGGCTACAAGGCCGTTAGCCATAGTGTAATGCTGTAGCGTTCTACTGGTTTCATCATAACAATAAATGCCGTTGGCTGAAGTGCCGATCCAGAGGCGCTGTAAGGGATCTTCTGCAAGTGCCAGCACCTTAGTGGCGTCGAGGCTTATAAGTAGCGGATGACGGCTGTTATCTAATACTTCCAGTGTTTTCAAATTAATGTTATACAACCCCGTGCCGCTACAAGCCCAAAGATCTCCATTGGCACGTACCAAAAACTGATGTATAAACTTGCTCCTGAAAATGCGGGTTATTGCACTGTCCGGCAATAATTTTATGATCGCATTTTTTTGGGTGGAAAAATAACCAATGCCACCCCCATACGCACTAACCCAAATGCGGTTGGCACTGTCGATGGCTACCGCTTTAACCGTTAGTTGTTTCGCTAGGCCAGTTTCGGAATCCCGATGGGGAAAGTTGTAAAACCTGCATTGATTGGTTGCCGGGTTCCATTGCATAAGACCGGTTTGTGAACCCATCCAGAGCAGGCCGGTTTTGTCTTTTACAATGCCATTAATAAACCCATCATAAACATTGTTTTTGTCGTCGCTAAAAATATGTTGCGTGTTGCTTTGATGCTGGTTGAGGCTGGTAATATCCAGTCCGTTGGTGTGCGTGGCCACCACAACAGTGCCGTTGGGCAGGCACAATAATTGGCCAGTATAATTGCTGGCAATACTGGCCGGGTCGTTTGGGCTATGGGCTTCATTTGTCAATTGGCCGGTAAGCATATTAAGGCGAAACAGCCCGCCATTTGCGGAAGTAACCAGCAATGCTCCGTTAGCTGCAAGCCTGATAGAGTATAGGTTGTTGAGAATGGTACTGCCCATTTGGCTACTGTAGCAAAAATATTTTTTTAACAACCTTCCCGATGGTACCTGATACAACAGGATGGTGCCTCTGCTAAAATTGATGGTAGCCATCATGGTGTCGTTCACCATACAGCTCTGCCGGGTAGAGTCTAACGGGATGGAGCAGGAAATTTGCCGGGTTTTGAAATTGACGAGTTCTGCCTTTTTTTTGGTCGTTACTACAAACCAGTCTTTTTGATAGTAACTTATTTCCCTAAGCTGTGCCTTGTTGTTCCAATCGCTGCACCAGGGCATCAGTTCCCAGTCGGATACTTTTAAAGGGTCTTTCCCTGGCGCTAAAGAGTAGAATTGTTTGCCTGCGACTATAATGCCCACGGAAGGAGAAAAAACAATGGTTTTTACATTACCGATACCGGGAAGATCTGGTATGGTGTCGAATTTTCGCTGCTGGTTAATAAGGGTGATGCTGGAGAGGGTTAGCACCCAAAGGCGGTTTTGGCTATCGCAAACAATGCTGTACACTTCATTGCTTTTTAGTGCCGGCTGGGTGTGGGTATAATAGGATGTGATCTTATACCCATCGTATTTATTCAGTCCATAGCTGGTGCCGGCCCACAAGTAACCACTGCTGTCTATCGCCATACAGTTCACATCATTGTCACTTAGCCCGCCAGCCATACTGAGGTGGTGAAACCTAAGCTGGGCTTGGCCGAACGCTGAAAATAACAAAAGGAATATGGTGATTACTTTCTGAATAGTGGATGCGGGTTTAATGACTTTATTTACCCGAATTCGTGTTGCGACCGGGAAAGATGCTGTTTACTGTTTAAAAATAATAAAACTAAAATCGGACCTGATAACGTTGCTGCCACCATAAGAATTGTTCTTGGTAAAAACCCTAAAGCCTACAGTACTGCTTTCGTAATAATAAGAAGCATACGTATCAACCTCATTGCTGTTTACAATTATTACATCATA
>Ga0105048_10007541_pt1 | contig 17474 bp, 10 predicted proteins | sample MAT05_FD_78382 | JGI IMG/M metagenome (GOLD analysis project Ga0105048, IMG submission 78382) | Freshwater microbial communities from Lake Fryxell liftoff mats and glacier meltwater in Antarctica - MAT-05 | ecosystem: Environmental > Aquatic > Freshwater > Ice > Liftoff microbial mat | place...
GCAGACGCGGCACCGGCGCTGTCTGCGGATGGCCTGCCGCACTGATCTTGCAGAGGCGAAAAGAAGCCAGCTATAATGCGAGGCTCGACGCGATCGACAGGAAATCGACAGGAAATCGACAGGCAATCGGTTCACGAAGTCGGTCAACATGCGGCGAGCAGAATGAAGAAAACGATGCGGGATTAGCTCAGTTGGTAGAGCGATACCTTGCCAAGGTATAGGTCGAGAGTTCGAGTCTCTTATCCCGCTCCAGATTTTAAAGAAAGGGAAGCTGAGGCTTCCCTTCTTTTTGGCTGAAAATGTCTGCACAGCAGACCCTGGCGCGATAGCAAAGCGGTTATGCAACGGATTGCAAATCCGTCTAGCCCGGTTCGACTCCGGGTCGCGCCTCCACAATGTTTTTTGCCCGCACCGCCCAAGGCCCCGTTATCGCGACTGCGGGCTTTGGTTGTTTCTGGCGGGCGCCGATAATCGCTGCCGGCCCGGATGGCGAAACAGGCAGACGCAGCGGACTTAAAATCCGCCGCCCTTGAAAAGGGGCATGCGGGTTCGAACCCCGCTCTGGGCACCATGGTTGACCGCTGGCAAGGCATCTGTCGCTCACGGGCTAACCCTGATACCCCACGGCACGGGCTCCCCCCGACACTCGTACTTGCGAAATGCCGGCAGTCGCCGGCCGGGCAGGAGAACGTCATGTGGCGCATGAGTCGCAAAGAACGTACGCGCCTGGAGCGCCTGCGGGGTTGGGCCGGATCCACCGAGGGTTATGCCAACGCGTTTAGCGCCACCGAGGTGCGGGCACTGCAAGGCCGTCTGCAGGGCGACGCGGTGTTGCCCAGTGACGGCTCGTACGCCGCAGACCGGCAGCTGTCCAACTTCGCCTTCCAGAGCTTTCCGCTGTTGATCGTGTACTGCGAGGTGTTCCAGGACGTCTGGGAATGCCTGCAGTTCGCGGTTCGCCACAGCCTGTGGATCACCACTCGCTCGGGTGGTCACAGCACGGCGGGTTTCAGCCTGAACGACGGCATGGTCATCGACACCAGTCGCCTCAACGGCGTGTACGTGGACACCGCGCGCAAGGTGGCCGTGGTGGGGCCGGGAAGCAACTGGGGCCATGTCAACGCCACCTTGGCCGACTACGGCCTGCACATGCCTACGGGGGGCTGCGGCGACGTGTGCGTGGCCGGCTACATGCAGGGCGGCGGCTATGGCTTCACCTCGCGCAAGTTCGGCATGAACTGCGACAACGTGGTGGACATGCTGGTGATGCTGGCCGACGGCCGCATCGTGCGCGCCAACGAAGACAGCAACGCCGACCTGTTCTGGGCCCTGCGCGGCGGCACCGGCAACAACTTCGGCATCCTGCTGCAGGTGACCTACAAGCTGCACGACATGCCCCGGCTGTGGGGCTTTACGCTGACCTGGTCGCTGGACCAGGCGCCGGCTGCGCTGGCCGCCTGGCAGGCCGGTTTCATGAGCAGCGGCGCGCCGCCAGAGTTGGGCTACATGGGCGTGCTGGCCTGCACGGGCAAGGACCTGACGCCGCAGCTCGCGATGTGCGGTCTGTACTGGGGCCGGCGCGAAGACGGCATGAAGGTGATCCAGCCGCTGATGAAGGCCACCGGCGGCAAGATCGGCAAGGACCGCGTCGGCAGCTACAACGAACTGAACGAATGGCTGCTGGCCAACATCCCGCCGTGCCCCGACCTGGCGCGTGAAGACAAACAGTCCACGCTGATCGCCAGGCGCCTGAAGATGGACGACTGGCGCAGCATCTGCAAGCGCTTTGCCGCATCACCCAACCCGTGGACGGCGGTGGTGTTCGAACCCTATGGCGGCGCCATCAACCAGCTGCCGCGCGACGCGAATGCCTTCGTTCATCGTGACGCTGATGCCGACGTGTTTGTCGATGTGTTCTGGATGGACCCCGAGCAGGAAAAACAGGTCAAGGCCTACCTGGACGGTTTCATGCAACTGCTGGACCCGCTGGGCAATGGCGAGTCGTACCAGAACTACCCGCGCATCAGCCAGACCGACTACCGCCAGCGCTACTGGGCCGAGCAGTTTCCCAGGCTGCTGGCCATCAAGCGCAAGTACGACCCGCACAACGACTTCCGCTATGCGCAGAGCGTGAGCCCCGAGCCCGGCCAGCGGTGGCCGAAACCGGATGCCAAGGACACGATCCAGATCGAAAGCTGGGGACCGAAGGCCATCAAGCGGCCGACACAGCAGGTGGTGAAGCTGCCACGCAAGCAGCCGCCCAAATCGACCGCGGCAAAGGGCTGAACGATGCGCACGCTGGTCGAGGTGTTCTTCAACCCGCCGATGGTCATCGCACGTGTCGGTGCCAGCGACACGCCCATGGTCGGATTCGAATGGCGCGCAGCCACTTCGGCACACAGCGGCACCCAGACCGTGATTGATCCCGCGCTGAGCTTCCAGGTTGCGGCCGATGGCACGCTGCAGCCCTTCATGCCGACGGAGATCCGCTTCAAGGAAGACGACGGTTCGATCCGACCCGTGGCGCCTTTCATCGAGCTGTGGGCCCGCTTGCAACGCAGCGAAGACGGTTTGCTGGAAGAAGCGCCGGTGACGCTGGCCCTGCTGGCTGAACTGGGCATGAATTTGCGGCACGTGGCGGTGGAGGTGACCGCGTCCAACCTGAAGGCCGCGCGGCGCACCGGCTGCACCGCCTGCGGCTTCACGGCACGTGCCGAGATCGCCGGCACCGACCACCGCGCGCATGCGCTGCAGGCCTTCAGCCGACACACTTCGGGCCAGCAGCCGCTGGTGTCGCACGACAAGCCGATTCCGCTGGGCAGCGTACAGTGGATCAAGCCCTGCGCCACGCCCGACCCGCAGCACCCCGAGGTGGACCTGTCGGCGCTCCGCCTGCGTTTCACGCCCGCCAAAGGCGAGGTCTACGGCCCGCCTCGGGCGGCCTACGGCCCCGATCGCCAGACGGTGACCGGCGCCAACGACACGCTGGAGTTCACGGGCAAGGAAGACGGCCGCATCCACATGATCGTCAGGCCAGAGAACCGCATCCTCAGCGAGGACACGCCGTTTTCCAGCTACCGCATGCTGACCGGCCTGTTCGAAGACCCGCAGCCGCAGGACGGCTATGACGGTTCTGACGAAGGCGACAACACCGCCTGGGGCGTGGTGGACGACACCTGCGACGCCTTGATCAGCGCAACGGTGGCCTGGCACGACGCACGCTACACCGCCAACGCACGCATCTTTGTCGGGCCACCGCAGTACGCACCCGACCGGCGGCCCTTCTATGGCATCGCCGCTGACCTGCAAGACCGCGACGAGCCGCTGATGCACGTGGGCCCGGACAATTTCGACGAGATCAAGGACCAGGTGGTCGAGCTCTTCCGCCGTGTCTTCGAAACCGCCAGCTCCCTGAACCTGGACGCTTCGCGCACCGAGGCTTTGCAGGACAACGCGGCCAAGATCAGCGCCGCCACGCCCCTCACGCCAGGTCTGCCATCCGTGGGCGCGGCCAGCATGACGGCAGCCGACAAACCGTACGTCGACCGTGTACCCGACCTCACACCCGGGCAGCGCGAATCTGTCTTCACCACCAGCGTGCGCGGCGACCGCCTGACCTACACCGAGGTGGTGCCTTTCGTGCACGGGCAGTTGATGGACGAAGCGGTGCTGCTGGACTTCCTGCGGCGCAAGCACGCGCATGTGCGCCGCCTCTTGCGGCCGCCCTTCGGCACGCTGCCTGAATGGGACTTGGAGCCCGGCCCTCAACCCCATCCGCAGTTCCGCGATCCGCGTGTGCTGCGCGACCTGCTGCACGACATGCGCATGCCACCCTACATGCGCGATGCCTTCTATGTGCCGCTGTCACTGACGCGAAGGCAGTACCACATGATGATCGACTTCCTGGACCTGCTGGCGGCACAGGACGTGAAGCCATGAGCGACATCAAACCGCGCAACCGCACCGCCCTGGCCGCACGCCCGGCGGTTGTCGGCAACCCGGCCAGCTCGCGGCTGGAGTCCGGCGTCGGCAACTGTTTTCCGGGCCTGGAAATGGACGTGCGCAACCTGGAAGGGCGCTTTTTTCCAGGGCTGCTGTTCTGGGTCATCACCGAGCCTTTGGCGCCGGTGCCTGAAGCCATTCCCAACCAGGCCGGCATCCGCCTGAAGTATCTGGACTACGAAGCCGACCCCATGCTGCCCGAGCGCAGCGATGAGGCCTGGGTGCAGGCGCTGCTGGCCACCTACAGCGGCGCCACCGGTCAGGCGATGAGTCAAGGCCGCTGGTACCTGCACTGGCTGGAGCAGGGCGGCAAACGCATCAGCTGCTACCAGAGCACGGGCGAGCCCTACGACGGTGAACTGCTGTGGCGCTTCGTGCGTTGCCTGGTGCCCGACGAGCCGCTCAAGATCGCGCTCATCCAGCGCGACGCGCCAGCGCCGCAACCGGTGCTTGAACTGTCGGGCTACCGCCGCCGCTACACCGGCACTGAAGGAGTCATCGACACGTCCTACCCGCCTGGCGAGTTGACCGAGTCGATGTGCAACCCTTGGCAGCATGACTTCCGCGACTGCGCGTGTTACTACTGGGCGTCCAACCACCCCGACGTGGTGCTGGGCGAAGGTGCCGGCAAGAGCCTGCCCGATGGCGCCCCGGCCGGCACGACCGCCGCCGTGACCTGGCTCGACTGGTTGCGCCGCGACCGCAGCCCCGCCGGTGCGGTGGGCGCGCCGGCCTCTCGTGCAGCCGCGCGCGCCGCGCAACTGGACCACTTCGAGATCAACCGCCGCTGGCAGGACCTGGCCTTTGTCATCGGAGGCCGCGAGGTGGGTGCGGTCTACACGCCGCCCAAGCCCGACAGGGCCCATCCGTACCGCACGCCGCAGGAGATGGTCAACCACCTGCGCCACCACCTGGCGCCGCTGGAAATGACACTGGCCTACCAGTACTTGTACGGCCTTTTTTCGCTGCTCGACCCGTCCGAGGCGCCGCCGGACCGCTGGCGCACGATGCCAGCCGATCTGGTCACCGCGCGCCAGTTTGTCACCCTGGTGGCGGTGGGCGAGATGACCCATCTGCGTTGGACCAACCAGCTGCTGTGGGAACTGGACCGCGCGGGCTTCTACCCCGCTGGCGAGCACTACACACCGGTGCTGGAACCGCTGCGGCAGCCCACCGTCATCGAAGGTTTCACGCTGCCCGATTTGCGGCCCCTGGACTTGGAGGCGCTGCAGGCCTACGAGCGCATCGAAAGGCCCGGCGATGCACTCGACACGGCCTACACCCGCTGCGTGGCCACCCTGTGCGACACCCAGACCTACCCGCGGCATTTGGTTGAATTGGCCGTGCGCATCGACACCGACGGTGTGAATCACTACGAGCGCTTTCGCGACCTGCGCCGCACCTTCATGGCCTACGACAACGGCGGCTGCGCGCCGATGCCTTACTTGCGACCGCTGCGTGTTGGCAGCCGCGAAGAGGCCCGCGCGGCGCTGGCTTCGTTGGCCTTGTTGGTGGAGGCACTGCGCGGGGCCTACAGCGCCGAAGCGGCGCAGCAGTTCAGCCAGGCGCAGCTGGGCATCGCGGCCTCGCGCGAGGCCATGGACCGGTTCCGCACCGAAGCTGAAGCGCTGGCGCGTCGAGGCATCGGCGTGCCGTTTTTCAGCCTGCCATGAACGTGGCCACCGTCAGCGTCGCAGCCATCGGCCGCAGGCGCCGGGTCGCCGGGGCCGCAGCTGCTGCCGCGCCTGCCGGCCCCACGCAGGCGCACTGTTTCAGTACCGAACACGGCCATCACGCGCTGCTGGTGGACGGTTCGCGCATCTACGACGTACCCGAAAGTTTTGCCACGCAATTGATGGACGCTGCCTCGCGCGAAGGCCCCGCGGCCGAGCGGCAGTTGCTGGCGGCGCTGGGTCTGGATCGGCCTGCAGCCATCGGCCCGCACATCGGCCCACACATCGACACGCCCGCCGTGAACGCCATCGCGCTGGCGGTGTCGCAGCACTGCAACCTGGGTTGCGGCTACTGCTATGCCGAAGGTGGCAGCTTTGGCAGCGAAGCACAGCACATGCCCTGGGACGTGGCCCGCGCGGCCGTGGACCGGCTGCTGGACAGCGTGGCGCCCGGCGGCACGGCGCGCATCGCTTTCCTGGGCGGTGAGCCGCTGCTCAACCGCAGCGTGCTGCGCCAGACCACCGAGTACGCCACGGCACAGGCTGCAGTCAAAGGGCAGGGCCTGCAGTTCGCCATCACCAGCAACGCCACCGTGTTGAACGCCGAAGATGCGCAGTTTCTGGCCGCGCACGGTTTTGCCGCCACGATCAGCATGGATGGCGAACGTGAGCTGCACGATGCGCTGCGCCCCACGCTGGGCGGCACGGGCAGCTACGACCGCATCGTGGCGCGTCTGCCGCCGCTGCTGGCGCTGCAAGGCAGCACACCGCTGCCCGGCTTCCAGCCCATGCAGGTGACGGCGCGCGTGACCATCACACCGCTGCACCGCCACCTGCGCGCGACCATCGAACACCTGATGGCGCTGGGCTTTCACAGCGTGGGTGTGTCGCCCAGCTTGAGCGCGCGCGACAGCACGCTGCAACTGGCCGAAGACGACATGCACCATCTGCTGGCGCAGATGATCGACTGCGCACAGGCCTTCGAACAACACACACTGCGCGGTGAGCACTACCCCTTCGCCAACATGCTGGGCGCCCTGCGCGAACTTCACCGCGGCACGCACCGGCCTTTGCCCTGCGGCGCCGGCGCGGGTTACCTGGGCGTGGCGGCCGACGGTGAACTGAGCGCCTGCCACCGTTTTGTGGGCGACGAACGTGCGGCCATGGGCAGCGTGCAAGGCGGTGTGGACGATGCGGCGCGCGCGGTCTGGCTGGCGCAACGCCACGTCGATCGCCAACAACCCTGCGCCAGCTGTTGGGCGCGTTACCTGTGTGGCGGCGGCTGCCACCACGAAGTGCTCCATCGCGGCCGCGTCGCCTGCGACTTCATCCGCGGTTGGCTGGACCACTGCCTGCACGCTTATGTCCGCCTTGCCGAACAACGGCCCGCGCTTTTCCGCTGATGTCTGCGTGCTGGGCGGCGGGCCGGCGGGAGCCGCCGCCGCGCTGCGGCTGGCGCAGTTGGGCCACCGGGTGTGCGTCGTCGAGCGCGGCGGGCCCAGAAGCACCCCGGCTGGCGTCTCGCTGCCGCCTTCGGTGCTGCCGATGCTGGACCTGCTGGGTGTGCAGCGCACGGTGGCAGCCGCAGGCTTTCTGCGGCCGTCGCCCGCCCTGGTGCACTGGCACGGCATGGCGCAGCCGGCCGACGCTGCACCGGGCCTCGCCGGCTTTCAAGTGGATCGTGCCCACTTCGACCGGCTGCTGCTGCAGGCCGCGCAAGGTGCGGGTGTGCAGTTGCTGCACGAAGCGGCGCTGCAGCCGCAACGGCAGCTGCAAGCGCAAGCCGATGGCTGGTCTGTGCCACTGGCCGGCGGAGGACACATCGACGCCCACTGCGTGATCGACGCGCGCGGCCGCCGCGGCACGGCGCAGGGGCCGCGCACGGTGGCGCTGATGGCGCGTTGGCATCGGGGCGCGGCAGACGCCGTGTTCGACCCGCGCACGCGGGTGCAAGCCAGCCATGAAGGCTGGGCCTGGTTGGCGCCAATGGCCGATGGCAGCACCGTGGTCGCCGTCTTCGTGGACGCGCAGCGCTGCGCCCGATTGGGGCCTGTGGATCGGCAGGCTCTGCACGACCAGCTGCTGGCGCCGCTGGACCTGCTGCAGCCTGCATTGAAAGGCTGCAGCCGCCGCCCGGTGCAGGCTTGTGATGCCACGCCTCGCAGCGTGCAAGACGCCGCGCCGCAGCCCGGCTTGCTGCTTGTGGGCGAGGCCGCATTCAGCATCGACCCCTTGTCGTCGCAAGGGGTGCCGGCGGCCCTGCGCAGCGCCTGGCAGGCCGCAGCCTGTGTGCACACGGCCCGCCACCGCCCGGCCCACGCGGCGCTGGCCTGGCAGTTTCATCGCCAGCAGTCGCAACGCACGGCGCAGCGGCATCAGCACCTGGCGGCACGTTTTTACGCTGCGGCCGCGCAAGTGTCCGACCACCCGTTCTGGCACAGCCGCGCCGGCCAGCCAGCGCCACCGTCCGATGCCGCAGCCTGGCCCGGACTGGACGACACCATCGCACTGGACAGCCGGGCCCGCTGGTGCGATCTGCCTGTGCTGGAAGGCGAGTGGGTCGTTGCGCGTGATGCACTCGACCACCCGGCGCTGGACTGCCCTGTCGCCTTTCTGGCCGGCCAGCCCGCATCTGCATGGTTGCAGGCCTTGCAAGGGGCACCGCGGCTGCGCGATCTGCTGGACGCCTGGCACCGACACTTCGGCGCCGCGACGACGCAGGCCATCTGGCCCTGGCTGTGGCAACAGGGCCTGCTGCAAGCGCGGACCTGAAGGCCAGCTTCAGGCGATGCCGTGCGCGGCTAAAGAGCGCAGGGCGCGTTTCACGAAGCCGGCCGCGCCCTGTGCCTGGGCCAGACTCAAGGAACGCTTCAAGTCGGCCTCGCGGTTGTCGGGCAGCAGCTCGCCTTGCCAACGCCACAGCTCGGGTTCTATCCAGCGCTCACCCGAGGCTGCCACACCCCCGTGCGCCGCGCGCAGCAGCCGGCGCGCGGCATGGTTGTCACCCGCCTGCACATGCACACGTGCCAGGATCAGCTCCACCAACGGCCGGTAGCCGCGTGCGCCCGTGGCCCACCACTGCGAGGCCGAGGTCTGCATGACGGCCAGTTCGCCGGGGTTCTGGTCGCCCATGGCACGTGCAGCCGCCAGGAAAAAGCGGCCGCTGCTTTCCATCAAGGGGAAGCCCCGTTTCTGACCCAGCTCGGCGCCACGTTCGGCCAGCGGTGCGATGGCTTGCCAGTTTTCCTGCACCGCCAGCATCAGGCAGTAGTAGATGAGGGCCTGCGCCGTGCTGTGGGCGTGGCCCAGCTGGTCGGCCCAGGCCAGGCTGTTGCGCTGCACCTGCACCGCCGCCGCCTCGTCGCCCTGTGCGGTGAGGGTGAGCGACAGGAAGTTGGACGCCGCCACCTTGTGGTCGATGCCCAGCACCATGGCCATGGGCGCGTGACGGTCGGGCACGTACTGCGCCAGGCCGAGCTCCAGGTGGTGAAGCGCCGTGGCCGGGTCACCCACATGAAAGGCCACCGCGCCCACGGCGCGGTGGCCGATCATCTCGAACAGCGCGTCGCCGTGCGCGCGGGCGCTGTCCAGCAGTTGTTGTGCCGGCGCCTGCGCTTCGTCGCAGCGGCCACGCACCAGGTGGTAGGAGTACAGGCCGTTGAGCGCCGGGATCAGGCGCTGCAAGTCGTTCAAGGAACGAGCCAGGGCACTGGCCCGTTCGTAGGCTGCGCCGGTGGCCGGTGCGGCCACACCCTGGCCGGCACGCAGCGCGCTGGCCAGCAGAATCTGAACCGCCAGTTCGGCGGTGTCGCGCGCCGCACCCGCCGCCATCTGCGGCAGCAGGTCCAGGCCCTGCTGCAGGTGAGACACCGCTTCGGTCACAGCCGATCGTGCCAAGGCGTGTTCACCGGCACGGTGCCACAAGCGGATGGCTTCATCGATGTGGCCTGCTTCGGTGACGTGCCGGGCCAAGGTTTCCGGCTCGGCGTCCACCGTCTCGGCAAACTGCGTGCGCAGGACTTCGGCGATGCGCGCGTGTGCCTGTTGCCGTGCCGTGCGCAACAGCGATTCGCCGGCCGCCACCTGCAGCAGCGCGTGGCGAAAGGCGTAACGCGGCGGCAGCAAGCCGGGCAAAGCCTGCAACACGTCGCCCTGGGTCAGCTGCTGCAGCGAGCGTTCCAGTTCGCCACGGCCCATGGCCAGGCTCAGGGAGCACACCGCCGCCAGCAGGTCGGTCGAAAACTCGCGGCCCAACAGCGCAGCGGTCTGTGCCACCTGCTTGGCCGGGCCCATGCGATCCAGCCGCGCCATCAGTGAGTCGTGCAGCGTGGCGGGCACTTCGATCTGCACCGCGTCGGACGCGCTGTCCAGCACCGAGCGTGTGATCTGCTCGGCATACAGCGGCACCCCTTCGGCCGTGTTGACGATGCGGTCAACAAGCGCCGGTGCCAGCGCCCGACCGACGGCCACCTGCTGGATGACGTGGCGGATGGCGTTGCTGCCCATGCGCTGAAGTGCCACGGTCTGACAGCTGCCTTCTTCCCAAGCTGCACTGAAGTCGGGCCGGCTGGTCAGCAGCGTCAGCAGCCCGGCCGTGGCCGGGCCCTCGACCAGGCGCCTGATGACGGCCAGGGTGGAGGGATCGGCCCAGTGCACGTCTTCCCAGACCATCAGCGCGGCATCCGTTTGCACGACCGCGGCCAGCCAATCGACCAGCAGTTGCTGCAGCGCTTGCATCAGCGCGGCAGGCTGCATTTCGCTGGTGCTGCGGGGTGCTTCTGTGCCCACCAGCGCGGCCAGCAAGGGCAGGGTGTCCGTGTTGTTGATGCCGTCGGCCCGCTGCAGAGCCAGCAGGCGCTGCAGCGTGTCTTCCCCGGGGGCATCGGGGTTGAGGCCGGCACGCTGCAGCAGGTGCTGTGCAATGGGATGCAATGCGCTGTGGCGGTGGAAGGCCGAGCAACGCAGCACGCGCACCGGTGAGTGGCAGGCTTGAACCTCGGCCACCAACTCGTCGGCAAGACGCGTTTTGCCCAGCCCCGCCTCACCACGGATGAGCAGCGTCAGGCCAGCACCACCGCGCACCCGCGCCCAGGCCGTTTGCAAGTCGCGCAAGTGGCCGCTGGGGTCCACCAGCTTCGGGCGCGCGCTGCGCGGCAGCTGGTCGTCCAGCTCACCGGCCACACGCGCCAGGCGCACCGGGTGGGCCGGGTCCTTCAGCACCACCGGCCCCAGGTCTTCGGTGATGAAGCGCGGCGGCAGCAGGTCCAGCGTGGCCTGGCTCACCAGCACGCTGTCGGGTGTGGCCACCGACTGGATGTGCGCCGCGATGTTGGGCGCTTCACCCAAGGCCAGCGTGCCCGGCTGATTGGCGTCGCCCAGATCGCCGATGACGACCAGGCCGGTGTGGATGCCCACCCTTACCGCCAGCCCGCCAGCCATCTGCATGGACAGCCGCGCGCTGAGGTGGCGCACCGCCTGCACGATGGCCAGGCCGGCGCGCACGGCACGTTCGGCATCGTCTTCGTTGGCCAGCGGGTAGCCAAAGTAGACCAGGATGCCGTCGCCCAGGTATTGCGCGATGTGGCCGCCGGTGGGTCGCAGCACGGCGGCACATTCTTCGTGGTAACTGCGCACCACGTCGCGCAGGTCTTCGGGGTCCAGGCGGGTGGACAACTTGGTGGACCCCACGAGGTCGCAGAACATCACCGTGAGTCGGCGGCGCTCGGCCACCGAGGCTTCTGCCGGGCCAGGGTCGGCGGCCCACACCAGCACCACGCCGTCTTCGTCGCGCGCCAGGCGCTGGGCCAGGATCAGTTCGTCCTTGAGATCGGCCAGTGCCGCGTCGTCAAGCCCGAATTCGCGTTGAAGCAGGCGGTAGGTGACGCGGCGGCGGCGTTTGAGCAGCTCGGTGGCTGCGTCGAGCACGGACTCGAAGCTCATGGTGTTTAGGCAAACTCATTCTTGTTGTGGCGTCCCGGTGCAAATCAGTATAGGGGTCGCCTGCGCCATCGAGAACGCCGTGCAGAATGGCCAACACCCAAGACCGGACACCCCCGATGACATCCCACCCCTCCCTGCAAGACGGCGTGACCCGGCGCGAAGTATTCGGCTGGGCGATGTACGACTTTGCCAACAGCGGCTACACGACGGTGGTCATGACCGCCGTCTTCAACGCCTACTTCGTGGGCGTGGTGGCCGACGGTGCCGACTGGGGCACGCTGGCGTGGACGTTGGCGCTGGGCCTGTCCAACGCGCTGGTGATGTTGACCATGCCCGTCATTGGCGCCTATGCCGACGCCCGCGCGGCGAAGAAGAAGCTGCTGATGATCAGCACCGTGGGCTGCGTGCTGTTCACCGCGCTGCTGGCCGAAGTGGGCCGCGGCGACTTGTGGCTGGCGGTGTTGGCCATCGTGGTGTCCAACCTGTTCTACGCCTACGGCGAGGGCCTCAACGCAGCCTTTCTGCCCGAGCTCGCGCGCCGACAGGCGATGGGCCGTGTCTCCGGCTGGGGCTGGAGCTTCGGCTACTTCGGCGGCATGCTCACGCTCGGTCTGAGCCTGGGCTACGTGCTGTGGGCGCAAGGGCAGGGGCTGCCGGCCACGCACTTCGTGCCGGTGACCATGCTCATCACGGCGGTGGTCTATGGCCTGGCCTCGCTGGTCACTTTCTGGCTGCTGAAAGAACGCGCCGTGCCGCAAGCGGTGGTCGTCGGCGGCGCGGCGCGCAGCGCCTTTCAACGGCTGCAGCACACCTGGCACGAGGCGCAGCGCTTCCAGGACTTCCGCTGGCTGCTGGTCTGCGCAGTTTTCTACCAGGCTGGCATCTCGGTGGTGGTGGCGCTGGCTGCGGTGTATGCAGAACAGGTGCTGGGCTTCAAGCAGATCGACACCATGATGTTGATCTTCCTGGTCAACATCGCCTCGGCGGCCGGTGCCTTTGCCTTCGGCTATTGGCAGGACAAGGTGGGCCACCGCCGTGCGCTGGCCTTCACGCTGTGGGGCTGGATCGTGATGACGCTGCTGGCCGTGGCCGCCACCACGCCGCCGCTGTTCTGGGTGGCGGCCGTGATTGCGGGCCTGTGCATGGGCAGCAGCCAGTCGGCCGGGCGCGCCATGGCGGCGCTTTTGGCACCGGCCGAACGCCTGGCCGAATTTTTTGGCTTGTGGACTTTTGCGGTGCGCCTGTCGGCCATCGTCGGCCCCATCACCTATGGGCTGGTGACATGGGTCACCTCGGGCAACCACCGTATCGCCATCCTGAGCACGGGGGTGTTTTTTGTCGTCGGCCTGGTGGTGCTGCGCCGGGTGGACATGGCCCGCGGCATGGCCGCATCCGGCGAGCCACAGAAAAAATAGTACGATCGTTCTATTCTGTACCCAAGCAGGGTCGTGCCGGCAGGGGTGCGGCCTAGAATGCCCCGATCAACGTTTACGTCAGTTCGAGCCCAGGAGCGTCATTCATGAAGGTGCTGGTCCCCGTCAAGCGGGTGGTCGACTACAACGTCAAGGTGCGTGTCAAGAGCGACGGCACGGGCGTGGACATCGCCAACGTCAAGATGAGCATGAACCCTTTCGACGAAATCGCCGTCGAAGAGGCCGTGCGCCTGAAGGAAAAGGGCGTGGTCACCGAGATCATCGCCGTGTCTTGCGGGGTCACGCAGTGCCAGGAAACGTTGCGCACGGCCATGGCCATCGGCGCTGACCGCGCCATCTTGGTGGAATGCGCCGATGAGTTGCAGCCACTGGCGGTGGCCAAACTGCTGAAGGCGCTGGTGGACAAGGAACAGCCCGGCCTGGTCATCATGGGCAAGCAGGCCATCGACGATGACTGCAACCAGACCGGCCAGATGCTGGCTGCGCTGGCCGGTCTGCCGCAGGCCACGTTTGCTTCGAAGGTGGAAGTGGGCGGATCTGCAGGCGAAGGTTTTGCTTCCGTCACGCGCGAAGTCGACGGCGGTCTGGAGACGCTGAAGATCAAGCTGCCGGCGGTGATCACCACCGACCTGCGCCTGAATGAACCCCGTTACGTGACGCTGCCCAACATCATGAAGGCCAAGAAAAAGACGCTGGACGTCTACAAGCCGGCTGATCTGGGTGTGGACGTCACGCCGCGCATCAAGACCCTGAAGGTGACCGAGCCGCCCAAGCGCGGCGCCGGCATCAAGGTGCCTGACGTGGCCACGCTGGTGGCCAAGCTGAAAAACGAAGCGAAGGTGATTTGATCATGGCCGCACTGGTGATTGCAGAACACGACAACGTCTCCGTCAAGGGCGCCACGCTCAACACCGTCACCGCGGCGCTGGCCTGCGACGGCGAGGTGCATGTGCTGATCGCCGGCACTGACGCTGCTGGTGCCGCCGCTGCGGCCGCGCAGATCGTCGGCGTGGCCAAGGTGCTGCATGCCGACGCGCCAGGCCTGAACCACGGCCTGGCAGAAAACGTGGCCTCGCAGGTGGTGGCGATCGTCGGCAATGAGGCCAAGAGCTACAGCCACATCCTGTTCCCGGCCACGGCCGCGGGCAAAAACGTGGCGCCGCGTGTGGCCGCGCTGCTGGACGTGGCGCAGGTTTCAGACGCCACCCGGGTGATCAGCGCCGACACCTTCGAGCGCCCCATCTACGCCGGCAACGCCATCGCCACGGTGCAGTGCCTGGACGCGATCAAGGTCATCACCGTGCGCACCACGGGTTTCGACCCGGCGGCTGCCACGGGCGGCAGCGCGGCGGTGGAAAGCCTGGCTGCGGTGGCCGACAGCGGCAGCAGCGCGTTCATGGGCAGCGAGATCGCCAAGAGCGACCGGCCCGAACTGACGGCAGCCAAGATCATCGTCAGCGGCGGCCGCGCCCTGGGCAGCAGCGAGAAATTCAACGAAGTGCTCACGCCCTTGGCCGACAAGCTGGGCGCCGCACTGGGCGCCAGCCGCGCCGCAGTGGACGCGGGTTACGCGCCCAACGACTGGCAGGTGGGCCAGACCGGCAAGATCGTGGCGCCGCAGCTGTATGTGGCCATCGGCATCAGCGGCGCCATCCAGCATCTGGCGGGCATGAAGGACAGCAAGGTCATCGTGGCCATCAACAAGGATGCCGAAGCGCCCATCTTCAGCGTCGCCGACTACGGCCTGGAGGCGGATCTCTTTGTCGCCGTGCCGGAACTGATCGCGGCGCTCTGAGTTTCGCGCCACCCGCCAGCCTGAACATCAGCCAGCCTGAATATCAGCCAGCCTGAACAGAGGGCGCCTAAGCAGGCGCCCTTGCCACTTTAGGAGACGAGAACCATGAGCTACCGCGCACCCGTCAAGGACATGCTCTTTGTCATGAAGCATCTGGCCGGCATCGACGCCGTGTCGGCGCTGCCCGGTTACGAAGACGCCGGTTACGACACGGCTGCGGCGGTGCTGGAAGAGTGCGCCCGTTTCAACGAAGGTGTGGTGGCGCCGCTGAACTGGGCCGGTGACCAGAACCCTTCGACCTTCAAGGACGGCAAGGTCACCACCACGCCGGGTTTCAAGGAAGCCTTCAAGCAGTTTTCCGCCGGTGGCTGGCAGGCGCTGCAGCATCCCATAGCCTATGGCGGCCAGGGCCTGCCCAAGCTGATCCACGCCGCCTGCAGCGAGATGGTCAACAGCGCCAACCTGAGCTTCGCCTTGTGCCCGCTGCTGACCGACGGCGCGGTGGAAGCGCTGCTGACGGCCGGCACCGAAGAACAGAAATCCACCATCATCCCCAAGCTGGTCGATGGCAGCTGGACCGGGTCCATGAACCTGACCGAGCCCCAGGCCGGCAGCGACCTGAGCATGGTGCGCACACGCGCCGAGCCGCAGCCCGATGGCACCTACAAGCTCTTCGGCACCAAGATCTACATCACCTACGGCGAACACGACATGGCGGACAACATCGTCCACCTGGTGCTGGCGCGTGTGGTGGGCGCACCTGAAGGGGTGAAGGGCATCAGCCTGTTCATCTGTCCCAAGTTCATGCCCGACGGCACGCGCAACGACGTGCACTGCGTGAGCATCGAACACAAGCTGGGCATCAAGGCCAGCCCCACTGCGGTGCTGCAGTACGGCGACCACGGTGGCGCGGTGGCTCAGCTCATCGGGCAAGAGAACCGCGGCCTGGAGTACATGTTCATCATGATGAATGCCGCGCGCTACGGCGTGGGTGTGCAGGGCATTGCGCTGGCCGAACGGGCTTACCAGAAGGCCGTAGGCTACGCGCGTGACCGCGTGCAGAGCCGCCCCGTGGACGGCAGCCTGCGCACCGCCGCGCCCATCATCCACCACCCCGATGTGCGCCGCATGCTGATGACCATGCGCGCCCTCATCGAGGGCTGCCGTGCCATGGCGCTGGTGGGCGCTTCGGCCTTCGACGCGGCGCATGCGCACCCCGACAAGGACGTGCGCGAACAAAACCAGGCCTTCTATGAATTCCTGGTGCCGCTGATCAAGGGCCTGTCCACCGAGATGAGCCTGGACGTGGCCAGCCTCGGTGTTCAGGTGCACGGCGGCATGGGCTTCATCGAAGAAACCGGCGCGGCGCAACACCTGCGCGACGCCAAGATCCTGACCATCTACGAAGGCACGACGGCCATCCAGGCCAACGATCTGGTGGGCCGCAAGACGGCGCGTGATGGCGGAGCCGTGGCACGAGCCATTGCGGCGCAGATCGAAGTCACCGTGCAAGCCCTGTCCGCACGCGACAGCGTGCCTTGCCGCGCCATGGCCAAGCGCCTGGGCGCGGGCCGGCAGGCTTTTGTGGACGCCGTCGACTTTGTTGCCGGTGGCGCCAAAGGCCAGCCCAACGCCGTGTATGCCGGCAGCGTGCCCTACCTGATGCTGGCCGGCACGGTGGTTGCCGGCTGGCAGATGGCACGTGCCCTGATCGCGGCCGAAGACCTGCTGGCTGCCGGCGAAGACGCAAACTTCATGCACGCCAAGATCGCCACCGCGCACTTCTACGCCGACCACATCCTCAACAAGGCCACGGCCCTTCGCGACAGCATCGTCGAAGGCGCAGACGCTGTCACCGCACTTGCCCTGGAGTCTTTCTGATGCCCTTGCCAGCCGTTCTGCAGAACCTGCCGCTGCCGATCATCGGAGCGCCCCTGTTCATCATCAGCAACCCCAAGCTGGTCATCGAGCAGTGCAAGGCAGGCGTCGTGGGCAGCATGCCTTCGCTCAACGCACGGCCGGCAGCGCAGCTGGACGAATGGCTGGCCGAGATCACCGAAACCCTGGCGGCCTGGGGCCGTGACCATCCGGACCAGAAGGCCGCACCGTTTGCCATCAACCAGATCGTGCACAAGAGCAACGACCGGCTCGAGCACGACATGCAGGTCTGTGCCAAGTACAAGGTGCCTATTGTCATCACGTCGCTGGGCGCACGCACCGATGTCAATGATGCGGTGCATGCCTGGGGCGGGGTCGTACTGCACGACATCATCAACAACGCGTTTGCGAAGAAGGCCATCGAAAAGGGCGCCGACGGCTTGATTGCGGTGGCGTCCGGCGCCGGTGGCCACGCGGGGGTGAAAAGCCCCTTCGCGCTGGTCCAGGAAATCCGCGAGTGGTTCAGCGGCCCGATTGCGCTCAGCGGCGCCATCAGCACCGGCGACGGCGTGCTGGCCGCGCTGGCCATGGGGGCTGACTTTGCCTACATCGGCTCGGCCTTCATCGCCACTGACGAGGCGCGTGCTTCGGCGGAATACAAGCAGTGCATCGTGGACAGCAACTCCGACGACATCGTCTACAGCAACCTCTTCACCGGTGTGCACGGCAACTACCTCAAGCCCAGCATCCGCA
>Ga0105048_10007542_pt1 | contig 17472 bp, 17 predicted proteins | sample MAT05_FD_78382 | JGI IMG/M metagenome (GOLD analysis project Ga0105048, IMG submission 78382) | Freshwater microbial communities from Lake Fryxell liftoff mats and glacier meltwater in Antarctica - MAT-05 | ecosystem: Environmental > Aquatic > Freshwater > Ice > Liftoff microbial mat | place...
ATCTTTTCGGCAACAGCGGGTTGTTGTCCGACTGCGCTGCCCATGCCGCGTTCGCACATGCCGTGGGGGCAGCCGTAGTTGAGTTCGATACCGTCGGCCCCGGCGTCGGCGCTGCGTTTGACAAATTCGTGCCAGCGCTCGCGGGTGTCGACCATGAGCGAAGCGATGACCGCGTGGTTCGGCCATTTCTTTTTCAGCTCGGCGATTTCACGGAAATTCGTTTCCGCCGAACGGTCGCTGATGAGTTCAATGTTGTTGAAACCCGCGATGCGCGTGGTGCCGAGGTTGAGTGCGGAGTAACGCGAAGAAACGTTGACGACAGGATCGCCGATGGTTTTCCAAACCACGCCCCCCCAACCCGCGTCAAAAGCGCGTTCCGCCTGATAACCCGTATTGGCAGGTGGCCCGGAAGCAACCCAGAACGGATTGGGCGAACGGATGCCGGCGAGATTGATGGAAAGATCGGGCATGGCTTTTAATGACTAAATCCTAATGACGAATGAGTAATGCAGGCGCGCGGGATTTTTGGAGATCGGTAAAGTGACTGGCGGACAGAGCGATGCGTGAATGGAATTTAGACATTAGTCATTAGGATTTCGACATTTGCAGTTCCCTCACCCGGACGGGATTCTCGAAGCCTGAGCCGTAGGGTTTTTTGGCTCCGAGTCTCGATGGTTGGACGACCGGAATCATTTTACCGAGGATGGCTTGCGCGGCTTTTTTTCCTTCGGCCACGGCATTGACCACTTCACGTCCACCGTTGGCACAGTCTCCACCGACGTAGATTTTTGGAACGTTGGTCTGGTGCGTGACGGGATCGTGAAGAATGCGACCTTCCGCATCGGTGGCGAGATCAGGAAACCATTTTTGCGCGATGTCGCCCTGTTTCTTTTGGCCCACGGCTTTGATGATCATGTCGCAGGGCTCGACTTTTTCGCTGCCTGGAGAGATTTCGACGCGACCGTTGCGGACGATCGTGCGGGCGGTTCTCAACCCGGTCACTCCGTTTTCGTCGCCCTCAATGGCCACCGGAACGGCTCCGAACAAGAACCGGGCACCGTCCTGAAGTGCGAATTCCTGTTCAAATTCGTAAGCGCCCATCGCGGATGCATCGCGGCGGTAAATGATTGTTGCCACATCCGCACCCAGGCGGCGTGCTTGCGTGACCGCGTCGATCGCGGTGTTTCCGCCTCCGAGCACGATGACGTTGCGTCCTAAGGGAACTTCATCCAACGGCATTTTGTGGATCCATTCGATGAACTCGATGGCGTCCACAACGTCGGGGAGATTTTCGCCGGGAATGCCCAGCCTGCGGCCTTCGCCGAGCCCGACCCCGAGGAAAACGGCATCGAAGTCTTGAAGCAGGGATTGCGGGGAGACATCGCGGCCTACTTCGGTGTCGTAGCGAAACTCGACGCCAAGTTCGCGGATCATTTCCACCTCGGAGACGCTGATCTCGGGCTTCATTTTATAATAGGCGATGCCGTAAGTGTTGAGTCCGCCGCCGAGAGGTTTGCGTTCGAACACCGTGGCTGACGCGCCTTGCATGGCGAGTTCCGCTGCACAGGCGAGGCCGGCTGGACCGGCTCCGACCACGGCGACGCGAAGGGAGGTTTTTTCCTTCGAAGGCGTAAGGAGCCTGAGCCCGTTTTTCTGCGCGAAATCGGTGGCGTGGCGTTGGAGGCGTCCGATTTTCACCGGGTCACCTTCGCGGGTGAGCACAACGCAAGCGCCTTCGCAAAGTTCGGATGTGGGACAAACCCGCGCGCAACTTGCACCAAGAATGTTGGAAGAGAGGATGGTCTTCGCCGCTCCTTGATTGTTTCCTGTGGAAATCTTTCGAATGAACGTGGGGATATCGATCCCCGTGGGGCAGGCCATGATGCAGGGTGCATCAAAACAGAAGAGGCACCGCGAGGCTTCTGTTAAGGCCTCCTGCGGCGAATAGGGAGGGAACTTTTCCGCCATGCGTTCGCGCACGGCTTGGGCATCAAGTATTGGTTTAATAGGCATGGCGCAAAAAAACTGCCGAGCCAAAGGGGAAACTCTGCGAAACGGAGTTCAGTCCGAGACCGTGACTTTTACGAGTCTAATTTTCGGCAAAACTGTGCAACGTATTTTGCCCATGACGTTCGAAGCGAATCAATCGCCGCGGACTCAACTCACCGCGGCAAGACAGTCATCAAGCCAGCCAAGAAGCTCACCAATGGTTTCCTCCGTTTCATCCCCCATGTTGGAAATGCGGAAGGTGGTGCCTTTAATTTTTCCGTAACCACCGTCGATCACGCAATGGTAGCGTTCGCGCAGGGTTTTGATCATTTTCGACACATCCACCCCGCGATTGTTGGCGACGCAGGTGAGGGATTTTGAGCGAAATTCTTCACCTGCAAAAAACTCGAAACCGTTTTTCGTCACCCACGCGTGGACCATGGCGTTGAGTTTCGCGTGGCGTGCATATCGGCTTTCAATGCCTTCCGCCTCGATGTCTTCGAGCTTCGATTGCAGCGCGTAAATGTGCGAGATCGTCGGCGTCGAGGGCGTCATGTTCTGCTCGTGGTTTTTGAGGAACTCCAGGAAGTCGAAATAGTACCCGCGGTCTTTCACGGTCTCGGCGCGTTTGAGGGCGCGTTCGCTGACGCCGAAAAGGGCAAGGCCCGGAGGCATGGCCAGCGCTTTTTGACTGCCCGTGAGCAGCACATCAACTCCCAGTTCCTCCATCGGAGTCGGGACGACGGTAAACGAGGAGACCGTGTCCACTATGAGGAGCACGTCAGGATATTTTTTAACGACAGCGGCGATTTCTGTGAGCGGACTCATCACGCCTGTGGACGTTTCGTTGTGGATCAACGTCACGGCATCGAACCCGCCTTTGGCGAGTTGGGCATCAACCAATTCGGGAAGGATGGGTTGTCCCCATTCCACTTTGAGCGCCACGGCTTCCCGACCTGCACGCTGGGAGACGTCGAGCCATTTGTCTGAAAATGCCCCGCACATGCAGTTGAGCACCTTGTTCGGAACGAGATTGCGAATAGACGCCTCCATCACGCCCCACGCGGATGAGGTGGAGAGAAAAACCGGGCCGTTGGTGCCCATGAGTTTTTGCAGTCCGGGTTGGACTGCGGCGTACAGTGTTTTGAATTCCTCGCTGCGATGTCCGATAAGTGGTTTGCAGAAAGCGGAAAAGGTTTTGGCCGAAACCTCGACAGGACCCGGGATGAAAAGTTTGGTGTGTGTTGTCATAGAATGGGTGAGGCGGGAAGGATGATGAGGGGAAGTAAGATCGTGGCGATCATCCATATCGCCCGCCACTTGCCCTTGGCGCTTTGCTAGCCGCGACGCCAGTCGAGAACGCCTTTCAAAATGGCGTATACGTAACCGACGGTAAGCAGTCCGGCGAAAGAGACCATGCTGCCAAGGATGATGAATTTGTCGGCGGCGATGAATTCTCTGTACACGACAGCCCAAGGATACATAAAAACGATTTCCAAATCGAACAGGATGAAAAGCATGGCGACGAGATAGAATTTCACGCTGAACTGAGGTTGGGTTGCGCCTTCTGCCACCATGCCGCATTCGTAAGGGGTGTCCTTCACCTTGTTGCGGCGTGCGGTGCGTCCAAGCACCACACTCGCGATCAGCGCGGAAGCGGCGAATCCGATAGCCACAATGGCCTGGATGAGAATGGGTAGATAATCTTTAAGCATACTTGCAAGGCTACGCGTTTTGGATCGCGTTTGGATTAAAAAAACAAAAAGGCGGGGCGTTGTCCACCCCGCCTTGTTTGTAAAAAGAAATTCTTATTTCAATGCGGCAACCGCGGCTGCCTGCGCGGCAGCGGCTTCTGCGGCTTTCGCGAGTGCGGCGGGCACGCCTTTGTATTTTTTTCCCGTTTTCTTGACGAGACCGCGGCTCACGAGATTCTGTAATTTCTCGTAAGCGCGCAGACGCAGCATTTCTTCGCCACCACTGGCGGCATTGCGAGCTTTCAGGTTTTCGTGGACGATTTCAAAGAGTTGCTTAAACTCATAGGACGACCTGGAAGACAACACAGTCACGAGTTCTTCAGTCACGAGATCTGGAGTGCGACGTGAAAAACCGCTTTTTTTCTGAATAGCCATAGAACTAGGACCTTAGCACAAGGATCGAAGATTTCGAGGAAAATTGTGCAAACAGGTGATTTTAAGTGATGAGCGGTATTTAACCCGCCCTTAAAACCAGATCGTTCCTCTTGCGCGCGCTGGTGATGGTTGCAGCCAAAAGAGAAGTCTGATCTTGCGACTGGCGAAGAAAATTTGCAGACAATATCTCGACAAAAAAACTGCCCGCCCCTTGAGAGGGCGGGCAGCTCGTAACACACGACAGGTGTGAAACTTTTAGCCTTATGGCGATTAATGCAACTTAAGGCAAGTAAGCACCCCAGAACGAATCGTCGGTGACGTCGCTCAGGGCGTTATACGTGGCAGTCGCAACCTTGAAGGTTCCGTCAACTGTCGGCTGAGTCGTGTAAGAGTTGCCGAAAATATCGTTGGCCGCAGCTTGGTCGGCAAGACGCGAGCCAGCCTTGAAGAAAGGCGTCAGATTCGCGTAAGCAATCGTATCATCTTTCTGCAGGTTGCTCTCAATGGCGTATTGATCGATTGCAGCATCAATGATGCGTGCTTCTTCGACAATCTTGGTGGCCTGAGCGCGCTTACGTGCACGCAGGAAGGATGGGACGGCAATCGACGCGAGAAGCGCGATGATGGCGACCACAATCATGATCTCCACGAGGGTGAAGCCCCCGCGATTTTTTTTCAATGTTTTCAACATATGTTTCTTTCTATCTATTTATGAGTTCGTTGTTAGTATTCTGCTTCGTGCTTGGAAATAGCCAAGCGCAACTTGTAAATAAGCATCGCCCATGCCACAAGTCGAACGAAAAAACCAATCGGAGATCATTATGAAGCCTCGAAAGCCCCGATACTCGTTCTTAATGGTTGTTTTTTTGCTCTGTCTTTTTGTGCGTTTTTCGAGTCTTTTGATTTATTGTCAATTTGGCTATGATGCTCACACCAAGTCGGATATGGGATTTTACCATCGTTGGGCGGAGAGAATCGCAGAGGGGGCAGAGGTGCCGGCCCAAGCCTTTTTTGGCTTGCCAGGTTACGCCTTTATGGTCGGGGGAATCTACGGGGGTGTGGGAACGAAGCCTACGGTGTTGGCGGTTCTTCAGTGTCTGCTGGATTCTCTTACGGCGGTTCTCATTTTTGCAATTTCGAGAATCGTTGTCGGCGGACGAGTCGGGTTGTGGGTCGGCAGTCTCGCTGTGTTGGGGTGGGTCATTTTTCCTCCCTCCCGCGCTTACAGCCTCGTGCTCATGCCGACATCCTGGTTGATGGCAGCGTTCTGGCTTCTGGTTTACACGGTTTTGCCTGCTGAAGGAAGGCGTCCATGGAAAGCGGGTTGGGGGTTGATCGTGGGGCTCTTTGTGGGGTTGGTCGGCACCATGGTTGCCACGATTTTTCTCCTGATTCCTCTCGTCATCAGTGCCTTCTGGATGCGCCGAACCTCTGTTCGTGGTTTTTTGCTGAGCGTGTTCCTGCTTTTTGCGGGTGTCGGATCGGGAATGGCCCCAGTCTGGTATCACAATATCGTTGTGGCGAAGGAGCCCGTGCTCCTTTCCGCCCACGGCGGCATCAATTTCTACGTAGGCAACAATTCCCAAGCCAATGGTTATCCGCGTGTGCCAGAGGGCATGCGGGCGAGTCAGGCCGAGATGCAGCAGGACGCACAATCTATAGCGGAAGGTGCGGCGGGCAAGCCGTTGAAGGCGTGGGAGGCGTCACAATTTTGGAAAAACAAAGGAAAGGAGTTTATCCGAACTGAACCTCTCGCCTGGGTGCGGCTGATGGGCGTGAAGTTTCACAATTTCTGGCGGGCCTGGTCTTATGATGACTTGGGGATTGTGGAGATTTTTACCTTGGACGGTGTGATTAGTCCGGGGCCTGGATTTGGGACGTTGGCCGCGTGGGGTGTTCCGGGTTTGATTTTGCTCGGGACCCGGAGGCGAATGGCGTGGTGGATTCTCGGGGCTGTGGGTTTGCATCTATTGGCTCTGATGCCGGTTTTTATTACTGAGCGGTATCGCATGGCAGCGGTGCCTGGGCTCCTCATTGGTGCTTCGTGGTTGTTGGTTTTTGTCTATCAATCGCTGAGAAAAAATCGCTGGGCATTGGCGGGACGTTCCCTGGTGCTGGTGGGAGCCATGTCGTGGTTTGTCTCCTGCACTCCTCGGGAGGCAGGGCTTTTTGCGGTCCAAGAGTATACTTCAGGCATCTGGGCTTTGGATCGAGGCGACACGGATTCCGCCCAGCACCATCTCGAAAGGGCTTGGCGCTATGTTCCAGGAAATTCGGAAACGAATTTTGCCTTGGGCAATCTATGGTTTATGAAAAAGGATAGCGGGCGTGCAGCGATTTTTTATCGCAAAACGCTCGAGCTTTCCCCCCGGCACGACGGCGCATGGAATAATTTGGGGGTGATCGCGCTGGAATCGGAGCGGTTCGATGAGGCCGCGCGGTGTTTTGAGGCCGCGATTGCCGTAAAGAGGGACAGGCCGAGATCGTGGTTTCTGCTGGCAAAATCCCGCGAGGCTCTAGGGCAACGTGATGAGGCGGTTTCGGCGCTGGAAAATGCGGTTCAACGCGATTTAAAGCGCGAGGAATATCGTCAGTTGCTTAAGGAATGGACAGGTCCATAGTTTCCGTCGTATGGGGTGAAAACCCACTGGCAGGTTTTTTCAGGGAGTGTACATTGGATCCCTATGAAAATTACTGTTCCAATTATAGCCGCAGTTTTGACACCAGTTTTGGCTGGGTTGACCGGGTGTGAATCCGTTTATGTGGAAGGCCGCTCTGAGCGTCCTTCTTATTATACCTCGCGGCCCTCTTATTACGGCTCTCGTCCTTCCTATTCCGGTGCACGTGTCGTGTACTACGGCGGAGAACGCTATTATGACAACCGTCCCTACGGTCACAACGGGAATTACGACAACGATCGAGACTATCGACGGGGCGACGTAAATGTGGAAAATCGCACCGTGAACCGCCGGACCAAGGTGGTCAATAACTCGACAGTTGTGAGAAAGAAACACGTCACGAACAACAATACTCAGGTGAAGAAAAAAAACGTTGCCGTTGAAGTTCCTCAAGAAAAAAAGGGCAAGGGGAAGAACAAGAAAAGGCAGCAGAACTAAATCTGCGGGTCTCTAACTTATCTATTAGCGAGCGCTGACGGCAGCCAACACCACAGCCCCGGCCACGGCTATCAACGCGCCGAGTAACGATCTTTTCGTCGGACGATCCCCATCAATCCACCATGCGAAGGGGATCGTGACGGCCGGGGTGATTGCCACGATGGGAAGCACCACGCCGCTAGGTTGGCTGGAAAGCGCCCATTGATAACAGGCCACGCCCAGCGTCGGGCCAGCAAGTGCGTTGAATAGCACAAGCCAGGCTGCTTTTCGTTTCTCCTCCACGGTCAAAGGTTGAATGCTTCGGGCTCCGCGCGGAGCGGCCATGGCGAAAACGAACACCAAAACCAAACCGCCCAAGGCGCGCTGATAGGCGCTGCTCAATCCGTCAATCGATTCGCCGGATAGTTGCGCAACGGCAAAACCTTTCCGGCTGAGCACCGCGCCCCAGCCTTGGCCCAGCGCGGCCACCACTGCGGCGACTACGCCCGCCCATGAGAATACGGTGCCCCGGGCCATACGCCCGCTGAGCGCCATGGCGACTCCGCCAAGAATGAGCACGGTGCAGGCGACTTGCGCTCCTTGAAGCCTGGTTCCGAGCCAGACGTATTCCAACGTGGCAGCAGCGGGAACGCTGAGGCACTGGATGATCAGGATGGACAGTCTTGCGCCCAACCTTGGCAGTGCCATGAAAAGCGCGATATCGCCTATGCCGAATCCGATCACGCCGCTCAGAACGAACCATCCAAAAGCCACACCTCCAATCCCGCAACCGAGCGTGTGGGCCCAGATTCCGAGCAATAACGTCGCCAAGGTGAGTCGCGCGAGGTTGGCATTTGCTCCGCCCAAAACTGCCACAGAGCGATTCGCAAAAATCACGGAAAGCGACCAGAGGATCGTGGTTAAAAATGCGGCGAGCATAGGAACGGCATCGTACGTCCATGAAACAGGATGCAAACACCAAACATTCCGCGCTTGGCTTGATTGTTTTTTTTCAACGTCTAAACGGTGTGGGCGTGACCCGGTTTCGCGCACTCATTTTAATCACCCTGCTTTGGGCGGGGGTCTATCTGCCCGGCTTGGGGGAGCCGGAACTCAAGGGCGAGGAGGGGCGGCGGATTTTGCCCGCCATGGCGATGCTCGAAACGGGCAACTGGCTCGTCCCGCATATCGGCGGAGAACCTTATCTTCGCAAACCGCCACTCATCAACTGGCTCATCGCCGGCGCGATAGAAACCACCGGTATGCGGGAGGAATGGTCCGTACGACTCCCTTCCGTGCTGGCAGTGTGGCTGTTGGGCGTGGTGATCGTGTGGGTAGTAGGCGCTTGGCTGGGGGCGGAAACCGGGCTGCTCGCAGCGTTGATTGCCCTGACTCATTTTGCGATCATGGGCAAGGGCCGCTTGGCGGAAATCGAAGCGGTCTACGTGGCGTTCAGCGGTATGGCCATGGTCTTTTGGATGGGCTGGCGGGGGTGGCCTGGCGCGGTGGGGGCGGGCATCCTGCTCGGCTTGGGCATGCTGACCAAGGGGCCGGTTCATCTGGTTTTTTTCGCGGCCGTCGTGTGGGCGGGTTGGACTCGTATTGAAAAAGGATGGCGGCATCTGGGCGTGGCGCTGATTTTGGCGTGCGGCGCATATGCCCTGTGGTGGATGCCTTACCGCGAAGCCACGGCGGGGATGAATGTCGAGGAGGTGATAAAAGGCCAGACGCTGGGTCGGTTCACCGGGGGATGGAGTGTCTCGGGGTGGTTGTTGAATATTCCGCGCGCGCTTTCGGACTTTCTGCCGTGGACCATCTTCGCCCCATTGCTCTTTAGCGCCCGACGCATCGTTTTTTTCAACACCTTCGATGCGGTGTGGTTCCGGCGATTGCGGTGGGTTTGTCTGGTGGTTTTTTTCGGGATGCTCCTCATGCCTGCGGTGCTTCCGCGTTACGTGATGCCAGTGTTCATCCCGTTCGCGGTGCTGATGGCGGTGGCCTTGCGCGAAGCCTCTCCCCGCTGGCGACTAGGCATGGGTGTGTGGCCTTTTGCGGTCACCACTACAGCGGTCATGATCGCTGTCACGCTGATCTACGCCATTTTTGTGACCCCGGAATTGCGCAAACGCGACGATCTCCGTCCGCTGGGCGCGTTGGTGCAATCGGCCATGGAAAAGGACGAGGCCTTGATCGCGTTGGACGTGGGTTTTGAGCCCATGCTTTTTTACGTTCACAACCCCGTGGCCTATCTTCGCGACGAGGATGATTTGCCCAAAAACGCCTGTAAAGTGCTCATGCAGGAAAGAACGGCCGGCAAAGTGCGAAAGGACGGGCGCGAGGTGAACTCGTTGAAAGAATGGGTGCGCGGTGAAAAGAAACGCTTCGGTCTTTACCTTGTGGGAGCTGCGAAATAGGGGGGCCGAGCCCCGCGCTGACGTTTTGCCTTTTCCTCAACCGTCGCTTCGGTTTTTCTTGCCGGCTTATGCGACGCATTGCGGTATTCGGCGGGGTCTACAGCAACCATCTCGCGCTTCGGGCCTTCATCGAGGAAACCACGCGGTTGGGGATTCTCGAACGCTATTGTCTTGGTGACCTCGGGGCGTTCGGGCCGAACCCGGACAAAGTTTTCCCCCTGCTACTCGACGCGGGCATTTCGGTGATGCAGGGAAATTACGATCACTCCATAGGGAACGGACTGACCGATTGCCAGTGCGGCTACACCGATCCGATGGATAACTACTACGCCCGGCTCTCCTACCAATATACTTACCGCAAAACTTCTCCGAAAAACCGCGCGTGGATGCGTGATTTGCCAAAAGAGTTTCGGCTGACGTTAGGGGGCAAAAAAGTGCTCTTTTGTCATGGCTCCCCGCGTCAGATGAACGAATTCCTTTGGGAAACCGGAACGTCGGACACGTTTCTCCAGCGACTCGCCCGGGAGTTCGATGCGGAGATTGTCGTTGGCACCCACACGGGGTTGTACTGGGAACGCAAGGTTGCGGGGCTTCACTTTATCAATTGCGGGGTAATCGGACGCCCAGCCAACGACGGAACAACCCACGTCTGGTGGACTTTGCTCGAGGAAACCGGCGATGGTGTCCGGGCAGAATTCCGTCCGCTGGTGTATGATTATCAACAACTAGCAGAGGAGATGCGTGGTGAAAATTTGCCTGCACCCTTCGTGGAGACGGTCGAAACCGGCTGGTGGACGACCTGCCTTGAGATCCTGCCCATGAAGGAACGGACCAAGGGACGTTATTAAGTCGGGACACCGCAGAATTTTTCGGGACGATGGAACACAACTCGCTTTAGCATTTGAAAAATTAATTTGACCTACGCGCCCAAGCCATTACCTTCCGCCCGCAACCATTTAAACACTTAATACTATTTAATGAATCGACGAATCCTTACCGCAGTGCTCGCCATGGCTGTCGCGGTTGGTTTCTTTGCCGGAACTCCGGCGAATGGAGCTGACTCTCTTTACGACCGCGCGACAGCGAAAAAACTAGAACCCTCGATGCTCAGCATCTTCGGCCCGAAAGCCAACGGCATCCGCTACGACAAGCGCATGATTCGTGCGGCCCAGATCGCGCAGGAACGCGCCCGTGCCCACTCAGTCGCCCGCTGCTGGCGGTATGTAAAAGACGCCCTTGTTCAGGCGGAAGTCATCGATACCCGTCCCACCACCGGCTACGCTAAACAGGCTGGCGAAGAGTTGATCTCCAAGTACGGCTTCCAACGCATCCGCGTGAACGATCCCTACAAAGCACCCATCGGATCCATTCTCGTCTATGGCGGAAAAGGTGCGGGTCATGTCGAGTTCCGCACGCCTCGGGGTTTTGTGAGCGATTTCGTTTCCGAAACGCCATCCAAGCGCCCGCTCATTGGCGTGTACGTCAAGCCTAGCTAAACTTGGCGCTCTGGAAAAAACCGCGCTGCTTTTAGCTTTGCGCGGGTCTCAGACGTTCGTAGCTTCCCGGCCTATGCGAAAACTTTGTGCCGCTGTCCTGCTTGGCATGTTGTGCTTCTCCACCACCTCTTGTCTTGATGCGTTGAAGAAGAAAAAGGATAAGGACGCTGCTGCGGTCGATAAAAAGCCGGACATGCGGGATCAGAATAACGATGTCAGTTTTCAATCCTTCATCGGGCGGCTGCGGCTCGCTGCCGCCAACCGCGACATGGACATGATCGCCTCCATGATGTCGCCGGATTTCGGCCATCGTTGGGACGACGCTCCGCCGGACGAAAATGTTTTCGCCTACTGGGATGCCAACAACGTGTGGCCGGAATTGGTTGCCGTGCTGAACGACAAATTCGTGCCCTCAGAGGATTTCATGGTTGCTCCGCCGGAGATGGTTCAGGATGCCGGCTATGGGGGATACCGCGCTGGCCTCAAACTCATCCAAGGAAGCTGGAAATTCGTTTACTTCGTCCGCATCCCGCCCGGGTCGTGAGCTTTTCCGATCCCATCCAGCACGGACTTCCTCACCGCGCACCTTTCATTTTCGTGGATCGGGTGCTTGCTGCCGAACCGCCGCGCAATGCGGTTTGCGAGGTCGTTTTCGCTTCAGGCACTCCTTTTTTCGCGGGACATTTTCCAAATCATCCGCTGGTGCCCGGCGTGATTCTCACCGAGGCCCTTGCTCAAACCGCCGGAATTGCCGCTGGAAATCCGGGGAACGGACGCAATTACCATCTCGCCGCGATTCGCCAGATGAAGTTCGTCGCGCAGGTGCTTCCTGAGCAAACCATTCGTCTGGAAGCCACAGCAAGAGGCAGCATGGAGGGCCTTCTGCAGTTTGAGGTTCGAGCTACCGTTGATGGAAATACCGCGGCCGAAGGGGTCGTGATTCTCGCTGTTGCATGACAGCGCAGCAACCGCCTCCCCGATTTGCGGTGATCCTTCCCGCATTCAACGAGGAGGAGTCGATTGGTCAGGTGCTTCTGGAATTACGAAATTTGCCCGGCTCCGACCATTGGGTGCTTGCCGTGGGCGACAACGGCTCGACGGATCGCACGCGTGAAATGGCGGAAGCCGCCGGAGCACTCGTGGCCCGGTCCGAACTCCGCGGTTACGGTCACGGATGCCAGGCAGCAATGCGGGTCGTGTCGGAAGCCTATCCGTCGGTCGAAGCCTGGATTTTTCTCGCCGCAGATGGTGCCAATGATCCGCGCGATATAGCTTCGCTGCTGCTTCCGTATGAATCCGGGGCAGACATGGTCCTGGGAACCCGTACGCTGCGTCGCGAAAATCTGCGCATCATGCGACTGCATCACGTGCTCGCCAATCGTCTGCTCGCGCTTTGGTGCAGCATTTTGAGCGGGCGCTGGTTCACGGACATCGGCCCCCTGCGGATCATCCGACGCAGCGCCTTTGACGCACTCGACCTGCGTGAGTTGACTTATGGCTGGACGATCGAGGCCCAGATCCTTGCGATAAAAAAGGGAATGCGCGTCGAGGAAATAAGCGTCAGGGAACGTCCGCGGCTTGCCGGAAAACAAAAAGTCTCCGGCGTGTCCCTGGGGAAAACTCTCTCCGTGGGGTGGCAAATCCTGCGCGCCGGATGGTCCGCCTATCGCCGGTAATTCACGGATCGTCCGCGCCCGCCAGAACCGGTTCAAGATCGTAGATTGCCCCCCAGTCACCCAGCGCCACAAGCTTCGCCTCGACGCGCCACGGCTGCAAGGATTCCGGGTACTTTTCCTTTTCGAACCGCCCCCAAAATAAATACCGCGCACCCACCGCCCGGGCCGCTTCCCGCCAGCCTTCGGCGCCGATCATCAACGCATCAATACGGCGCTTTTTCGGCTGATACTCCACCCCGTAACTCCAGAGGTGCCCCGGGTATCCCATGGCCATCTTATAACCCGCCAACAGCACCGGATGATTATACGTCGGATACCCCACGAACGTTTCTTCCACGGAAAGCTCCCTCGTCGCATGCATTACTCCGTGAAGCTCCTTCCGCTTGATGAGTTCGTAGCCTTTGTAACTCCGGTTCAAACCACCGATGAGCGACACGGCCCCGGAAAAAAACAGGAGCGCGCACGCGAGCACCCTGACAGCAAGCGCCGAAGGACGCAGCACCAGATTCCAGAGCGAAGGAATCAAAAGGATGTAAGCCCAGAACATCACCTTCGTGTTGTCCCATTCCCATCGGGACAACGCGACAAATGCAGTCAGCACAAAGAGCAGAAACCCCGGCGCAACAAAGGCCCAGGCCGTTTCCTCCGTCTTGCGCCAGCGCCACGCCATGATGACCAAAAGCAGCGCCAGCGGGAGAAACACCCCGAAGTTTTCAAACCAAAACACCAGCGGATTTTGTGTTCCCTGCATCCAGCCCGGCTTCCAGTGGATGCCAGGATTATTTCCCCCAAACATCCCGGTCACATAGATCGTGAGAATCGTCGCAGGCACCAGAGACAGACCGATCAGTCGTGCGATCCACAAACGATCCGCATTCGGTCGTGTCGCCAACCACCACCCGAGCACCAGCGAGAGCGCGAGAAAACTGTGGTAATGAAAAAGCGGAAACGACGCGTAAAGAATCCACTCCACCCAGACCGGCATCACCCAGCCGGATTTATGCAATCGGCTCCGCCACGAAATCAAGAGCGCCAACCCCGCAGGCATCGCGTAAAGCAAGCCGCGCTGCGTCGCCAGCATCGCCAGCGGAATGCTCTTCCACGCCATGTCCGACTGATAATCAAAAAACTCCCGGTCCCGGAAAATCAGAAACCCCGCAACGCCGCCGTTAAAAAGAAAAGCTGCGAGCGCAAATCCGCCGCCCCAGCGCAGCAACGCCACCGCGAGTGCCGCACAAGCGAGAAATCCCACCAGCACCAACCCGCGATGCAGATCCATCCCGCAGGAATAGAGCAACGCATTGAGCAGATCCGTGCCGAAGGGATAACGCAACGCCTCGCCCGCGTAGATCGGATTGTCAGGCCAGAACGCTGCGCCATGGGCGAAATACCGGATGAACGTGATGTGCAGCGACAGATCGCCGAAATTATTGGGCGAAAGAAAACGCACCGCATCGCCCGACTCGAACATCACCCAGCCGAACATCCGGAAGGTCATCGCCGCAAAACACGCGAGCATCACCCAGTTCCAGGCAGGCATCCGCGCAGGCTCAAAACGCGGCGTCTTCCAGGCCGCCACGATCCCAATCATGCCGCCCAGAGCGAGCGATACAGCCGATCCAAGCGGCGAAAGCCCAGGCGCACAAGCCGCCCACAATGCCGCGGCACTCCCGGAGACCGCAAACCACACCATCAGAAAAACGACAAACCTCATGGCACTTCCTCCGGTGCGACAAAATCCGGTTCGCGTCCCGGAAACATCACGTCGAAATAGCTTGCCCGGAAATAAGCAATCGATGCCTCCTGCGAATCGCGGATCTTAAGCGGCTCCTTGAAATAATCGTCCGTCAGATGCCGTTCGACGACCTTCTCGTCCTTCGTGTTCACGAGCAGAAAATCCGCCTCATAACTTTTTGGACGCCGCTTGCCCCACCAGCCAATGTTGTCGAAATCCCCGAGCACCCACGGGAGTGGAAAATAACTCGAAGTCAGGACCAGCCCGCGCAAGTGATAGTTCTCCGGATTCTGCAGGGCCAACGTGAGCAACGGATGCGTCATTTTTTCAATCCCAGGAAAAGTCTGCACGTAAACGTAGGGGTGTCGCTCGTCGGTGAAGCGGAAAAAATTCAGCGAAATCGTCTCGGTCAGTGTCTGAAAAATCATCAGTCCGCCAAGCGCAGGTCCCACGAACGGCGGCAGTTTCGTCAGAAAATATCCGAAGCAAAACGCGAACGGCCAGAGGATGGAAATAATGCACCACGGCGTCTTGTAAGGCACGATGCTGTAAGCTGCGAGTGCGCCGCACGCATAGATTGCCAGCCAGCGCAGAAGCCCGGGAAAGCGCGGAAGAAAAGCAAACACCGCACACACCAGGCCCAGCGCCATCGGCCCTTCGTAACGCGCGATGAGGTCCAGCCAATAGCTTCCCGGCTTTTGATGTCCGCCCTGCTCCGCGCTCCCGGTTTGCACCCAGTGATCGAACGTCGTGGACAAGCCCTCGAGCAACGACCAGTTCAAAAACGTTCCGCTATAAAAAAACACCACCGTCACCATACCTACCGCACCGACGGCCCAGAGATCCTCCATCGTCACCCTCCACGCCGATCGGCGTATGTGCGAAGCGGGAAGCGCAGCGTGCCAAATCCACGCCCCCAGCCCTGCCAGGAGGAAACAGAACACGTGGATGACATACGTCTCCTTGGTGAGAATCAGGCCGGTCAGCGCCATGCCGAGCGCCCACAAATATCCCCGCGTGCCGAACCGCCAGAGCCCCATCGCGCCCCACGCAAAGAGCATCAAGAAAACCTGCTGCCACGTCTCGTGAATCGAATAACGATTGTAAAAAACCACGGCCGGCGACACCGCAAGCAGCAGCGCGGCCCAGCGGCAGCTCGCTTTTCCAAAAAACCGGTCGAACCGCAGTGCGAGCCAAACCGCCACGATCCCCACGAGCACCACAGGAAGCCGCATCGCCCAGAGCGATCGCCCCCCGATCGCCAGAAAATTCCAGAGCACATAAAAATGCAACGGACCATGGTAATTCTCCGGATCGTAGGCGTAGAAACCTTTTGCGGTCATCTGCTCGCAGAACCACCCGTTGATTCCCTCGTCGAAATGGGGCGGTTTGATGTCCAGCAACACGAACCGCAGCAGCACCGCCACGACCAGGATCGCCCATTCCCACTTCCCCTGCACGAGGTTACGCGGATTTTTCATCGACACGGTCATTCCCTGCGGAATCATCTCCGCATGCATTCCGCGCCTCCGCCATTCTCGCTGGTTGTTCCAGCGTTCAATGAAGCGTCGCGCCTGCCTGAGTCCCTGGAAAAACTCCGGGCTTTTTCAAAACAATGCGACGACGCCTGCGAGGTGCTGGTCATGGTGGAAAAAAGCACGGATGGAACCCTGCAAGTAGCCCGTGAAGCCGTTCAGGGACAAGCCAATTTTCAGATCGTGGATAATGAGGTCCATCGCGGCAAAGGTTACGCCGTCCGTCAAGGCATGCTCCGAGCCTCGGGCGGAATCGTTTTTTTCATGGATGCCGACCTGAGCACCCCGCTCGACGAGGTGACGAAGTTCCTCTCCCATTTTAATGCAAACCCGGAAATCGATGTCCTCGTCGGCAACCGTAAGCATCCTTCGAGCGAGGTTCGCCTTGAGCAGAGCGTGCTCCGCAAAAAAATGGGCGAAACCTTTAACGCCATCCTTCGCATCGCCGCTGGAGTCAGCCTGCGCGACACGCAATGCGGGTTCAAAGCCTTCCGCCAATCCGCCTGCCGCGCCATTTTTGAACGTCAGACCCTCGACGGCTTTGCGTTCGACGTGGAGATTCTCTTTCTCGCCGAACGCCTCGGATTTCGCACCGCCGATCTGCCGGTGGTTTGGGTCAATTCGCCCACGTCCAAAGTCAGCATCATTCGCGACAGTCTCGCCATGTTGCGCGACGCGTTGCGCGTGAAGAATCTCGTGGAAAACAACCTAAGGAAAATGCCGCAGCCCGCGGAAGCGCCCCGCTAAACGACGATGCCACGGGAATTCAATTCAGAGCAGAAGGAGAAAATGGATGTCGCCGTCGCGCCCGATGCCGAACTTCTGACCGACCTAGATAACTTGCGCAAACTCAACCGCTGGTTCGGGAGTTACTCGCTCATCGAATGTTTTATGCGCCACTGGCTGCAACCCGGGCGGGTGCTGCGGATGTGCGATCTCGCCACCGGCTTCGGTGACATCCCGCGTCGCATCATCCAAATCGCCCGGCAAAAAGGCGTGGACCTCAAGATCGATGCCGTGGACGCCAACGCCGCAACACTCACCCTGGCCCGTCAGGCGAGCGCCGAGTATCCGGAGATCCAATTCATCCAGGACGACGTGCGCAGTTTCGATCCCGGCAGCACGTACGACATCGTGTTGTGCAGTCTCGCGCTGCACCATTTCAGCGAAGCCGATGCCGTCCGCGTCTTGCGCCGGGTCCGGATGCTTTCCCACGAAGCCTCGCTGGTGGCCGACCTAGAGCGTTCTTTATTCACCAAAATCGGCGTGCATCTTGTCACGACGTTCGTTTTTCGTGAACCCATGACGGTCTATGACGCGCGCCTCTCGGTCCGGCGTGCGTTTTCGTTTTCCGAGCTCCGCGGTCTTGCGCATGAAGCCGGTTGGGAAAACTACGGTCACCG
>Ga0105048_10007545_pt1 | contig 17468 bp, 12 predicted proteins | sample MAT05_FD_78382 | JGI IMG/M metagenome (GOLD analysis project Ga0105048, IMG submission 78382) | Freshwater microbial communities from Lake Fryxell liftoff mats and glacier meltwater in Antarctica - MAT-05 | ecosystem: Environmental > Aquatic > Freshwater > Ice > Liftoff microbial mat | place...
CAGGTCAGCGATGCGTTTATTGCAAAGCTCACCGCCCGCAAAGGCTTGACGCCTGCGCAGATTCGTACCGCCGTGCGATTTGCGCGGCTAGCGGCGTCGCCCGAATCGATTCAGATCGAATCGCTGATTGAGCGGCAACTTAAAAACGCCGACGTGGCACTGGGCAATAAAGCCGACAGCGCAGGCCGCAAAAGCGTCACGACCTACGACCTCGCCATGCTCAATGTAGAGTCGCGTTTTGAGATCCCACGCATCGTTGAAGCGCTTAAAAGCCGCAGCCATGGGGCGCTTTGCTTTTACGGCGCACCCGGTACGGGTAAAACAGCCTTGGCCGAGCACATCGCCAAGGCGCTGGACAAGCCCCTCATCATCAAGCAAGCGAGCGACTTGATGAGCAAGTATGTGGGCGAGACCGAGCAGAACATGGCCGCCATGTTCAAGGAGGCCGAAAACGAAAAGGCCGTGTTGCTGCTGGACGAGGCCGACAGTTTCTTGCAAGACCGCCGCGGTGCCCAGCGCACTTATGAAGTCACTGAGGTCAATGAAATGCTGCAAGGCATGGAGCGCCACAACGGCATTTTTATCTGCACCACCAACTTGCTGGACAAAATTGACCAGGCAGCGCTGCGGCGCTTTACCTTCAAAATCAAGTTCATGCCACTGACGCCAGCGCAGCGCGAAAGCATGTTTGTGACTGAAGCATTGGCGGGTGACGCCGCGCTGCTAACAGCCGAACTGCGCACCCGTCTCGCCAAGCTCGCGCAAATTTGTCCCGGCGATTTCGCGGCGGTCAAACGCCAGACTGATATTCTGGATGCGACGTTTTCAGCCGATGAATTCATGAGCCAGCTGGAAGCCGAACACCGCATCAAACCGGAAGTGCGCGAGGCGCGGGGGATGGGATTTGTGCAGTAATGGGAAGAAATGGCTTTTTAAAGCAATGAAAAGACTTACACTAGCATCAAAAAGACCCCTGGCCCAATAAATGCGGGCGCAAACAGCTCTAAATGGTATAGCGTTTAAAGTTTTACCGAACGTATGGCCTTGCCCGAGCCATCGTTCATGTCTATAAGCGCCGTCAGCAGCCTGGCCAGAACATCTTCAGCCTGCGCCGGATACGGCGTATTGGGCTCGCCTTGGTGGCCCAGGACAACGTTAAAGCGCAGCGGATCGCGCTCCGGCAACTCGTTGGTGGCGCGCAGGCCTGCGGTCAGGATTTTGGTGGCAATATCGTTGGCATCATTTGCGCTGACCGGGCCATGTATCAGCAGGCCAAACTGGGTATCACCAATCCGCGCCACCGTGTCGACGGAGCGAGCCACGTCGCGTATGCGTGCGGCAGCCATGACCAGCGCGCGGTCAGCTGTTTCGCGGTTGTATTTTTTTTGTAGCTCGGCACTGTTCGTCAAGTCAATCGCCAGCAAGGCAAACGGCTGATGAGAACGTCTCGATACATCCAGCAGTTGCTTGAGCTTTTGGCTCAATATCTTGGCGGTGAAAACGCCCGTCAGGGGGTCGGCGTAACGCAGCCCGCTGGCACGCGCATGGATACCGCGCCCCTGCTCCATGCGGCGATGCAGGCCGTAATACAGAATCGGCACCTCGATGGCTGAGCCCAACAAGAGCGCATATTCAGTCCAGAAACTGGATTGAATCACGTCATAGTTGCGCATGAGTGGCACCATGGTTGCCAGCAGCACGGGTGAGAACCCATAGACAATCCAGCGCGAATGCTTGTCACCCGAAAACAGCGCTACACACACGACCACCAGCAGCAGAGCCAAGCCGGCGCTGACCACCAGATTAAAGACCTTAAAAGTCAGCTGTGTCTGCAAAAGCATGTCCAACAGCCCCACCAGGGGCATGATGGCTATCATTGCCAGCATCGCGGTATCGAGCACCCTGGAAAACCGCTTGGGCATAACCACAGTGCGCACGAACCAGGTGGCCGCTGCCGCTGCCAGAATCAGGACAAAGGTCAGGCTTGAGTTCAACTTTGGCCATTCGGGCCACCAGTAAAGCCCGGCTACACCGGTGAACATGCCTTGCGACACGGTGAACAAGGCAATATACAAAGCGTAGGTACCAAAACCTGCATCCCGATACGCCAGCGTATTGGCCAGCGCCAGCACCACGACCAATATAGCCAAGCCAAAATAAACACCCAGCAAAATGTGGTCCGACAACTCTGTGGTGAGCAGTTGCCCGTCAGTGACGATGCGCGGCATCATCGAGTACGGAACCCGGGCATGCTCGATTCTGACAAGATAGCGAACCTGCTGACCCGATGCAGGCGCGAGTGAAAACACCGGGTAGCGTGCGGGCTGCGTCCAGTTACTGATGGCGAGCCTGTCACCAGCTTGCTGGGTCACCCACTGGCCATCACGATGGCGGTAGTACAGAGTCACGTCGTCAACACCAGGTAACGGAACAATCAGCCGCCAATGATCTTCGGGCTGGTTGTTGATGGCATCAAACCGCAGCCACAAAGCGCCGTGACCGATGAGGTGCGTGCGGTTTGGGCCGGCCAATGCAAACGCTGAATCGGGCAATGCTTCAACCTGATCGGCTTTTAACTGGCCTGTCGCGTCTAGAAGAAACACCAGCGTCGGCTCAAGATTGACAGATCGCGTGTTGCCATCGAGTGTCACAGCATGGCTGGAAGCGGCAAACGAAAAGGCCAGCATAAATGCCAGTGCAATACGCAATCCAGACATTAAAGCCGATCTGAAAGTGGTTGTTGGTAATGCCAGTGTACTTTGCGACATTGCCGTCGCTCGTCAGGGTTCAATGACTGCACAGACTCGCAGAACCTCAGCGCCATAGGCCTCGAGCTTTTTAGCGCCGATGCCCGCAATACCTTCCAGGTCACGCGGGGTTTGCGGAGCGCGTTCGGCAACGGCGCGCAGCGTTGCGTCATGAAAAATCACGAACGCGGGCAGGTTGTGCTCACGTGCCACCTCAGCGCGCCAAGCTTTGAGCGCTGCGAGGCGTTCGAGTGCGCCGGCGTTCAGTGCGGCCTCAGCAATGCCCTTGGCAGATGTTTTGGTGACTTTTTTGGCCCGACTGGTTTTGTCTGTTCCTGTTTGCTCGCGCAGCATCACACTGGACTGGCCTTTGAGCACTTGCCGCGCATCGGGCAGCAACTGCAGGGTACTGAAGGCCTCAGCATCGACGTAAACCATATTTTTGGCGATCAGCTGGCGCAGTACCGCGCGCCATTGCGTTTCAGCCAGATCAGCGCCAATTGCGTAAGTTGAAAGTTTGTCATGGCGGTGTTGCAAGACTTTTTCAGTTGGCTTGCCACGCAAAATATCCATCAGATGCCCAGCACCAAAACTGATGCCGCTGGCCTGCTGCACGCGGTAGATGCAACTCAGCATTTTGCGGGCTGCGTCGGTCGCATCCCAAACCGCTGGCGGGTTTAGGCAATTGTCGCAATTACCGCAAAAATATGAAGCCCCCACGCTCTTCACTTCGTGTACCTCCGGCGGTTCGCTGCCCCTTGCATATAAGCTTGGGGCTGAACTTGCTTTGGAGGCGCGCCCGTCGCTGCGTTCGTTGGCAAACTCTTCTCCAAAATAATGTAACAAGCTGACCCGTCTGCAAGCCGTGCCTTCGGCCAAATTCAGCAGCGCGTCCAGCTTGCCACGCATCACGACTTTGAACTCTTCGCTGGCAGCCTCGCTGGTGTCTATCATGCGGCGCTGATTCACGACATCGTTCAGGCCGTAGGTCATCCATGCATTGGCGGGCAAGCCATCACGACCGGCCCGGCCGGTTTCCTGGTAATAGCCTTCGATGTTTTTCGGCATGTCCAGGTGCGCCACAAAGCGCACATCGGGTTTGTCAATGCCCATGCCAAAGGCAATCGTGGCGACCATCACCATGCTGTCTTCACGCAGAAACTTGTCTTGACGTTGTTGCCGCAATGCTGAATCAAGCCCCGCGTGGTAGGCCATGGCGTTGATGCCTGCACCTTGCAGCGTGTCGGCAATCTCTTCAACCCGCTTGCGGGACTGGCAATACACAATGCCCGCCTCGCCCGCGTGTTCTGTCTGAATAAAGCGCAACAGTTGCCGCGTGGCATCCAGCTTTTCAACAATCGTGTAGCGAATGTTCGGGCGGTCAAAACTTGACACAAAATGCGCCGCGTCTTCGAGCTGCAGGCGCTCCACCATGTCTTGACGGGTCAGCGCGTCCGCCGTGGCCGTCAGCGCCATGCGCGGCACGTTGGGGAACATCTCGTGCAGCAGGCTTAAACTTCGGTACTCTGGCCTGAAGTCATGACCCCACTGGCTGACGCAGTGCGCCTCGTCGATGGCAAACAGGCTCAACTTGCCGCGAGCGTTCAGGCCGCGTAGCAGGTCCTTCATGCGCGGCGTGTTGATGCGTTCGGGTGCTGCGTACAGCAACGTCAGCTCGGCGCTATGCAACTGCTTTTCAATGCTGCTGGACTCGTCAAAACTCTGCGTTGAATTCAAGAATGCCGCCGACACACCCGCTTCATGCAGCGCGCCGACCTGGTCATGCATCAGCGCAATCAGCGGCGAGACCACGATCGTCACGCCGTGGCCCGCGTTTTGCCGCGCAATCGCCGGGATTTGGTAACACAGCGACTTGCCGCCACCGGTGGGCATCAGCACCAGCGCATCGCCGCCATTCACCACATGGTCAACAATGGCGGCCTGCGGCCCGCGAAAGTCAGAATAGCCAAAAACCTCACTCAGGATGTCGAGCGGCGAAGATGGGTGCTTTGGTTCAGTCAATTTGGAATCATTTATTTGCTATAATTACAGGAGCGTCTTGCACCGGTATTTATCGCTTACATTCAACGACGAGTTGCGACACGCTTAAAGGATTGTAAGAACACCGGGTTAGGGGTTTTAAATCCCAATCTTTTGCGAGGACGGTTGTTCAGTCTGTCCACGATCATGTCCAGCTCTTCTTGCGTCACTGTCGACAGATCACGCTGTTTAGGCAAATACTGCCGAATCAAGCCATTGACGTTCTCATTGCTGCCGCGTTGCCAGCTGGCATACGGTCTGCAAAAGTAGGACTTGCAGCCCAGCTCAGCATCAAGTTCCTGGTGTCTGGCAAACTCCTTTCCATTGTCCGTCGTCACGGTCTTGACACGGCCAGCCAAAGGTTTGAACAATCGGATCATGGCTTGACAAGCGCCTTCAGCGCTACCGTCAACCAGCAACGCCGCTACGACAAACCCCGACTTGCGCTCAACGCCTGTCAACAAGCGACTGCCATGGGCCGGCCCCACGACAGTGTCAACCTCCCAATGGCCGACCTGAGCGCGCTCTTCAATGTGAGCTGGGCGTTCGTCTATGCGTCTTTGGTTGGAGATAAAACCGCGCCTGTTGCGGTTACTGCCGCTACAGCGCTTTCTGTAGGGCTTTTGGCAGCGCAGATACCAATGCCAGCAGCCGCCGGCTTTCTTGTCGCGGTAGATCGCCTCGTGACTGATGTCCAGCTTGTCAGCGATTTGCTCTGGACTTTGCTCGAACAGCAGGTAGTGGTCAACGCGGTGCCAGGTCATCGGTGCAATGGTGGTGCTGTTGCGTGAGCGAGCAGCGCGCCTGCTGGCTCTTTGCTGGGCAAATTTGGCATCGTAGCCGCTGCCCCCGCCGTTGTTGGCGATCTCGCGGTACACGGTACTTTTGCTGTAGCCAATACCTTGCGCAATAGCGCTAACAGGAAGGCCTTGGGCCAGGCCGATTTGAATTTGGTATCGTTCGTTTGAGCTGAGGTGTTTGTTCATGTGTTGCTAACTTTGACTGTGGTAGGTCGGTAAATCCTCGCAGCGAATGCCGCTTCGGCTCACCTTCGAACACTATAAAAGTCGCAACTCGTAGTTGAATCTGCCTCGGGTTAGAGGCCTATTTGACAGGTATAAAGGCGGTTTCTAGCTACTTTTAGCTGTTTTCAAACCAAGCTGTCGCTAAAACCTGCCCGGCTTCACATTTGCTCCCACGGCAAACCATCGAAGCGCCAGCCCGACTGGGTGGAGCGCTTGAATTGCTCGTCCAGCTCACCCTCAAAACCATGCACAACATGCTGCACATCGGTAAACCCCGCATCCTCCAGCGCCTTGCCCGCAGCAATGGTGCGTTGGCCAGATCGGCAAATCAGCAGCAACGGCTGACTCTTCCCACTGGCCTCTTGGGTAACAGTTGCAGCAAATTTTTGTGCATCAGGCTGCAAATCAGGATAGTCGTACCAGGGCACATTGACCACGCCCGGCGGGCGCCCCACGTACAGCGATTCAATTTCCATCCGCACGTCTACAAAAAGCGCGTCTGGGTGGTCTTGCAGCCAGGCATGGGCTTCTTTGGGTTGCAGGTTTTTCATGGTGTTGCAGCGTGGCTTGTATTGTCATTGAAAGTGTTGGGTAAAAGTACAGCCGCTTAAAATGACGACATGAAGCCCATCACCTACACCCGCGGCCAGCAGTTACCGGCCATTCTTGAACAACGTATCGCCATCCTTGACGGCGCAATGGGCACGATGATCCAGCGTTTTAAATTGAACGAAGCGCAATACAGGGGGGAACGCTTCAGGGACTTTCACAAAGACGTGAAGGGCAACAACGAGTTGCTCAGCCTCACGCGGCCAGACGTGATTCAGGACATTCATGAAAAATACCTGGCTGCTGGCGCAGACATGATTGAAACCAACACCTTTGGCGCGACGACGGTGGCTCAGGCTGACTACGACATGGCTGACCTGGCCATCGAAATGAACCTGGAGTCGGCCCGCATTGCGCGTGCGGCTTGCGACAAATTTTCAACGCCTGACAAACCACGCTTTGTGGTGGGCACGCTGGGGCCCACCCCCAAAACCGCCAGCATCAGCCCGGACGTGAACGACCCTGGCGCGCGCAACACCAGCTTTGAAGAACTGCGCAAGGCCTATTACGAGCAAACCGAAGCGTTGGTCAAGGGCGGCAGTGACGTACTGCTCGTCGAGACAATTTTTGATACGCTGAACGCCAAAGCCGCGCTGTTTGCGATTGATGAGTACTTTGACAATTCAGGCGAGCGTTTGCCGCTCATCATCAGCGGCACCGTGACGGACGCATCGGGCCGGATTTTGAGCGGCCAAACAGTGACGGCTTTCTGGCACAGCATCCGCCACGCCCAGCCACTGGCCGTAGGCCTTAACTGCGCACTGGGCGCGACGCTGATGCGCCCCTACATTCAGGAGCTGGCGCGCGTGGCGGGCGACACCTTCATCAGTTGCTACCCGAACGCCGGGCTACCCAACCCGATGAGCGATACCGGCTTTGATGAAACGCCAAATGTCACGTCACGCCTGCTGCATGAATTTGCGGCGGAAGGCCTGGTCAATATCGTGGGCGGCTGCTGCGGCACCACGCCAGAGCATATTGCGGCGATTGCGAGTGCTGTGCAGCCAGTTGCACGGCGGTTGCTGTCGAACGGCGTTTTTTATAAAGAAGCAGCTTGAAAATTTTTTGAACAAGGAGATCAAAAAGTTCAAAGAGGCCGAAGAATTTAGATCCGTTCAAGATGCAATGGCAGGATCACAGTGGCGGACACAAAAACTGTACTGCTTCCTGACCCTCCTGACCTCTTTGAACTCCTTGTTCAACTGTCCTCTGATCTTCAAGTCGGCATCAAGTGATCAATCTCCTGCTGCATCGCTTGAACCAGTTGTGTGTACATCTTGAGCTTCTCCGACGTTTCGCGCAGCCGTTCGGCAATGCGCAGGGCAATCGCTGACATCAGTTTAGTCGCGGTTTGTGGGTCTTCTTGCGCCAGCTTCTCAAACGCAGTACGGGTCAGAACAGCGCAGCGGGAGTCAGTGCTGGCTGTACACGATGCCAGCCGGGCGCGACCATCAACCAGCCTCATCTCGCCGATCAGACTGCCTGGGCCCAGTACCGTCACAGTAACAGGGGTTCGGCGGCTGACAACAATATTTTCAACCGTGACCTCCCCTTCAAGCAAAAGCATCATGTAGCCTGTATCGCTTTCGTCACCTTCCTTGATGATGGTCGTGCCCATGGGAAATTTGCGCGGTGTCATGTAGCTGACCACCGTAAAAGCCTCTTCGCGCGTGAGCTGCATCAGTGCGGTAGGCGCTATCAGCAGCTTGGCAGCCAGCTCGGCGGCGCTGGAACCCTCAATGGCTCGCATTCGCTCCCTGGGGTTTAGCTGTTCTGGCGAAGCAGTCGCAACGCCTTTTTTTCCACGAAACAATTTTTCAAACATGGGGTTTCTGGATTTCTATGAGCACTCTGATTCGGCAGTGGGATAAAATGATATTAACCCAAGGAGCGTTGCAACGAAACCTTTGTTTCGTGAGGCTTGGGTTGTGAATGTTGTCTGTCAACATTTTAAAAACGACGCTCACCTAATTTATTTGAGGTGAGTTAAATGTCAGCACTAAACAATCTTGATGTTGCCCCGATGAAGTTGTCTGGCCTGGAGCCCGTCAACATTGGCACCGGCAATTTGTTCGTCAATATTGGCGAGCGTACCAACGTCACTGGCTCAAAAGCCTTTGCGCGGATGATTTTGAATGGCGACTTTGAAGCGGCGCTGGTGGTTGCGCGCCAGCAGGTTGAAAACGGCGCGCAGATCATCGATATCAACATGGACGAGGCCATGCTGGACAGCGAAGCTGCGATGGTGCGGTTCCTCAACCTGATCGCCAGTGAGCCCGACATCGCGCGCGTGCCGATCATGATTGACAGCTCCAAGTGGAGCGTGATCGAGGCCGGGTTGCGCTGCATTCAGGGTAAGGGCATTGTCAATTCGATTTCGATGAAAGAAGGGCTGGAGCCTTTCATGCACCAGGCCAAGTTGCTCAAGCGCTATGGCGCGGCGGCCGTGGTGATGGCGTTTGACGAAAAAGGCCAGGCTGACACTTACGAGCGCAAAATTGAGATCTGCGAACGTGCCTACCGCGCGCTGGTCGATGACCTGGGCTTCCCTCCCGAAGACATTATTTTTGACCCGAATATTTTTGCCATTGCCACGGGCATTGAAGAGCACAACAACTACGCGGTCGACTTCATCAACGCGACTCGCTGGATCAAGGAGAATTTGCCCGGCGCCAAAGTATCTGGCGGCGTCAGCAACGTGAGCTTTAGCTTTCGCGGCAATGACCCGGTGCGTGAAGCGATTCACACGGTGTTTTTGTACCACGCCATCAAGGCCGGCATGGACATGGGCATTGTCAATGCCGGCATGATGGGCGTCTATGACGACCTGGAGCCGACGCTGAAAGAGCGCGTGGAAGATGTGGTGTTAAATAGAACGCCCGTCTACAAGCCGGGCGAGCCGCCGCTATCCGCAGGCGAGCGCCTGGTTGAGGTGGCTGAAACCGCCAAAAGCGGTGCCAAAGACGACAGCAAGCGCAACGAATGGCGCAATCTTGAGGTGCGCGCGCGCCTGTCACACGCCCTGGTCCACGGCATGAACGAGTTCATCACCGAAGACACCGAAGAAGTCTGGAAACTGATTGAAGCCGATGGCGGTCGGCCACTGCACGTGATTGAAGGCCCGCTGATGGACGGCATGAATGTAGTGGGTGACCTGTTCGGCCAGGGCAAGATGTTTTTACCGCAGGTGGTCAAAAGTGCCCGCGTAATGAAGCAGGCGGTGGCGCATCTACTGCCCTACATTGAAGCTGAAAAGCTGCTGCTTGAAGCCGCCGGTGGCGACGTTAAAACCAAAGGCAAAATCATCATTGCGACCGTCAAGGGCGATGTGCATGACATTGGCAAAAATATTGTTACTGTGGTGCTCCAGTGCAATAACTTTGAAGTCGTCAACATGGGTGTGATGGTGCCGTGCCACGAGATACTCGCGCGTGCCAAGGTCGAAGGTGCAGATATTGTGGGCCTGAGCGGGCTAATCACCCCTAGCCTGGAAGAAATGCAATACGTGGCTGCTGAAATGCAAAAAGACGACCATTTCCGCATCAGGAAAATCCCGCTGCTGATTGGCGGCGCAACCTGCTCACGCGTACACACAGCGGTAAAAATTGCACCGCACTACGAAGGCCCGGTGGTGTACGTGCCTGACGCGTCGCGCAGCGTGAGCGTGGCGCAAAGTCTGCTGTCTGACAAGGCGGCTACATACATCGCCGAGCTGAACAGCGACTATGCCAAGGTGCGCGAGCAGCACGCCAATAAAAAGCAAACCCCGATGTGGACATTGGCCAAAGCGCGAGCCAATGCAACAGTGATGGACTGGGCCAGCTACACGCCGCCTGGCCCCAAGTTCATTGGCCGCCGCGTGTTCAAGAACTTTGATCTGAGTGAGCTGGCCAAATTCATTGACTGGGGGCCGTTCTTTCAGACCTGGGACTTGGCTGGGCCTTTCCCCGCGATTTTGAAAGACGAAGTCGTGGGCACAGAGGCGGTACGCGTCTACGCCGACGCCAGGCGCATGCTGACGCGGCTGATTGAAGGGCGCTGGTTAACAGCCAGCGGCGTGATTGGTTTGTACCCCGCCAACAGCGTGGGCGATGACATTGAAATTTATACCGACGAAACCCGCAGCCGGGTCGCCATGACCTGGCACGGCCTGCGCCAGCAGACCGAGAAAACAGCTATCGACGGCGTGATGCGGCCCAGCCGTTGCCTGGCAGACTTTGTTGCACCCAAGGTGCTAGCTCCTGAATTAATAGCTGCTCGTGCTCATGTTCATTGGTCTGCAGGCGAAAATAACACTCAAAAGGAGGTAAAAACGGGCCAAATTGCCGACTATATCGGTGTTTTTGCCGTCACCGCAGGTTTGGGAGCAGAAAAGAAAGAGAAGTACTTTCAGGGCGACAACGACGATTACTCGTCCATCATGCTCAAGGCGCTGGCTGACCGTCTGGCCGAGGCCTTTGCCGAATGCCTGCACCAGCGCGTGCGGCGGGATTTGTGGGGCTATGCCGCTGGCGAGGCCTTGGAGGTCAATGATTTGATCGGCGAGAAATACCAGGGCATTCGCCCTGCGCCCGGCTACCCCGCCTGCCCGGACCACAGCGTCAAGCATGACATGTTTGATCTGCTGGGCGCAACCGACATTGGCATGTCGCTTACAGAGAGCCTGGCCATGCTACCTGCTGCCAGCGTCAGCGGCTTCATGCTCAGCCACCCGGACAGCACTTATTTCAACGTCGGCAAGATTGGCGATGACCAGTTGCACGACCTGGCCAAACGACGCGGCGAGAAGGCGGAAGACCTGGCACGGCTGCTGGCACCCAATTTATGACGATACTTCACTCGTTTCAACGCTTCTTAACCCGACTTAACGAGTCTTTTACAAATTGACACCGGGCTTTACGTCAGGCTGTGTTCTTTACAGTCCTTCAAGACGTTAAACAGGTGCATCATAAACGCGTGCACTTGTGAAAACTGAATGGTCTTTATCTGGAGGGCATCTGCCATGAATACAACTATTGACGGCTTTCAACCGAGCCAACAACCTGCCAATAACGCCAGGCCTTTATGGGCAGCGGTCGGCATATTGGGCGTCGCCGTGCTCGGTATGGGCGGCACCATGATTTACCAGGGACGGCCATCCGCTCCCGCAGCACAGCTGGTGGCGGCTTCGGCTGTAGCGCCTGCCGCGCTGGCCAAGCCCATTGCGGGGACTCCCAGAGCTGCTGACGACCTGATTGAAAAGCCCACCGCAGCGCCGGCCAGGCCAGCGCCGGCCCCAGCCAAAAAAGTTGTCAGACCGACACCCAAACCAACGCCCTCACCGGCGCCCAGCGTCGCTGGTGCCGCACCTGCTGCGTCGCCCTACCCAGCGCCCGCACCTGTTGCAGTGGCGCAAATTTGCAGCAATTGCGGCGCGATTGAATCAGTGACGCCCATTCAACGCAGCACCAAGCCGGATGGCCCGGGTGTAGGCGCAGTGGCTGGTGGTGTGGCTGGGGCTGTTCTGGGCAACCAGGTAGGCCAAGGCAACGGCCGCACCGTAGCAACTATTTTGGGTGCGATTGGTGGTGGCTTTGCCGGCAATGCGATTGAGAAAAATGTGCGCAAGGAAACGGTCTACCAGGTTGACGTGCGCATGGAAGACGGCTCGCGCCGTACAGTAGAAGTGGCCCAGCCACCTGCAGTCGGCAGCAAAGTAACGGTAGATGGCAGCAGTATTCGCAGCAACAACGGTGGTGTTTACAACGCTCCAGCGCCTGTCATGCAGCGCACCAGCCAGCAAACCCCGGTTTATCGCCCTGACCTTTAACGGCGCTTTATCGCCCTTTTAACGGGCTTTTAGAGCGCGGCGGTACTGAACCGCCTCAGCCACATGCGTGACCTGCACCTTGGCCGCACCAGCCAAATCGGCAATGGTGCGGGCCACCTTCAGGCAGCGGTGAATGCTGCGGCCTGACCAGCCCAGGCGCGCGGCGGCGGTATTTAAAAACCTGGCCGCTGCGTCATCGAGCTTGCATTGCTCGTCAATGGCTTTACCGTTCAATGCCTGGTTGGCGTTGCCCTGTCGGGCCATGGCACGTTCACGGGCAGCGGCCACCCGTTCGCGAATTGAAGCCGTGGTTTCGCCAGGCGGCGTGTTGATCAGTTCCTCAGCCGCCAGTGCGCCCACCTCGACATGCAGATCAATCCGGTCCAGTAGCGGGCCACTTAATTTGCCCTGGTAACGCGACACCTGATCGGGTGAGCAGCGGCAAGCGCGCAAGTTTGAACCCAGATAGCCACACGGGCAGGGATTCATGGCCGCAACCAATTGGAAGCGCGCGGGAAATTCAGCCCGATGTGCAGCGCGTGAAATGGTGATGGTGCCGGATTCAAGTGGCTCACGCAGTGCCTCCAGTGCGGCTCGGGGGAACTCGGGCAGCTCATCAAGAAACAACACGCCCCGATGTGCCAGCGATATTTCACCGGGTCGGGGCGGTGATCCGCCGCCAACCAGCGCCACAGCACTGGCGGTATGGTGCGGTGAGCAGGTCGGCCTGACAGCCCACGAATCCAGACTAAAGCGCCCGACCAGTGATGCAACGGCGGCGCTTTCAAGCGCTTCAGCGGTCGTCATATCGGGCAGCAAGCCGGCAAAGCGCTGAGCCAGCATGGATTTGCCGGAGCCAGGTGCGCCCATCATCAAAATGCTGTGGCCGCCAGCGGCTGCAATCTCCAGCGCCCGCCGGGCCGCTGCCTGGCCTTTGACGTCGGCCATGTCGGCATAAGCGGTTTGCGGCGTCCGGTCTACGGGCTGGATACGACTCCAGCCGTCAAGCACGTCCACCGTTGCATCGCCTGGCAAGAATTGCCGCACGACATCCAGCAGATGCTGCGCCGCAAAAATTTCTGCACCAGGCACCAGGCCGGCCTCTTGTGCGCTGCTTTCAGGCAACACCAGTTTCGGCGTGTGTTTGCTTGTCTGCCCTGACATGCCCTGACTGATGGTCAGGCTCATGGCCAGCGCCCCCCGAACTGGCCGCAGGTCGCCGCCTAGCGAGAGCTCGCCAGCGAACTCAAAACCCTGCATTTTTTGACTGTCAATTTGCCCGCTGGCCGCCAAAATGCCCAGCGCAATCGGCAAATCAAAGCGGCCCGAGTCTTTGGGCAAGTCCGCTGGCGCCAGGTTAACCGTGATGCGTTTGTTGCCCGGAAACTCAAGCCCGCTGTTTTGAATTGCAGAACGCACCCGCTCGCGCGCTTCTTTGACTTCAGTTTCAGCCAGGCCAACCAGCGTGAAGCTTGGCAAACCGTTGGCCAAATGCACCTCCACACAGACCGGGTGGGCCTGCAGCCCCAGCAAAGCACGGCTGTGCACGATTGAAAGGCTCATCTGGAAGCTCCCGTTTTAAATGCGCCAAAATGGTGCGTCTAAATAACGCCAAATTGGTGCACGTGGTTTTGTAGGTCTGTGTTTAACGCAATGGTAGGGCAAAGAGTCGACGCGCCGCGATCTTTGCCTGACATCTTTTGGCACGCTAAATGCTAGAAGTAGGAGGGTTAAAAGCCTCGCATCACCTGAAATCTCAACTCAAAAGGAAAACATCATGACATTCAGCCTTTCCAAAATTGCCGCCACGAGCGCCCTTGCTCTTTCAAGTGCAGCTTTTGCCCAAGCACCAGCAGCTGCACCTGCGCCTAGCCCACTGACCCTTAACATCGCCTTGACCTCAAATTACAAGTTTCGTGGCCAGGACCAGGACACCTCGCGCGGTACGCAGTTCAAGCCTGCGCTGCAAGGCGGCATCGACTACGCATTCTCCAACGGTTTTTACCTTGGTAACTGGAATTCAACGGTCAGTTTTGTTGATCCCGTCAACGCTGCCCGTCGCGCCACTTTCGAAATGGACTTTTACGGTGGCTACAAGTGGGCCATTGGCGATTTGGGCCTTGATATCGGCCTTTTGCAGTATTACTACCCCAACGCCACCAAGGCCAACACAACTGAAGCCTACATTGGCGCAAGCTACGGCCCATTTTCTGCAAAGTATTCGAATACCCTGTCCAAAGGGTACTTTGGTACCGGTATAGGCGCTGCCGGCAACTTGAGCGACGGCCGCGGCACCCAGTACTTCAGCGTTGCTTTCGCCAAGGAAGTTGCACCGAGCTGGACGGTCAAGGGTTCCATTGGACAAACCAGTTTTAAAGGTGCTGTGAAGGCGGGCGGCGTCCCCAACTTCACCGACTACAGCCTCGGTGTAGTCTATGATTTCGGCGACTCCCTGTCTCTGGCTGGTTACGTGCAAGGTGCAAGCCAGAAAAATGCCTACCTGCTCCCGGCACCAAACGGCACCAAGTCGATCAATCGCGATACGTTCATCCTGACCCTGAGCAAAGCGTTCTAAAGGCACAAAGGCGGCAGCCGAAAGGACGGCCGCTTTTTTACAAACCATCTGGAGGAAATCTGAACATGAAACTCGTCACCGCCATTATTAAACCGTTCAAGCTCGATGAGGTGCGTGAAGCACTCTCAAGCATTGGCGTGCAAGGCATCACAGTCACTGAAGTCAAGGGCTTTGGCCGCCAAAAGGGGCACACCGAACTGTACCGCGGTGCAGAGTACGTGGTGGACTTTTTGCCCAAGGTCAAAATCGAAGCGGCAGTCTCCGACGAGCTGGTAGACCGCGTGATCGAAGCGGTTGAAGGCGCTGCACGCACCGGCAAAATCGGTGACGGCAAGGTCTTTGTCTACAACCTTGAGCAAGTCGTGCGCATTCGCACGGGTGAAACCGGCAAGGAAGCCCTGTAAGGCGCAAGCCTTGCAGACTTTCCAACGCCCTTTATAAAAGAAACACTGACATGAAAAAACTACTTGCCTCCCTGGTCTTGGGATTTGGCCTTTTGACCTCTGGCGCAGCCGTGCTCGCGCAAGCGCCTGCCGCGCCAGCAGCGTCCGCTATGGTGGCTGCTCCGGCTGATGCAGCAGCCACTGCCACAACAGCGGCGCCCGCTGTAGCTGTTGCCCCAGCAACTGCCGCAGCGGCGACTGAGACACCTGTAGCTGCACCTGTGCCCAATAAGGGAGACATAGGCTGGATGATGGTTGCCACGATTCTCGTTATCCTGATGGTGATTCCCGGCCTGGCCCTTTTTTACGGTGGCCTGGTGCGCAGCAAAAACATGCTGTCGGTTTTGATGCAGGTGATGGTCACCTTCTCAATGGTCGTTGTGCTCTGGCTTGTCTATGGCTACAGTCTGGCGTTTACCGAGGGCAATGCCTTCTTTGGCGGGTTTGATCGCCTGTTCATGAAGGGTATCTGGGACAACACAGCTGGCACCTTCGCGAACGCGGCCACCTTCAGCAAAGGGGTCTACATCCCTGAAATCCTGTTCGCAGCTTTCCAGGCCACGTTTGCCGGTATCACCTGCTGCCTGATTGTTGGTGCATTTGCCGAACGTATCAAGTTCTCAGCTGTGCTGCTTTTCATGGTGCTGTGGTTTACCTTCAGCTATCTGCCAATTGCGCACATGGTGTGGTTCTGGATGGGCCCTGACGCATACAGCGCCAAAGAAGTTGCCGACGCGATGACCGCCAAGGCTGGCTACATCTGGCAATCGGGCGCGCTTGACTTTGCTGGCGGTACGGTGGTTCACATCAACGCTGCAGTGGCTGGCTTGGTAGGTGCCTACGTTATCGGCAAACGCATCGGCTATGGCAAAGAAGCCATGGCACCGCACAGCCTGACGTTGACGATGGTCGGCGCAGCCTTGCTGTGGGTCGGCTGGTTTGGCTTTAATGCAGGCTCGGCTCTGGAGGCCAACGGTTTCGCCGCTCTGGCGTTTATCAACACCCTCGGTGCTACGGCTGCTGCCGTGCTGGCCTGGTGTGTTGGTGAGGCCCTGATGCGCGGCAAGGCATCCATGCTGGGTGCGGCCTCTGGTGCGGTGGCTGGCTTGGTGGCCATCACGCCAGCCGCCGGTAACGTCGGCATCGGTGGCGGTCTGGTGATCGGCTTTATCGCTGGTTTTGCCTGCCTCTGGGGCGTGAATGGTTTGAAGAAAATGCTGGGCGCTGATGACTCGCTGGACGTGTTCGGCATTCACGGTATTGGCGGCATTTTGGGCGCTATTTTGACCGGCGTGTTCAACTCGCCATCGCTGGGCGGGCCAGGCTACGTGGCTGACTGGGTCACGGTGACCATGGTGACTGCGGCTGACTACTCCATCGTCAGCCAGGTCTGGATACAAACCAAGGCCGTGTTGATTACCATCGTCTGGTCGGGTGTGGTGTCTTTCATCGCCTACAAGATCGTTGACCTGACGATTGGCCTGCGCGTGACTGAAGAAGACGAGCGCGAAGGTCTGGATATCGCCTCGCACGGCGAGACAGCGTACAACCGCTGATCTGGTTTAACCAAAACTCAGAGCCCGCTGACTGCAAGGTCAGCGGGCTTTTTACTTGGCTACAGTCGGTGGTAAAAGATAGCTGGTTTAGCGCCACCCGTTTTGAAAGCTCTCATGACATCTCTGACATCTATGACGCCTTTAAGCCCAAAAACCTGCGAGCTTGGCGAATCTCCGTTCTGGCATCCAGCTGAACAGCAGCTTTACTGGGTCGATATTCCGGGCAAGCAAATCCACCGCTGCAATATTTTTATGGACAGTGTCGAAAGCTGGGCGATGCCATCTGAGCCCGGTTGCATCGCGCCAGCTCGATCAGGCGGGCTGGTGGTGGCTCTGCGTGACGGTATTTACCGCGCACGCCACTGGGGCGGCTCGCTTGAAAAACTGGTGGGTGCAGCGCATGACCCTGCCACCACTCGTTTTAACGATGGCAAAGCTGACTCAACCGGCCGCTTTTGGGCCGGCACGATGTATGAGCCACGCACGACGGCCAGCGCGCAACTCTTTTCGCTCAACCACGGTGTGTTGGAGCCCAAAGTCAGCAACGCCACTATTGCCAACGGGCTCGCCTGGTCGCCCGATGCCAAAACCATCTACTGGGCCGACACCCCCACCCACACCATTCGTGCCTGGGACTGGAATGCACAGACCAATGCCATGAGCG
>Ga0105048_10007548_pt1 | contig 17465 bp, 15 predicted proteins | sample MAT05_FD_78382 | JGI IMG/M metagenome (GOLD analysis project Ga0105048, IMG submission 78382) | Freshwater microbial communities from Lake Fryxell liftoff mats and glacier meltwater in Antarctica - MAT-05 | ecosystem: Environmental > Aquatic > Freshwater > Ice > Liftoff microbial mat | place...
CGGTGCGGTGCGGCAGATGCGAACGGGTGGATGACGGGACTCGAACCCGCGACCCCGGGAGTCACAGTCCCGTGCTCTAACCAACTGAGCTACACCCACCATTCGTAAACGGAATCGTATCCGGCTCCGGCCGGCCGTCAAGGTCGCGGTCGGGTCACTCCAGGTCGAACACGGCGAGTTGTCCGGTCAGGCCGCCGACGGCCGCGCGGGTGGCGTCCGGGCTGACCGCGACCGCGTTCACCTTGCCGATCTTCAGGTCGAACGCGGCCGTCTCCCGCCCGGTCGCCACGTCCCACCGGCGGAGCGTTTCGTCCCAACCGCCGGTGATAAGGGTGCGGCCGTCGGGCGTCCAGGCGAGGCCCGTCACCTGCCCCTTGTGCCCCCGCAACGGCTCCCGCTCGGCGTCGCGGGTGGCGTCGAACAGGCGGACGTGCCAGCCGACCGCGACGGCGACGGTCTTGCCGTCGGGCGACAGCGCGAGCGACCCGCCGGGGGTGCCCAGCGGCACGACGCGGGGCGTCGGCCGGGTGACATCCCACAGGCACAGTTTGTTGGCCGTCAGCCACGCCACCAACTTCGTCGGCGGGTGAACGGCCACCGCGCGGACGCCGGCCGGTTCCAGCTTTTTCAACGGGCGGGGCTTCTTCGCCGCCGCGTCCCACAGGTGGATCGCCCCCGGCCCGGCCCCGATGTTGTCGCTCGTGCCGAGGACCAACAGCGACGGCGACAGGTACGCGACGGCCGACACCAGCGACTTCAGCCCGACGAACTGGTGCGCGGTGACGGTCTCCCCGTCGGCCGACACGGTGGCGAACTGGAACCGGTCGGTGACGGCGAAGGCGGTGCCGGTCGGGTGCCAGTGGATGGCCCGCCGCTCGGCCCGCGTCGGCCCAGTGACTTCCTTCACCAGTTCCCCGCATACGCCCCACAGCCGTAGCCCGCCGTCCTTCGCCCCGCTGGCCAGCAGCGTCGAATCCGGGGAGAAGGCGAGGGCTTGCACCGCCCGCGCGTGGCCGTCGAGGTGGAGCATGGGGCGTCGTCCGTGAGCGGGGCCGGGATACGATGGGTATTGTAGTTCCGGAATCGGGAGGTCGTCCGGTGTCGCAGGTCCATCGCATCCGATTGCGCGGCGGGTGGGTCGCGTCCCCACTGCCCGACGGCCGCACCCGCCACGCCCGGCGGTTCGGCTCGCCCCGCGCCCTCGACCCGACCGAAACCGTGTTCCTGACGTGCGACGGGGTCGTGGCGACCACCGTCACTTTAAATGGCACCGCCCTCGGGGTGGCCGAGGGCGGGTTCGCGTTCGACATCACGGCGGTACTGTTGCCGCGCAACGAGGTGTGGATCGACACCGCCACGGCCACCCCGCCCGGCGAGGTGGCGGTCGAGTTCCGCGCGGGGGAGTGAGGGGGACACGTCACCCCGCTTGCCCGACCGCGTGCGTCTCCAACTCCCGGCGGAGCGATTCCAACAGGTTCGCCGGCTCCGTCGCACTCAGCGCCAGGTGCAGGAGCGCGTTGCCGATCTGCGAGGGCGACGGGGTGAAGGGGCCGTCCGCGAGCGCCGTTGCCAGGGCTTCCAACCGCGACCACTCCGACGCGCCGACCGTCACCGTGCCGTGCGCCGGCAGGCGGCGGAACTGTTCCACGCGGGTCGCGTACCGCGTGATCGGACCGAGGGCGGTCGCCGAGTGGTCGAATACCTCCGCACCGAGTGCCGCCGCCAACTCGGACGCCCCGATTCGCGGTTCGGACGCTTCGGACTGGCGAATGCGAGTAGTCATGTCAAGCCCCTGAAGTGTCGAACGCGCGGATACGGTAAAAGTGGTCGCCGAACTCGAACGCGATCTCGCCCTGGTCCGTCTCCCGGCCGAGCGAGTGGAGGAAGGCGCGCAATCGGGGTAACTCGCCGAGGAATCGCGCCGCATCGACCACGAACGAATACACGACGACCGGGTTTTCGAGGATCAACTTGCCGTCGTGGTTCACCCACCCGCCTTCGACCGGAATCGCCGTCGCGCCGCCGTTGATCTCCGACAGCAAGTTGATGGCTTCCAGCACCCACCGGCGCTGGGTTCCGAACTCGTTGTCGTTGCGATCCTTGTTCGGAACGTACAGGGTGAAGCACTGGACTCCGACGCCCGCCTCCGCGCCGAAGGCGGCGCGGAAATCCTCTCCCGGCGTCGGCGGTTCGTTGGTCGATTCCATGTGCGAATTGTTCACCCGTGGGCCGAAAAAGTCAACGCGAACCAACTCCTCACAGCCCCAACTTCGCCTTGGCATCCTCCAGGATCGCTTTCGTCGCGGTGGCCCCGACTCGCGTGACGCCGATGGCCCGCACCTCCATCAACTTCTCGAACGTCCGCACCCCGCCGGCCGCCTTCACCTGCACCCACGGCGGGCTGTTCGCCCGCATCAGCTTCAGGTCGTCCACCGTCGCCCCGCTCTCGGCGTACCCGGTGCTGGTCTTCACCCAGTCGGCCCGCACCTCACCGCAGATGCGGCAGAGCGTCGTCTTGTGGTCGTCTTTCAGCAGGGCATTCTCGAAGATCACCTTCACCCTGGCCTGGGCCGCGTGCGCCACCCGCACCACCGCCGCGATGTCGTCCGCGACGTAGTTCCACTCGCCCGACAGCACCTTGCCGACGTTCACCACCATGTCCAACTCGGTCGCGCCGTCGGCCAGCGCGATCTCGCTCTCCATCACTTTCACGGCCGTGACGTGGCCGCCGTGCGGGAACCCGATGGTGGTACTCGCCTGCACCGTGGACCCGGCGAGCAACTTCGCCGCCACCTTCACCGCGTAGGGTTTGATGCACACCGACGCCGTGCCCAACTCGCGGGCCAGCAGGCAGCCGGCCACCAGGTCGGCGTCGGTCAGTTGCGGTTGAAGCAGTGAATGGTCGAACATGCGGGCCAGGTCGGCGAGCGTCGGCGGAGTCATGGGGGGAACCTACGGGTGCGTGAAGGGGAAGAAGGGGAATTGTATGGGACAGGTTCCCAGGGGCTTCCGCCCCTGGCTACGTCCGGCGGCCCCTCCGGGGCGAAGACCACACAAGGCCGTCGCGTCCTCTTCTCTTCGTCCCGGAGTGACCGTCGGACGTAGCCAGGGGCGGAAGCCCCTGGAACTCTCCGGGCGCGAAAACCTTCACCCCACGGCGGCGGCCAGTTGCTTGGTGATCCGCTTGCGGAGTTGGAACTCGTCGTCGTCCAGCCACCCGCGCACCTGCGGGCCGAGGGCGAACTCGTCGCTCACCACGGCCGTCACCGCCGCGTCGATCAGCTCCAACGGCTTGAGCGCGTAATACCGTCCCGTCGCCCCGTCCGTCGTCACCCGGTCGAGCCGCTGAAACAGCTCCTCCAGCCGGCCGAGCGCCAGCCGGGGCGGGACGTGCCCCAGCGCGACGGCGTAAGTGATGGCGGTCGAAGTCCGCTGGCCGATGTCGGTGATGCCCCGGACGAACAGCCGGTCGCGGGCCTCGTCCAGCGCGCGGACGGCCGCCGCCTCCCGCCCGACCGCCGCCCACCCCACGGCGAACCCCAGCCGGTCGTCCGGCGAACCGGTCGTCCGGTCGCCGGCCCGTTTCAAAATGGCCTCGCTTTCCGCCTTCAATCCCAGCTTCCGCAGCCCCCGGAACAGCGGCGCGGCGGCCTTCGCCAGCCCCTCGCGGACGGCCGTGTCCATCCCGCCCAGCACCGTCGCCAGGTGGACCGCCACCCCGCGCATCGGCTCCGTCAGTCGGAACCGCAGGGCCGCCGCCGTCGCGCCCACGAGCAGCCGCGCGTGCGTCCGCGCCTCGAAGTCCCACCGCCTCGCCGTCACCTCCAACAGCGCCAGGTTCGGCACCCACCCCATCGCCGTCGGCAGCCGATGGAGCACCTCGGCGGCGACGGCGGGCGTCAGCCGGGGGGCGATGTCGAGGCCCACCAGCACCGCGCGGGGGAGCCGGTTGCCGTCGCGGGAGGCGACGGCTTCGGTCAGCAACTCCCGCAGCGGCGGGTTCGGGTCGCCGACGCCGGACAGCAGCCCGATCAGCCGCCCGCCGAACTCGTCCCCGCACACGAGGCCCTTCAAATCCTGGCCGAGAAAGTGGTGCGTCCCGCCGGCCGGGTCGAGGATGCGGGAGTGCAGCGGCAGCCGCGCGACGGCGCACGCGGACAGCCAGTCGGACAGCGGCGGGTCGGCCGGTGGGTCCGCCGGCCGGCCGTGGTCGGCGGCGCGGGTGAGCGCCCGGAAGCGGGCCACCAGCCGGCGGTGAACCTCCGGGTTCGTGTTCGGGCGGTCGAGGCCCAGGAGCGTCCGCCCGGCGGCGGCTTCCAACTCCCGCGCCGGGGTGCGGTCGCCCAGCCGCATCAGCCCCCACGCGAACATCAGGTCCGCGTAGGCGGCCGTCGCGGTGAAGTCGGCGGCCAGCCCGAACTCGGCCAACCCGCCGCCGGTGTCCGTCTTTTCCAGCCACTTCCGCACCACCCCGCGCGCGCGGAGCAGCCACTCGCGGGCGTCGGCGAACCGCTCCCCGCCGGCCGTGCCGTGGAACCGTAGGAACGTCGGCGCGTCCACGTCGAGGGCCGTTCCGCCGACGGACAGCCGGGCGAACAGTCGATCCCGGCACCGCGCCAGAGCCAGCGGGTCGCCCCCCACGGCGGCGGACGCGGCCAGCCGCGCCAGCCACACCGCCCGCACCGGCAGGTCGGGTTCGAACCGATCCAATAGCGCCGTCGCGTCCGCCCACGGGAAGGCGGAGCCGAGCGGCGGCCGGCTGGCGCGGACCATCATCGCCACGGCCACCCGCGCGGCGGCCGCCGACGGCGGACGGGCGAGGATCGCCGCGAGCCCGTCGCCCGCGAGGCCGGACGCCTTCGCTTCCATCCGCACCCACAGGTCGAACCACTCGGCCGGCGGGGTGGCCCGGTCCCACACGGCGTTCGCCCAACAGACGGCCGCGTCCGCCGGCTGGCCGGTCTCGCCGTACAGCCCGGCCAACTCCGCCCACAGGTCGCCCCGGCTGCGCGGGTCCAGGCGGTGCCCGGCGTCCACCACCTGCCGTTCCAGCGCGGCGCGGCGGGCGGCCCAATCCGAGCGGTCACGGGCCGTGCGGGGCGGACTCGGCGTCACAACCGGGTCCACCGGGTCGGGCGATTTTAAAGTGGATTGGTCGGCGGTTTGTTCCCCGCGCTTCCCCCGGAACAGCCCGGCGAATCGGCCCAAGAGCGTGCCGTTTTTCACCCGCGGCGGCGAGGCCGGGCGGCGGGACCGGACGGCGGTCGGCGGAATGTCCGGGTCGGCCTTCGGGACGGTCGGCGTGGCGACGACGAACCCCGGCAGCGCGAACAGCGCGGTCGGCTCGTGCGCGGCGTGTGCTTCCGCCGGCGGGACGGAGTACGACACGAACGACTTCAACGGGCGAAACGCCGTCAGCGGAACCCGGTGAACGACGATCCCGGCCGGGTCCGGCTCGACCAGCGAGAGGCAACCGGGTCGGCCGTCCACGGCCCGGCCGACGGCCTCCGGGCGGGGCGGCGGCGACAGCCCGAAGCCGACCGGCAGGAACACGTCCGGTTGCCCCGGCAGCGGCGCGTAGGGAGTGGCCGACGGCGGCACGACCGGCGTTCGCTTTCGGCCGTCGGCCGGGCGAAGGATGACGCGAAGACGGCCGTCGGCGGTCGTCACGTCGGCGGCGTCCAGCAGGGGAATCAGCTTCTCCTCGGCGTCGCCGACGAACGCGGCCAGCGCGGGCACCCCGCCGGGCAGTAGCCAGAGCGCTTCGCGTTCCGGGTCGCCCGTCGTTCGCGTCTTGCGAACTTTCAGCGGCACCCGGATGGCGGCCCGCGCCGGCGGGACAGGCGGCGGCAGCGGGGCGGTAGAGAGCGGGTGCGACGGGGCGGTGCCGGCGAACGGCGCTTCGGGCAGCAACCGCCAGCCGGTGGGCGGGTCCAGAAGGGCGACGCGGTGCGGGTCGAACCCGGCCGGGCCGGGCAGCGGGTGTTCCCACCCCAGCCGCACCCACGCCCCGCGCGCGGCCGGCCGGTACACCCCGGCCCCCAGGTCGGCGGCGGTCAGCGTCAGGTAATGCGGCGGCGAATCGACCCGTAGGACGGCGCGGTCTTCGACGATGAGGAACCGCACCGGTTGCGGGTTCAACCGCTGAACGGCGGCGACGAACCCGGCGAGTTTCCCGACCGGCAAATCGAAGAGGTACGGGCCGTGCGCGGGCGGCTTCAAGTCGGGGCGGAGGGGGACGAGGGCCGCCCAGCACGGCCGTTCGGCGGCGTCCAACTCGCGGGGCGGGGCGAGCAGCCGGACGTTCAGCCGGGCCAACCGGGGCGAGTTGGCGATGTCGTCGGGCGGCACCACCCACACCCCGCCGCCGGCGTCCGCCCCGGCGACCACCGGCCGGCCGGCCACGTCGGCCGGGATCACCCCGGCGGACACCGCCAGCCGCACCGCGTCCGGGTTCGGGAAGAACAGCATGGGCGACCGGGGGCGGGGAGAGGCGACCCCCGCAGTGTAGCACGGCCGGCCGGATGGGGTGGCCGGGCACCATCGGCGGGAAAAGAACCTGCGGGCGAATAGGAAATCCCCGTCGTCGCGGCGACCGTGCGAGCCGCGCCGACCACCCCGCGTCACGTCCACCCCCGCCGCCAGCGCCCCGGTTGACCGGCGGGCGTTCCGGTTCTATTTACTGACAGGCTTTTCCCCCGGTCGTCCCCCGCCTGAGTTTTCCCGCAATGGCCCTCGCCGCCCCCGCCGCGCCGGTCGATACCCTGATGCCGGGCAGCACCCGCCGCCGCGTGTGGCAGGCCCCGGCCGTCCGCTCGCATTCGCTGCTGACCCTCACATTGACGAAGTTGTACCTCGCGCCGGGCGGGCCGCCGCCCAAGCCGGAAGCGGTGACGGCCATTCAGGACGGGGCGAACCTGGACGACGCCTTCGGCCCGCTCGCGGTCGCGGTCGATCTGCTGGCCGTGCGGCGGGTGAAACTGGACCTGACCGCGAACAGCCTGACCATCGAGTACGACCCGACGCGCGGGCGGCCGGGCGGCAGCGGCGTCGTCGGCCGCGCCCCGCGGGCCGAGGCGGTGATCGCCTTCGCCGACCACGCCACGGCGGACGACGTGTACACGAAGTTGTGGCGGCGGCTGGGCGAGCGGTTCGAGCTGAAAACGCACGGCGTCGCCACCGACGGGACGGCCCGCCGGCCGGTCGCGGTCATGGCCGGCGTGCTGGCGGTGACGGCGGTGCTGGCCCTGCTGTCCGTGGTCGTGTCGAACTTGTCCGACCCGCCGGAGTTGCTGGCCCCGTTCGCCGCCCTGGATTGGCGGGTGGTGTGCGGCCTGGGCGGGGCCGCGCTGGCCGGCCTGCAAGTGTGGCTGTACCGCCGCCTGAGTTCGCCCCCGACCGCACTGGAACTGGTCGCCCGTTCGTAAAGGCTTGGTGCGGGTATTGATGTTTTCAAGACCTCACCCCCCCGGCCCCCTCTCCGTCCCGGAGAGGGGGTGTTCAACCCGCACCGGTGGAATGAACCATTGGCGTCGGAAACCGAACCACCCAAGTAAATCAAGTGCCGAACGCGGTGAATCGGCAACGTATGCGTTTTGAACACCCCCTCTCCGGGACGGAGAGGGGGTCGGGGGGTGAGGTCTTCCAAACCTTCTCAACCTCTCAAACTTAACCTCGTGCCCACTTCCGAGACCCGCCGATGCGCCGCGACGACCTGCTGGATATCCTGGGCAAGATTCCGCCGCACGACCTGACCAAAATCGTCCTCATCCTGCGGTTCGCCACCTCCATCACACTGGACACGGTGCTGCGGCGGGAGGACGAGTACATCGTCGTGCGCGGGCGGGAGGCGGGCACCAACGACGAGGGGCGGGCCTTCTTCGTGCCGTTCGAGGACGTGCTGTGCGTGAAGTTCGACCGGGTGGTGAAGGTGAGCGAGATCAAGCGGCTGTTCGGCGAGGTGGTGGAGGACGACATCGACCTGACCGCGCCGACGAAGGCGGTCGAGGCGGACGCGAAGGCGAACCCGGCCGACACCCCCGTGCCGGCCACCCCGATGGACCCGGCCGCCATCGCCAAGCAGAACCTGTTGGCCCGCATCCGGGCCGCCCGTACCGGGGCCAAACTGCCGGGGTGACGGCCCCCGCGCCGGCGGGTCACCCCCTCGACTGGCCGAGCATCTCGCGGTGCGGCGAGCCGACGCGGACGCCGTTCTCGTTCAAGAGGATCACTTCCACGACGTAGTTCTTGCCGCCGTCCACCTCGGCTTTCTTCGGCACCGGGACGAACACCTCGCACCGATCCGGCCCCAGTAGGGAGGAGCCACTCAGCACGGCCGGGATGACGGCCAGCACCTTCACGAGCCGGCCGTTGTCGCTCGCGCGGGCGAGAACCGCCCGCGCCGAGCGGACCCGCCGCCGGGGGCGGAAGGAGAACGAGACGAACTGCTCGGTTTTGAACCGCGCCTTCGCCTTCGCGCCGGCCGTCACGTCCGAGGCCGTGACGGGCAACGGGAGCGTCGGCGCTTCCAACTCCAACTCGGGATCGGGGTAGATGTCTTCCGAGCAGAGGGTGGGCGTCGGCGTCACGGCGTTCGCATCGACCGTAAGGCCGGCGCGGGTGATGGGGCCGTGGGCGACGGAACTGTCCGACGTCTTGATCAGTGTCGCGGTGAATTTCAGCGCGTCGGTGGACGTGAGTGCGGGGTTGGTGGTCGGGATCGTCACCTGCCAGAGGGTCGGCGGGTCGCCGCAATACAGTGTGGCGTACGCGACCGGGTAGTCGGTCGGAACGCCGCCCGCAGGCGTCTTCGTGGCGACGCATTTGATCGTGTGAGTCGCGGCGGTGATGTTCGCGCACCACCCGTACGCGACCAGGGCGGTGGTGCCGACCGTCCCGCCCGGCGCGGGGAACGTGATCCCGAAGATCGGGTCGTCGGCCTTGACGTCGGCGGCGGGTTTGACGTCCGGGGCGTCCGTCACGTCGGCGGCCTTCTGCTGTTTAGCCACGGCGGGTTTCTCCGGCCCCGGCGGCGCGCGCCGGGCGTGGGGTTACTGGGGAGTCAGGACGAGGTTCTTGACCGCGACCGTCGCGCGGTAGCAGAGCAGACCGACGCCGCCCCGGAACGGCCACCGCGGGACGGCCACCGGGCGGGCCTTTTGGCCCTGGAGGACTTGGGCCGTGTCGTTCGACGCGCGGTCGAAGTCCGCCGGCGTCTTGACGACCTTCGCCGCCATGCGGCCGTCGTCTTCCCGCCACGAGACCGTGACCCCGGCCGGCGTCACGGCGACGACCACCTTCCGCCACGGCCCCGGCTTGCCGGCCACCCGTTTCGGAGTGAAGGGGAACGAGCCGAGGCCGTAGTCGTTCACCAATACGAGCGGGGGCGGGGCCGTGCGGTAGGTCGCGAAGCCGAACGTGGCGTACTCGTCCACCGTCTTGCGACCGAGGCCGGAGTCGCGGTCGAAATCGCAGAGTCGGAACTCGCACCCGCTCACCAGCCGCTCGGTGACGGGCGGCGTGTCGGCCGGGTCGGTGACCATGTGTTCGTGTTCGGTCAGGCCGATGATGATGCCGAAGTGGTGGTGCGGGACGCCCGCGCGCTTGCCGAGGACGCTCACCCCGACCACATCCCGCAGTTCCACCTCCGCCGTGTAATACGGCACCGGCAGCGGCGGGGTGAGGGCGAGGATGCCGGTCCCGAAGTCGGTCATGGCCAGGTCGCCGCCGGCGTTCGGCGGCTGGTTGATAACCGGCGACCCGATCAGTGGTCGCTGCCACACCGGCAACTCCCGCTCCCCGATGATCGTGACCGGCTTCCGGTCGGCCAGGTTCGCCATCAGGCCGGCCATCCGCTCGTCCGGGGTCGGCTCGCGGCGGGTGTTGTCCGACAGCGGGCGGACCATCGCCCCGACGGCGGCGGCGGCGACCGCCAGCACGACCGCCACGGCGGTCGTCCGGGGTATCCGCCGCGCCCGCCGCCAGGCGCGGACCGGCCACGCCCGCGGGCAGGCCGTCACCGGTCGCCCGTCGAGGAACCGCTTCAGGTCGTCGGCGAACTCGTCGGCGGTCCGGTAGCGGTCGTCCGGGTGCTTCTCCAGCGCCTTCCGGATGACGGCGGCCAAGTCGGCCGGCAGGTCCGGCCGGTGGACCTCCGGCGGGGTGAGCGGCTGGCGGAGGACGGGCGGGTTCCGCACGTCGCGGGTGAAGGGCGGGACGCCGCCGGTGACGGCCGCGTACAGGGTGGCCCCCAGCCCCCACACGTCGCTCCGGGCGGTGCAGTCGCGGCTGTGCCCGCCGGCCTGTTCCGGGGACATGTACTCCGGCGTGCCGATGGTCGCGTCCCCGACGGTGAGCGACTCGTGCGCGGAGGCGTCTTTCGCCATTCCGAAATCCGTCACCTTCGTCACCACCGCCGGCCCGCGGGTGTCGAGCAGCAGGTTGCCCGGCTTCAGGTCGCGGTGGATGACCTGCGCGCGGTGGGCGGCGGCCACCCCGCGGGCCGTCCCCTCCAGCAACTCCGCCGCCTCCCGGCACGTCAGGGGCGGGCCGGTGCGGCGGAGGCGGTCGGCGAGCGAGCCGCCGTCGATGTATTCCAGCACCAAATACGGGTCGTCGCCGTCCCGGTACTCGAACAGCCGGGCCACGTTCGGGTGGCTCAGGCGGGCGAGCGCGGCGGCCTCCACCCCGAACCGACTGCGGGTGCCGTCCCGCAGTTCGTGGGGCAGGATGAACTTGGCCACGACCATCAGTTGCCGGCCGGGGTCGTACCCGACGTACAGCGCCCCCATGCCGCCGACGCCGAGCGGGCGGACCTCCAGCCACCCCCGCGCGAGCAGCCTCTCCATCCGGGACGACCGGGCGATCGGCTCCGGGGCGGTGGCGCGAAAGGGGGCGGTTTCCGGGGACGGGTCGAACGTGGCGGTCGGGTCGAGGGGGCGAAACAACTCTTCCGGCGGGGGCACCTGCGGGGCGGTTTCGATCGTCAAGTCCGTGGCGCGAAGGCACTCCTCGCACAACCCCGACGTGTGCGGCGGCGCGTCCAACAGCTTCTGGCATCCGCGACATTGCGACGGGGTGGGAGGACTCGTGGACATGGCATCTCCCCGGAGTGGCGGGAAACCGGACACTCCGGGGAGATTGTCATTCGTCAGAGTGGGACTGTCAAGCGACTTCCGCACCGAATTGGATGAAGTTTCATGTTCGTCTGAGTTCCGCAGTTGGTGGTTGAGTCCCCCCCCCACCCGCTCCTGGCCTGCGGCTCGGAGCGACCTCCCCCACCGGAGGGAGGTGGGGCGTGGTTGGTGTAACAGCCCTTGTTCGAGAAGGAAAAAGGCCCCACCTCCCCCCTTCGTGGGGGAGGTCGGCCGAGGTGCGCAGCACCCGGACGGGTGGGGGGCTGGCCGTCACAAACCTCCAACTGCGGAACTCGAAGTCCGAACGATTGGCGTTCGGAGATCCGTCACCCCGGCGGCAGGTCGGTGCGGCCGCCGGGGACGCCGGCCGGCGGCAGCGGTTGGGGTTGCGGCACTCGCGGCTGCGGCAGGGGAAGGGGTTGCCCGGTGACGGGCGGGGTCTTCGGCGGCGGCTCCGGCACCTGCGACGGCGGCAGCGCCAGCCCCCGCGCCCGCAGCGCGTCGGCGTTCGCCTGCAGCTCGTCCGGGCGGAGCGGGCGGGCCGGCTTCAACAGCAGGTTGACTTCCCGCACGTCCTCGATGCGGAACGGCCAGAACACCTCGGCGAACAGGTCCAGCCCCGGGTAGTCGTACCACTTCGGCTTGAACTCCACCCGCTGGACGTGCGGCTGGAAGCCTTCCGCGACGGCGCGGAACTCGTAGGTGCCGATGTACACGTACCGGGCGTCGAGCGGGGCCGGCCCGCGCGGCTCGCCGTCGATGCTGATCTGCGCCGGGATCGGCCGGGCGGTGTCTTGGGCGTCGTAGGCCCGCACCACGAACCGCCGGTCCACGCACCCGGCGGCGGACGCGACGACGGCGAAGGGCATCAGTACCCGTGTCCGCCAGCTCATGCGGTTCGGCCTCCCGTGCCGTTTCGTCGTACAGTGAACGTTACCGAGTGTGGCGGATAGCCGACTCCGGCGGGCCGGTCAATCCCGACCGGCGCGGCGGTTTCGGCCGGCGTCCCGCCCGCCGTCGGTAGAATACCCGCACCTCGCCCCGCGCCCGGAGCCGCCGGTGTCTTCGCCCCACACGATCCTGTACGCCAGCCAGACCGACGTGGGCATCCGCCGCACCCACAACCAGGACGCCTGCGCCACCCAACCGGCGGCGGACGAGGCGCGGTTCCTGTCGCACGGCCACGTGTTCATCGTGGCCGACGGCATGGGCGGGCACGCGGTCGGCGAGAAGGCCAGCGCGAAGGCCGTCCGCGACATCCCGCTGACGTACCTGAAGCACGTCGCCGCCGAGGGGCCGGCGGCGGCCGTGCGGCGGGCGTTCACCGAGGCGAACGCCGGCATCTTCCGCGTCGGCCAGACGACGCCGGAGTTCAAAGGGCTGGGCACCACCGGGTCGGCCCTGTTCCTCCGCCCGGAGGGGGCGTGGGTCGGGCACGTCGGCGACAGCCGGGTGTACCGCGTTCGCGGGGACGCCGTCGAGCAACTCACCTTCGACCACTCCTGGGTGTGGGAGATCGCCCGCCGGCAGGGGATCGACCCGGACGAGTTGGGCGACTTCAAGCGGAACGTCATCATCCGCTCGCTCGGCCCGGAAGCCGATGTGCAGGTGGACATCGAGGGGCCGCACCCCATCCTGCTGGGGGACGCCTTCCTGCTGTGCAGCGACGGGCTGACCAATCACGTGTCGGGGGACGAACTGGGAGTGATCGCCACCCTCTTCCCGCCGGCCGAGGCGTGTTCGCTCCTGGTCGAGCTGGCGAACCTGCGGGGCGGGTCGGACAACGTCACCGCCCTGATCGCCAAGGTGCCCGGCGACGGGTCGCCGACGCCCCCCGTCCGCCGGCCGTCCGCCGCGCGGCGGTTGGCCCGCTGGTGGGGCGACACCGTCACCTGGCCGCTGACCGGGTTGGGGTTCGGCGCGGCGATGATTCTGCTCGCCGTCCTGTTGCATTTGGAACAACTGCCCGGTGCCAAACTGGTGTTCGTGGTGGCCGCCGCGTCGGCGCTGGGCGGGTTGGCCGGCCTCGCGTTGCAACAGCAAGAGCCGTCGCTCACGGGCGGCGGGGCGGCGGACGCGGCCCCCGGCCCGCTCAAGGTGTACAAGACCCACGCCTTCGCCATCGATCGGGCCGTCGCCGAGCGGTTCGCCAAACTGGACGCGCAGGCGCGGACGCAGGCGGAGGGGTTGTCGTTGCCGATCGACTGGGCGGAACACGACCGGCTGAGAGCGGCGGCCGACGCGGTGGCCCGGAGCGGGGACTGGCGGGCGGCGGTGGCGGCCCGGTGCGCGTCCCTCCGATTCGTGGCCGCCCCGCTGAACAAGCACCTGCACAAGGACGAAGCGTTCAAGCCGAACTGGTCCACCCCGGCGCGGTGAGTCGCTTGTACCGCCGCCGTTCCGACCTACACTGCCGCCACCGCCGCCACGCCCGTGGTCACTCCGAGTCGCACCGCCATGTCGAGCGCCGTACCCGAACCCCCCAATAACGACGACGACGACGGCGGCCCGGCGGACGACCCGATGGGGCGGGCGGTCGGGGCCGGCATCGACTTCACCGACCCGAACTCGCGGCTGGCCCCGCTGTACCTGACGACGACCGGCGTGATCGCCGTCGCCGTCTTCGCCGCGCTCTTCCTGCTGTACAGCCTGCTGCCGCTCCAACACACCGACGTGTGGGGGCACCTGAAGTTGGGCGGGTGGATCGTCGAACACCGGCGACTGCCCGCCCACGAGCCGTTCAACCCGTACACGGTGAAGGACGATTCCGTCGAGACGTTTCAGCCGTGGCTGACGCAGGCGCTGTACCACGCCGCGTACCGGGCCGGCTCGAAACTCGGCGGCAATGACCGGGCGAAGCGGTTCCACGGCGGGGCGGAGATGCTCCGCGACTTGCACGTGATCCCCATCGTCGCCGTGTACGGCTTTCTGTGGCTGGCGTTCCGGCGGGCGTCCGGGTCCGGGTCGCTGGCGCTGTTGGGGCTGGGGCTGCAGTTCCTCGCCGGCGTGTCCACCATCGGGGTGCAGCGGCCGCAGGTGTTCGGGCTGGCCCTGTTCGCCGTGCTGCTGGCGATGCTGTCGCGGCCGGTGCCGACCCGCCGGGCGGTGGTCCTCATCCCGCTGTTGCTGATCCTGTGGGCGAACCTGCACGGGGGTTTCGCCATCGGGTGCGCGACCCTCGCGCTGGCGTGGGTCGGCCGGTGCCTGGCGTGCGGGTCGGTCCGCGCGGCCTACGCGGACCCGCGGGTGCGGCGGTTGCTGCTCGCCGGGGTGCTGGCGGCGGCCGGCGTGGCGCTCCTCAACCCGGCGGGGCCGCGCGTCTACCTGCTGGTGATCGAGTTCGGTGCCAACCCGAACTTGGAGACGTTGGCCGAGTGGCAGCCGGTCCGCTTCTCCGACCCCCGCAGCGGCATCCGGCTGTACGTCGCCACGCTGGTTCTCACCGTCGTCACCGTCGCCCTGTCGCCGCTTCGGGTGACGCCGACGCAGTGCCTGATCGGCCTGACGTTCGGCGTGGCCCCGCTCTTCCAACAGCGGATGATGACGTGGTGGTGCCCGCTCCTGCTGTGGCAACTGATGCCGCACTTCGGGGCCGCCGCCGAGCGGTGGCGGCTGACGTGGCCGGCGTCCACCCCCAGCCTGCGGAAGACGATGCTGGCGGTCCTGCTCGTGTTCCCGTTCGTCATGCTGACGCCGCTGGTCGGCTGGCTCCAGACGGGCGACCCGCCGCCGGTGGCGGTCACGTTCCGGGCCGGCACGCCGCTGGAGTTGCTCGGCACCATCGCCGACCCGACGGCCGCGCCGACGCGGCGGATGGCGGGCCTGGCGACGGCCCTCCGCGAGCGGTACGCCGGGCGACCGGTCGGGCCGCTGTTCGTGGCCGAGGGGCTGGGCGAGTTCTTCTACTGGCGGGATTTGCCCGGCTGCCCGCCGCTGTGGTTCACCCACGCCCACCTGTTCCCGCCGCCGCACTGGGCGGCCGCGTTCGCCACCGGCACCGGCGACCCCGGCTGGTCCGAGTTCCTCGACCGCCACCGCGTCAACCTGATCGCCGTCGAGCCGGACTTTCACCGCGAGTTGGTGGCGAAGGTGACGGCCCGACCGGACGACTGGCTCGTCGTGCTGGATGAAACCGACAGCGACGCCATCCGCGACCCGCGCGGGCGGCTGTTCGTGGCCGTGCGGAAAAAGCCGCTCCCCCTGCCGGACGCCGGCCGATGACCGACGCCCCGTCGTCGAGGCGACCACTTTGGCGATAAGAGAATCCCCGCCGTCGCGGCGAGCGTGCGAGCCGCGACGGCTCACGGGCTGAGGGCGGTGCCGTTCACGCGCACCGGGGCACGGAGGCGTAGTCGCCCTGCTGCTGTTGGTCGGCCGGAGAGCGACGCTCGAGGGACGAGCGGGAGATTCCCCGTCCCAATCCCTTCGCCAGAACGTATTGCCAAACCCGGCGAACATCGGCCGCGGAATCTTTTCCCCCGGCGGTCGCGGAATTCATTCAATCACTGGGTCGGTACGCCGAACTCCGATGTAGACCCGGCCGCGTCGCGGTCCCCCACTTCCTGAGGAGATGTCGCCATGGCCAGCGAAGATTCGGTCAGCAACCCCCGGTACCCGTTCGGGCTGCCCATGGGCACCGTGCGGGGCATCCTGTCGCTGCTCATTTGCAGCTTCTTCTGGATCGTCCTGCTGTCCTCGTCGGACGCCAAGCCGCCGCTCGCCCATTACTTCCTGCTGGCGCTGGTGCTGCTGGCGTTCGCCTCGTCGCCCGGCGTGGACGACCGGAAGAACGGGGCCACCCTGCCGTGGCTGATGCGCGCCCTGTTCCTCGGCGGCAGCGCGGCCGTGCTCGCCTACTGTTTGGCCAACGACGCGGATCGGTTCAAGACGCGGATCACCCCGAACTTCGAGGAGGTCAAGGTGTGGTGGGTGTCGTTCATGGGGTGCCTCATGGGCGGATTCGCCGGCGGCCTGTTCGCGCGGGTGCTGCTCGGCCGGGCGAGTTACGCCTTCCTCACCTTCCGCGCCTGGCTGTCGGTGGTCGGCATGATCATGCTCGTCATCGAACTGGCCCTGTTCGTGTCCCTGATGAGCGCCGACCCGGACAAGTACAACAACTTCTTCCACACCTGGCAGGCCATCCAGATCACCGTCGTGAGCGCGTACTTCGCCACCCGGTCGTAATATCGGACAGTCAGGCCGTCAAGCAAATCGTTTTTGATGAATTTCGCTTGTCGGCTTGTTCCGCCTTGTTATCCCTTGCTTAAGTTGAGTTGAAAGCCTTTTCCGCCGCCTTTTCTTGGGCGAAGGAACTGGGGCAAAAGTGCGACAGGGCCGAACGGTTGTCTCCGCACGGAGGGCCGGGTATGTATTGGCTGACCTGCAAGTGCTTGGCCGGTGTTCTTTTATCCGCCGCGACTCTCAAGTTGCTTGACGGTCAAGTGCCGGTTTCGTTCGTGCATATGTTCGGCACCGAAGCGGCCACCGTCGTGCATTTACTCGTGCTGCAATGGGAGTTGCTGCTCGGCGTCGCCCTGCTGCTCGGCATTCGCAAGTCGCTCGTTCACCGATTGACTCTCGGCACGTTCTTCGCCTTTGCAGCCGTGAGTTTCTGGTCTGGTTGGGTAGGGCAGTCGGATTGCGGGTGCTTCGGGTCCGTATCCGTCAGCCCATGGCTGACCTTCGGATTCGATCTCGTCGCCGTGCTGCTCTTGGTTCTGACTTCGCGTTCGCGGAAGTCGTTTACGGATTCACCGGATCGATCCGGGGCGTGGCGGTTCGCGCGGGTGGCCGCGCTGGCGGTGGTGCTGTTCAACGGTGTTGTGGCGGCGGCCAGCGTGAACGCGGGGTCCGTGACAGACGCGCTGACGTGGCTTCGCGGTACGCAACTTTCCATCGACGGAGCGCCGGTGGACTTGGGCGACCAAGACAGCGGGCAAACGGTGGCCCGCGAGATATCCGTTCGGAATCACTTGGGGCGGCCGGTGCGGGTGGTCGGCGGCACCTCGGATTGCTCGTGCGTGGCGACGGACAGTTTGCCCGTGACGATCCCGCCTCATGCGGCGGTGACGATTCACGTCTCACTCCGCCTGCCGCCGGACAAGCCGGGGCGGTTTGCCCGGCGGGTGTGGCTGTGGTCGGACGCGGATGAGCGGCTGTGCGTCTTCCAGATGTTCGGAACGGTCGTGCCGAAGCCGTAGCGGCCGGCGCGAGCGATCCCATATACAACGGGCCGGCGGGTGCCGGTTCGGTGTGACGGACCCTTCACCATTCGGAGGAGCGAAGATGAGGAAGTGGGCGACCGACCTGACGATCGGGGTCGGGATCGCC
>Ga0105048_10007549_pt1 | contig 17463 bp, 18 predicted proteins | sample MAT05_FD_78382 | JGI IMG/M metagenome (GOLD analysis project Ga0105048, IMG submission 78382) | Freshwater microbial communities from Lake Fryxell liftoff mats and glacier meltwater in Antarctica - MAT-05 | ecosystem: Environmental > Aquatic > Freshwater > Ice > Liftoff microbial mat | place...
AGCCATGTAGAGCCAGCCATCGCAAATTACACCGGGCGTATAGGCCCCGGTCGAAAAGCCATCTTTGGCATCGGGGTGGTAAACGGCTATTTTGTTGGCCATAAGGGGTTGGGGTTAAAGTCAATACGTGGCTCTCCCTCCGCTAAGGTCGTAGCAGAAGCCGGTGGTGAAACTGTTTTCGGGCGAAACGATAAAGGCGACGGTGTTGGCGACTTCGTCCAGCGTACCGCACCGGTGCATCGGAATTCGGTCGGTCATGTACGTCACCTGGGCTTCGGGGAGGGCTTCCACTAAAGGGGTCATAATCACGGCGGGGGCGAGTGCATTAACGGTAATACCCGTGTTTGCATACTCTTTTCCTTGCGCTTTGGCCATGCCGATTACGGCGGCTTTGGAGGCCGAATACCCCAACATGCCGGGGTTTCCTTCCTTACCGGCAATGCTGGCAATGTGCAGAATTCGACCGTAGTTTTGTTGGAGCATAGTGGGCAACACGGCGCGGGTAGTATGAAGCGCCCCCCAAAAGTTAATCTCGAAAACCTGCCTGACATTGTCCAGCGGCATCAAGTGCGTGGGAGTTTGGGTCAGGCCTGTAATCCCCGCCGAGTTCACCAGCACATCGACCCGCCCAAACTGAGCCACCACCCTGGCAATGACTACCTCAACGGCCTGATAATCTGTCAAATCGACCGAGTAGGCATGGCCACCGAGTTCGGCAGCAATGGGTTGAAGAGCCTCCGTGTTGAGGTCGAGCAGGGCTACCGTAGCCCCGTCACGGGCTAATCGGCGGGCAATGGCAAGGCCAATTCCAGAAGCCGAGCCGGTGATAATGGCGATAGAGGGCATAGGAGAGTAAGGGATAAATCCTGCCCCGGCAATTACGCAGCTTTTAGAATAAATTCAGCGCGAATTCTTAGTTTTTCGTGGAGACGCTTCGCCAAATCCATGTTGACCCGGCGTTTTCCGGTTAGTACTTCCGACAAACGGGTTTCGGAAATACCAAGCGTTTTGGCGGTATCTTTCTGCTTCATGTTCTCCTGAAACATACGCAACCGAATCATTTCGGGCAATGTAGCAGGCTCAATGGGCATTGGATAATGCACATCTTCATATTGTTCAGCCAGTAAGGAAAGGCGTTGTAATTCAGCCAAATCGGCTTCGGTCATTTTAGCCGACCCTTTGGCAAGGAACACTTCGATAAGCTCCATAGCCTCATTATAATCCCGTTCGGATGTGATGGCTAATAGCATAATATATAATTTTTAAGGCTGCTCATGCAGACGAAGCATCTATTTTGTCGTACTCTGTATGAGTTCCGAAAAAGCGAATATAAACCGTTCGCACCGGGAAAATGATCCGCACAATTAGCCGATACTGATTCCCTTTGATATTGAATACGTAGTTGTCGTTTCCGACGTGATCAACTGAATTAAAGGTATTCTTGACATCAGCAAAGCAAGTCCAATCGCCTGCTTTTGTTTTAACATACCATTCGTTAATAGCCTCTGTTGCTAAAGGATACGAAGTTGCGTACTGATGCACCGTCTTTCTGGCAATGATTACCATCTGGATCGAAAAGTTTAGTAAAAAATGGTTTTCGTTTCATGTTTGCGTTAGCTATGAGGTTTGTGTTTCAAACCAAAGGTAAACAAATAATTTCCAAAAACAAATATAAATTTCCAAAAACAAAATTTTACCCCTTCTCCAACCCCCGCTTCACCACGTCCGCCGGATACCGCAGGGCTAGTTCGCGAATCTCAAAGCTAAATCGCTCACAGGTCTCCTGCCAGAGTCGGGCTTCGTCGGGGGTGTAGGCATAAAAACCGTCGGCATTGGCCACGCCCCGGCCACCCCGGTCCACAATGTCCTGAATCAGCGGTGGCACGTCGGTTCGGTTGCTGAGGGTTGGCCACAGGTCTTTCAGCACATTCAGGTAAGCTGGAACCCCCGTCAGGTCCATCCAGCGAAAAACGCCGACCAGTGTCATCCAATAGCCCGCGTTATTGCGGCACGCCCGGTCCACATCTTCCACCGTCGCGTAGCCTTTTTCGACCAGATCGAAAGCCTCGCGATACATGGCGTACATGATCCGGTTGGTGATGAACCCGCGAATATCTTTGCGAACCAGCGTCGGTTCTTTGCCCCAATGATGCGAGAGCGCGTAGAAAAATTCGGCGTAGGCCAGTTCGGTTTGGTCGCCACAAATCACCTCCAGAAATCGCGTCGTGTGCGAGGGTTCGGCCCAGTGCAGACCAATAACGCGCTGCGGACGGCGGGTTAGGCTTTGAAGTTGCGAGATCGGGATGGCCGAGGTATTGGAGGCAATCACCGTCTCGTCAGACACCTGCTGCTCAATCAGGGCGTACACGTGCTGTTTAATGGCGGGATCTTCGAGGGTACATTCAATGCTACACCCCATCAGACCCAGGCCGACAACGGCCACAGGAAGATCAGCGGGGGTAATTTGCTCAGGGGAAAGGGTTGCTGTCATGGTGCAGAAAGATAGCGCAAATGTACCTTTGCGCCATGTTCGAAACCCTGAACCAACTCGACACCGACCTGTTTCTGTGGCTCAACGGCCACTATGCTCCCGCACTCGACCCGGTCATGGTCTGGGTTACAGAACGCAACTCGTGGTTTCCGTTTTATGCCCTGCTCATTGGCTGGCTCAGCTACCGGTTTCGCTGGCAGGCCGTGCCGCTTGTGCTAACCCTCGCCGTGGCCGTGGCCCTCAGCGACCAAACGGCCTCGGCACTGCTTAAACCACTCACGCTGCGGCTGCGGCCCTGTCATGTGGCCGCTCTGCAACCGCTCATTCATCCGGTATTACCCTGCGGAGGGCAATACGGCTTTGTGTCGTCCCACGCGGCCAATGCCTTCGCACTGGCAACCGGGCTTTGGTTATTGCTCGGAAACCGCTTCCCCTGGCTCCGCTGGGCATTTTTGTGGGCTACATTACTGGCCTATAGCCGCATCTACGTAGGCGCACATTACCCTTTAGACGTAATTGCCGGGGCCGGCATCGGAGTCGCAATGGCCTCGTTGAGCGTCACGCTAGCAAAAAAAGTATTACCATCTAGGGTATAACCGTGACGCGAATATTTTTTTGTTCAATTCGCGACAATTCAGGCAGTTGACGGGCTTCATACCTTCGGTCGTAGTTGCCAATTGAGGTGGTGTCATCGGCGTCGCCTTTGTAGTTGATATAGTCCTGAAAACGAATACCATCCACCGTTTGGGGGTTGATGGCTTTGCGAAAACGTGGCCCACCTTCGCTATAGGCTAAATAATCCATCGTATGCGTCTGCTGATTGAACCAGTAGAAAAACGTATCCTGATAATCGGTGCCGCCACCCTCAGCTCGAAACCGCACCCGAACTTTGTGGTATTTCTGACCGTCAATCTGGCTCTCGCCTGCATAATCCGCCAGTACTGCCTGATCACTGAGTTTGTGCGGTAATAGCACAAAATAGGCTACTGAATTCACGGCATTACTGTATTTTTTTGTCTGGGCGGTGTCGAGTACCTGGCGTTTTCCGTTTAGGCTTCGAGTTATTCCATTGTTAGTCAGCACTTCTTCAATGAGCGTTCCGCTCGAATCGCGGTGCGTTCGTACATAGCGAAACCGACCACCCTGTTGCTCCAATACCAGGTGAAACGTACGAAAATCGAACTCGATCCGCTTATTTTCGTAAGCCACTCCGCCATGTACGTCAATAGCTTTCTTAATAATTGACTGAGCGTCATGTTGCTGCTGACAGGAAATTATAACAACGAACAAAATGCATATTAAAGGAGCGATACGAAGCATAACTGAGTTGATTAAATACTCGGTAAACTTACAATGAAAAGCTGGTATACAATTGAATCTTAACATGCCAGAATTGAACAAATCGTTGATTGTTAATTTTTTGTCCACTGTCCAGCGTCCAATATCCAATAGCCACATGGATTTAGGGCCAATTATCCGTACTTTTGCGGGAAATTTATCCGGCACGATGGCATCATTTAATCCGGTGAAAATTTTTTCGGGCAGTCAATGCACCTATCTGGCCGAAAAAATTGCGCACTACTACGGTAAGGATTTAGGCGGGTACACTTGTCGTCGGTTTGCCGACGGCGAGATGTCGCCCAGTTTTGAAGAATCAGTTCGCGGCTGCGACGTGTTTTTGGTCCAATCGACCTTACCACCCGCCGATAACCTGATGGAACTCCTGCTGATGGTCGATGCGGCCCGGCGGGCTTCGGCCCACTATGTTACCGTGGTGATTCCATATTTCGGATACGCCCGGCAAGACCGCAAGGATAAACCCCGCGTGGCTATTGCCGCCAAGTTAGTAGCCAATATGTTGGCTGCTTCCGGCGCCGACCGATTGATGACAATTGACTTACACGCGGGTCAGATTCAGGGCTTTTTCGACTTTCCCGTCGACCATCTGGAAGGAACATCCGTATTTGTTCCCTACATAAAAAGCCTTGCGCTCGATAACCTTGTAGTGGCCTCGCCTGATGTGGGAGGAGCCAACCGCGCCCGCACGTTTGCAAAGCATTTCAACGCCGACATCGTGCTGTGCGACAAGCACCGCAAACGGGCCAACGAGATTGCGTCGATGCAGGTGATAGGCGACGTTGAAGGGGCAAATGTAGTGTTGATCGACGACCTTATCGACACGGGCGGAACGCTGGCCAAAGCGGCTCAGATTATCCGGGAAAAGGGTGCCAAATCGGTTCGGGCCATCTGTACACACCCCCTTATGTCGGGGCAAGCACATGAGAATATCCGTAATTCGGTGCTGGAGGAGTTGGTAGTCTCGGACACGATCCCGATGCGGGAAGCGAACGAGAAAATTAAGGTGCTGTCGGTGGCCGATTTATTTGCCAAAGCCATTGGCCGCATCCGCGATCATGAATCTATTAGTTCATTGTTTATAAAGTACTGATTGAGTAATTGACTAATTGAGCGATTGAGTGAATAAACCATCTTTGGACGTTCACTCGACTGCTCAATCTCTCAGGTACTCCATCTCACATTCAAATTCTAACAAAATGAAAAAACTCGAGATTGTAGGGTATAAACGAGCGAATCTCGGCCCCGTTGAGGCTCAGGCCATTCGTAACGAGGGCAACATTCCATGCGTATTGTACGGAGGTCAGGAGCAAATTCACTTTTACGCTCCGTCCATTCTGTTCCGTGCGCTTCTGTTCACGCCCGACGTGTACGAAGTAACGCTGAACATTGAAGGCGACGAATACCAGGCTATTTTGCAGGAAACGCAATTTCACCCCGTTGCCGACCATTTGTTACACGCTGATTTTCTGCAAATCGTTGAGGGTAAGCCCATTAAAGTGGCGGTTCCCGTTCGGTTAGTAGGCATAGCTCCGGGTGTACAGAAGGGTGGTAAATTAGTGACGCGGGTTCGCAAGATGCGGGTTCGTGGCTTGGCGCAGGACATCCCCGACTATATCGACGTGGACGTTTCTGAGCTTGACCTCGGCAAATCGGTTCGGGTTAGCGAAATCGTACCGGGTAACTACACGCTTTTGGAGAGTGCTACAAATCCCGTGGCCTCTATCGAAATTCCGCGTGCATTGCGTGGTACGGCAGTAGCAGGAAAGTAAAAAATTTAAGACTAATAGATCATCAGAAGCCGGTTCCGAAAAGGGCTGGCTTTTTTTGTGTGGGTAGGTCGGCAAACACCGGCTTTCTTGCACAAATCATCATTTTTGGTTCAATTGCGGCATGAATTCAACTGGGAACTCATCCCCTGCCTTACCCGATGTCCTGTTTGCCGCCCTGGTTGCACTCGGCATAGTACTCAATGCCATTGGGCTGTTTAGCCTCATTATGGAACCCGATGGGGCGCTCTATGCTACCATCGCCAAAACCATTGCCGAATCTGGCGACTTTGGGAACCTGATGGTCGAAGACCGCGACTGGCTCGACAAACCGCACTTTCCATTCTGGATGGCAGCTATCAGCTATAAAATTTTCGGGGTAAATTCATTTGCCTACAAACTCCCGGCCCTGCTTTTTTTCTTCATCAGCGTCTGGTACACCTATCGTTTTGCCCGCTTGACTTACAGTCGGTTAGTAGCTCAGATCGCCACTCTGATCATGCTGACGGCCCTGCATTTGGTGATCTCCAACAACGATGTCCGGGCCGAACCCTACCTGACCGCTCAGGTTATTGGCGCTGCCTTTCACTTTTTCCGATTGTATCAGCGGAACCGCTGGCAGGATCTCGTTCTCGGCTCCCTCTGGACCGGGCTGGCCCTGATGACCAAAGGTCCGTTTGTGCTGGTGCCGATTGGAGCGGGGCTGGTGATTCATTTCATCCTCCTGGGCGACTGGCGCGAGTTTCTGAAACTGCGCTGGTACGCGGCTATTTTGCTTTCGGTCGTCTTTTGCCTACCCGAACTCTACACGCTGTACCTGCAATTTGATCTGCACCCGGAAAAAGTTGTATTTGGCAAAACGGGTAATTCGGGCTTGCGGTTTTTTGCGTGGGACAGTCAGTTTGGACGCTTTTTTAATACCGGACCTATAAAAGGGACGGGCGAAAAAACGTTTTTCCTACACACTACACTTTGGGCTTTTGCCCCTTGGTCATTCTTGCTCTATGCGGCCATTGGGCGAGCTATAACCCGTCTGATTCAAAAAATTCCTTACCTGCCCGAATACGTTTCGCTGGGATCAGGCTTGGCCACATTTCTCCTGTTTTCGCTGTCGGGGTTTCAGTTGCCGCACTATCTCAACATTGTGTTCCCATTCTATGCCATACTCACGGCCCATTTCCTGACGACATTGAAAAGCCAACGGTCGCGCCGGTGGTGGTTACTAGCTCAGCAATTGGTATTCGCGGTACTGGTGATACTGGTTATCAGCTTACTAGTCTATTATGAACCAGAACCTTTTACAGGGGCCTGTGCTTGGATTGCCATCGTCTTATTTTTTACTGTACTCTTCGGACGAGGCCGTTGGCTACCAGCGCTACTCGGCTGGACCATTGGTGGAGCGATGCTAGCCTTTGGATTTTACAACCTGTTTCTGTACCCAAACCTGATGCCTTATCAGGCTGGTGGCGAAGCTGCTTTTTACACAAACGAACACAACACCCGGCAACGACCGGCTGGGCAATATGGGTTGAATTCGTATTCGTTCGAGTTTTATTTACATCAAAAAGCACGCTATTGGCGCACCAAAGCTGAACTTACCGAAGCTGCCCGCCAACAGCCAGTTTGGGTGGTATCAACTCCGCTTCACCTCGATACCCTTCAACGCGAGGGCTGGACTGTAAGCCGGTTAGATACGTTCCAGTACTTCCACGTTACCAAGCTAACCGGGCCGTTTCTGAATCATAAAACGCGGGCGGGAGCCACAGAAGCGTATATGATGGCCGAGATTAGCAAAGGACAATAGCTATTCGTAGTGTCCTTTTACGGAGATAATTTCAACATCACCGTCGCTATTGACTCGATAAATTAGCCGGTGCTCATCCGTAATTCGTCTCGATCAAAACCCGCTCAGGTTTTCTTTCAATGGCTCTGGTTTGCCAATACCCTCAAATGGATGCCGCCGAATATCTTTTAGTAACTCATAAATCCGTTTGAAAATGTTCCGTTGGTAGATTCCCCACTCGGCATAATCATCTAGAACATCCCGTTCAAAAATGATGCGTCTCATTTGAGTAGAATGTCAGAAGAGAAATCATCGAACTCCGCTTCCGTCATCGCCACCCGATCCGGTTCATTGTTCAGACGTTGGGCAGCTCTACTCAGACGGGCGAAATATTCTTCACGAGTTTCCTGGCGCGTCAAACCAAAATCTTCGGATGTCGAAACAGTAATCTGCAACTCCCGGCTATTTTTAAACAATCGCTTAATAGATTCCAGAAATTCGTTGTCTAACTCTTCCTGGCGCAAGATGAACGTCGTTTCCATATGCTGTTTAGTTCTTTCAAAGATACGATTGATGGTATAGAATAAAAACGGGCTGATGTACCTTAATGGTGCATCAGCCCGCCTTATCTTCTACGCTATTAATTACTTTCCGTGATCCATCACCGGAATCGATACCGTTGCGTTATCCCAGGCAATGGCAATGCTGTTGTTGGCTGGCGTAATGGTCAGCTTTTCGATAGGCGTTTTGCCGGCTGAAACAGGTACTTTCACCTCAACCACGTTGCTCGCTTTGTGCTTGTCGTATTCGTAGGCACCCCACTGGCCAAGTACTGAGTTCAGCACTACGCCCCACTCTTTCTCGCCGGGCATTGTAACCAAAGTATATGTGCCAGCCTTCACGTGTTTGCCCCCAAACATTACATCGTTTTTGAAGGTCACCTCAGTTGCTTCGTTAGCTCCTGTGCGCCAAGGCTTGCCATATTTTTCGAGAGCTGCTGAACCCTCTGCTCCAAAAATTACCCGACCTTTTTTTGAAGGCTGACCAAACATCACTTTGATGTTTTTGTTGGGGCTTTCGGCCGTGATACGTGGGCTGGCGGCTGGCTTGTCCTGCGCAATGGCAAAGGTCAGCGTTGAGAGCAGGACCAGAAATAATAGACTTACTTTTTTCATGATTATAAAGAAATGGTTTGTTACAATAACGCTTCGTAAACGGTATTTTGCTCAAAATATTGCAAAGCGTGCCACAGACAGCGTCAACTTATAGACAGATAAATTGGCGTTTGGTTTAATCGATAGGTCTGCTTAAAAAGCTCCATTGCCCTTGCCGATAAACTAGTGCTAACCGTTCGTCAAATTTCAGGCATTCTACTTGCAATTTTCCCCCGTTTGGCTGTACTTTTATCCCATAATTAGTATGCACGCATACTATTGAACAAACCAAAAAAAATTCCCCCCGATGGCAACCTATTTCAGCAAACGCAATCTACAATTTCTGCTGCACGAAGTGTTCGAAGCTGAACAACTGACTCAGTACGACTACTTTAGCGGCCACGACAAAGAGACGTTCAATATGGTGCTCGATTCGGTGACGCACATTGCCGATACGCTCATGTTTCCGTATCTAAAGGAAGTCGATAAAAACCAGCCCGACCTGAAAAACGGTCAGGTGACGGTTCACCCTAAAATCAAACAATATCTGAAAGAAATGGGTGACGCAGGCCTGATTGGGGCCGGTTTTTCCTACGAACATGGCGGGCAGCAAGTGCCGCTTTTGGTTAGTTCCTGCATCGGTTTCATTCTGATGGCGGCCAATAACGGCATGATGTACACCGGCTTATCATCGGGGGCCGCGCATTTGATCACCTCGTTTGGGTCGGAGGAGTTGCAGAAAACATTCGTGGAGAACATGCTGTCGGGTAAGTGGCAGGGTACCATGGCCCTCACCGAACCGCAGGCAGGTAGTTCGCTCTCCGACGTGATGACTACCGCTACCCCACAGGAAGACGGAACCTATAAGATTCGCGGTCAGAAAATCTTCATCACCGCGGGCGACCACGATGCCGCCGATAATATTATCCACCTGGTGCTGGCCCGCATCGACGGGGCGCCCAAAGGCACCAAAGGAATTTCGCTGTTCGTGGTTCCCAAATACCGGCTCGACGGCACACCCAACGACGTGACCTCAACGGGTGTTTACCACAAACTGGGTCAGCGTGGGGTGCCTGCCATGCACCTGACCTATGGCGAAGACGATGATTGTATTGGCTACCTTGTTGGACAGCCGCACATGGGTCTGCCCTATATGTTCCAGATGATGAACGATGCCCGGATTGGTGTGGGTATGACTGGGGCCGCCATTGCCACAGCCGCCTACCATGCCGCCCTGCAATACGCCAAAGAGCGTCCACAAAGCCGCCGTCTGAACCAGAAACACGCCCTCGATGCCCCCCAAACGCCCATTATCAACCACCCCGATGTTCGGCGGATGCTGTTGTTCCAGAAAGCCGTAACAGAAGGCTCCTTGTCGCTGTTGCTTGAAACAGCCCGGCTGTTTGATCTGGCCTACGTAACCGAAGGCGAGGAGAAAGAGAACTACACGCTGCTGCTCGAAATTCTTACCCCGATGGCCAAAACATACCCTTCGGAAATGGGCTTGCAGGCAACCAGTCAAAGTCTGCAAACGTTTGGTGGTTATGGGTTTACGGAAGATTTTCCGGTAGAGCAATACTACCGTGATATTCGGATTACGCCCATTTATGAAGGCACCACGGGTATTCAGGCGCAGGATTTGCTGGGTCGGAAAATGACCATGAAAGGGGGCAAGGCGGCTCAATTGCTGTTTGCCGAAATCAGTAAGGCCATTGCCGAAGCCAACACCTACGATGAGCTAAAACCCTACGCCGACCGCATGAAAGCCGAACTGAAGCAGGCGCAGGAGGTGATGATGACCCTGATGCCCCACGCCATGAGCGATGTGGAGCGTTACCTCTCCGATGCCACCCTGTTCCTCGAAATGATGGGCAACATTGTGGTGGCCTGGCAGTGGCTCAAGCAGGCAACGGTGGCCACCCGCACCCTGCTCACCCAAAATCCACAAGGGGAAGAACTGGCGTTCTACGAAGGGAAAATTCATACGATGAAGTATTTCTTCCACTACGAAATTCCCAAAAACCTCGGTTTGGCCGTTCGCCTGAAAGACCCGGAAGTGCTGACGATTGTAACGGAGAAGGAGTTGGCGCTTTGATGTTGTAGAGACGCTTAATTGCATCTCCTATGCGTCAGTAATATTTTTACAGTTGCTGGCGCATGGGAGACGCAATTATGCGTCTCTACATGTTTTTACCCTAATAACAACGATTCGGCACCGTCGATCCAGATGGGGGTGCCCGTGATGTGACTGGCACGGTCAGAAGCCAGAAATAGTACAAGGTCGGCAACCTGTTCGCTTTTCCCAGGTTCACCGTCGGTGAGCGGAATAGTTCCTTCGGGGAATTCGGCCGGTTCTTTGATCGTCTCTATGTTTCTTCGGTCAGTGCTCTCCTCGATCTTGGTTTCAATAGCACCGGGGCAAATGACGTTGACGCGAATTTTGTGCTTGGCCAACTCCAACGCCATCATTTGCGCGAAGGCAACCTGAGCGGCTTTCGTAGACGAATAAGCCGTGGAGCCGGTGTTGGTGAATATACGGGTGCCGTTGACCGACGCGGTAATGATGATAGACCCTTTGCCCTGCTTTTTGAGCATCGGCAGCGCGTGCTTCACCGTCAGAAATGTACCTGTCAGGTTGATGTCGATTGTTTTTTGCCACTCATCCAGCTCAATTTCGTCGAGTGGTGCCCACACGCCATTGATACCCGCGTTGGCAAACAACACGTCGAGCCGCCCGTATTGCTTCTCGACCTCTGCATACACCCGCTTCATGTCGGCTTCCTTCGACACATCGGCGGGGATGGCAATGCCCTCACCTCCAGCCTTCCGAACCTCCTCAATCGTCTGGTTGATTTCTTCTTCGGTGCGGCTGATTGCCACGACTTTGGCTCCTTCACGGGCCAGCAACAAAGCCGCTGCTTTTCCAATTCCCGACCCGGCGCCTGTTATCACGGCAACCCGGCCCTCCATTTCTTTCTGTTGAGTCATAATACTGGTTGATAGTCAACTACGTTACCAGCGGAAGGGGAATTTTGTTTTTGTTGACCCGCAATAACACCTGCTTTTTAGGTCGTAACGTAATAAGCGGTTGTGGCACCACGCGCTGACCGGGCAAGGTTTCCACCGTAAACACTCGGGCAAACAAACCCAGCATAATCTGCATCTCCATCAGGGCAAACTGGTTGCCGATACACAGCCGTGGCCCACCACCAAACGGCAAATAGGCATAGGCATGGCGTTCTTTTCCTCGCGGTCCATCGCTACGGTCGGGAGCGAACCGCTCTGGATCAAAAACTTCGGGTTGATCCCAGTTACGCGGATCGTGATGAAGCAGGTAGGGCGACATCAACACCGTGTCGCCCGCTGGAACGCGGTGAGGGCCCAATTGATCGTCGGCTACTGCCATGCGACTCAAAGCCCAGGCGGGTGGGTACAGCCGCATCGACTCCTGAATAACCTGTTGGGTATATGTTAATGCCCGAAACGCTTCGGGAGCGGGCTGGCTGGCCATATCACCCAAATGTTGCTCCGCTTCGGCTCGAACCTTTGCCATGATATCAGGATGCTGAGCCAGCAGATACAGCGTCCAGGCCATCGACACGGCCGTGGTTTCGTGACCTGCCGAAAACAGCGTAACGCACTCGTCACGGAGCTGTTTATCCGACATTCCTGCCCCAGTTTCCTCATCTACAGCATTGAGTAGCATGTCCAGCAAATCATCGCGCGACTCACCCGTTTGTCGGCGGTTAGCAATAAATCCGTAGATCAGGTTATCGACCAAAGCCGACGATCGCTGGTAGCGAATATTGTTGGGTGTAGGCCACGAGCGCGGCAACCGAATGGGGTTTAGCAGCATCTGGTTGGCCAGAAAATTGATCGTTTCAAGTGCATGCGATAGGCCGTCGAGCCGCCCAACCACATCTGTCCCGAACAATGTTTTGCAGACAATTCGCATCGTCACGTCCATCAACGACTGTGACACGTTGACGGGTTTCGACAAGTCCTGTTGAGCAATTTCATCGACCCAGGTCGTAGCTTCCTCAACCATCGTTTGAGCCAGTATCGCTAATTTTTGCCGGTGAAACGCCGGTTGAGCCAATCGCCGTTGCTGGCGCCAGAAATCACCGTCGCTGGTCAGCAATCCTTCGCCCAGAAACAGTTTGAGTACCTGAAACGCCGGTGAACGCACATAATTCCGGTTGTTTTCCTGCAAAACGTATTTAACGTCCTCCGGTCTAAGCGCCACAAACTGTTTTCGGCCTCCGATTTCGATGCGTACGACCCGTTCATATTGTTGGGAAAGCCGGGTAAACATAGCCAGCGGATCACGGGCAAATTCCAGCGTATTGCCCACAAGGGGCCAGCCAGGATATGCGGGTGTTATGGTTTCAGGATGGATCATTTGAGGACGAAAATAGTTATCTTTGGGTATTAACAACAACGACTGATCATGGTAACGTCCTTATCCATCGAAGAAGCTTTACCCACCACCCTAACCACCGTTGATGAGTTTGAGGCCTGGCAGCAACAGCAGAGCTTTGAAGGTAGCTACGAGTTTGTGCGGGGGCAAATCATCAAAAAAGAATCCATGAAACAGAATGAAGCATTTATTTGCAAGTTCTTAACGCGCCTTTTTGTCCGAACAGAAGCTTTTCGTCAGGATGATGAACTTATGCCAGAAATGGATTCCTACGTCGACGGAGCGCGGAAACGAGTTCCCGACCTAACCTATTTCACTGCTGAACAACTGGCTCAGATGCGGCAGGGTATTCGGGTAAAAACGTTGTTTGCCATTGAAATTCTGTCAGATTCGGAATCTTACGAAGACGTGCTTGATAAAATCCAGGATTACTTCGATGGCGGAGCGCAGCTGGTCTGGTACATAGCCCCTAAACGGGAGAAAATTTACGTGTATACCTCGCCCGACGAATTCAAAGCGTACAAAGAAACCGATGTACTTTCGGCTTCGCCTGTTATACCTGATCTTCAGTTCACCGTACAGGAAATGTTTGCTTAAAAGTCAAAGTGAGCATTGAGACGCTATTTGGTAGCAAGCAAAGGAGTAATAATCGTTTCACGGCGAGTACGTTTGATTTACTGGTAAACCGCCAATGTGGCGGTTTACTACTTATGTCAACCCTACCCCAACCCCTCCCCTGAAATAAGGGTAGGGGCCAAAAACGCTCAAATCAAAGCCCCTCATTTTTTTAGGGGATGGGCTGGGGCGAGGTCGTTAACATTACCGAACCGAAAACTTATATACTGTCGTCGAGCGGTACGTTTCGCCGGGAAGCAGACTTGTTGTCGGAAAATCGGGATGGTTGGGCGAGTCGGGGAAGTGCTGCGTTTCGAGGCACAGGGCAAATCGACGGGGATAGGCAATACCTTCGGGCCCGGTTACTTTTCCGCTCAGGTGATTAGCCGTGTACAATTGCACACCCGGCTCAGTGGTGTACATCTCCATAACCCGACCGCTTACGGGTTCGTACACGACGGCCCCCAGTTTCAATTTTTTCAATTTATCCGTGAAAACCCAGCAGTGGTCATACCCAAACCCATAACGGATCTGCGTGTCGGTAGTATCATTGATTCGAGCGCCGATAGCCGTCGGCTTTATAAAGTCGAATGGGGTTCCGGCCACCGCCTTACGTTCGCCGGTCGGTATCTGCGCTTTATCGGTGATCAAATACGAGTCGGCCTTAATGGTCAATTCGTGGTTCATCACATCGCGTTTCATACCACTCAGGTTAAAATAAGCGTGGTTGGTCAGGTTCAACACCGTTGGCTTGTCGGTGGTGGCCTGATAGTCGATGCGAAGTGCATTATCTTTCTGCAAGGTATAGGTAACCTCTACAGCCAGCGTACCGGGGTAACCTTCTTCCCCATCGGGCGAGGTGTAGCGCAGTTTCAGCACAGGTTCGGCCCGGTCGATGGGGGTAGCCGACCATAGTTTTTTATCGAAACCAACCTTACCGCCGTGAATATGATTACCGTTGCTGTTGACTGCCAGCGTATACTCCTGCCCATTGAGCGAGAATTTCCCCTTGGCGATCCGGTTTCCAAACCGACCGATTATCGGGCCAAAACTGGGTGTCCCTTTTATATAATCGGCAAACGTTGGTACAGCCAGCGTCATGGCTTCCTGTTTCCCAGCGCGGTCGGGAGCCATCAACGACACAATGTAGCCGCCATAATTGGTAATTTTCACTTCCATACCCGCCTTGTTGCGCATCGTAAACAGATCGACTTCGCGTCCGTCGGGTAGCTTTCCAAACGTCGATTTTTCGATACCAACTTGGGGGACGGCCGCAACGGTTTTCGGCTTTGTCAGCCACAAACTACTACTGAGAACAAACAATACTGTCAGGCTTTTCATGGATCAATTTGGGAGAATGGAGACTACCGGGGCATTTTGGTTTGCCCGCCTAACAAGAAGTCCAGGTCAACCAATTCTATACTCAATCGGTAATGTAGTTGCTCAACTAGCATTACCAGGTAACCAAATTATTTCGGTCAGGGTAGAGCCGATTACCATCAGACTTATACCGAAAAAATAGTCTATGAAAAACTCGCTCAGCCGCAGGCAATTTGTGGAATTGACAATTTCAGCGGGAGCGGGAGGTTTCCTCTTGCCGAATTACACGCTGGGTTTGGATAAACCAACAGTAGCACCCGGCAAACGGGTCGGCATTATCGGGCTTGACACCTCGCACAGTATTGCGTTCGCCAAAGAACTTAATAACCCAACGGCAGCGGCCGACCGCCCCAATTCCGACTGGGCCGGGTATAAAGTCGTGGCGGCTTATCCGAAAGGCAGCAACGATATTGAAAGCAGCGTCAGCCGGATTCCGGGCTATACGGACGACGTCAGGAAAATGGGCGTCGAAATTGTCAACTCCGTTGATGACCTGTTGCAGAAAGTGGATGTTGTACTGCTGGAAACCAACGATGGACGGCGGCACCGCGAACAGGCCATGACCGTGTTTGCGGCTGGTAAGCGGGTGTTTATCGACAAACCGCTGGCGGCTTCGCTTGCCGATATTGTGGCCATTGTGGAGGCCGCTAAAAAGCAGAACGTGCCCCTGTTTTCGGCCTCGTCCGTACGCTACATGAACGGGATACCGGGTATCGACAGAACCCAGGTCGTTGGCGCGGATACATTTAGTCCGGCCGTTCTCGAAAAAACGCACCCCGACCTGTTCTGGTACGGCATCCACGGTGTTGAAGCGTTGTTTGCCGTGATGGGAACGGGTTGCCGAAGCGTGGTGCGGCATAATACGCCTAACACCGACATCGTAATTGGCACCTGGGCTGACGGGCGCGTGGGTACATTTCGAGGAACCCGGACCGGTAAACACACCTACGGCGGCACGGTTTTCACGAGCAATGGTCCCGTCGCGCTGGGTCCGTTTGGCGGCTATAACCCCTTACTAAAAGACATTATTCATTTTTTTGACACAGGCGAATCCCCTGTCCCGTTGGCAGAAACGCTTGAAATCTACACGTTTATGGAAGCTGCTGACGAAAGTAAACGTAAAGGCGGTGCCTCTGTGCTACTGGACACCGTATTGAAACAAGCCCAAAAACTGTAGTATCCTTCTCCCCGACACAAGCGATGATTGACATACCAGACAACGACAACATGCACGCGCCGACAAGCCCACTGTCGCGCCGGAATTTTATGGGTAAGGCGCTAGCGGGTACGGCTGCACTAAGCCTGGGTGGTGTACTGCCCGGTTTCAGCCCGAAAAGTTACGCCCGCATTTTAGGCGCCAACGAACGCATTCAGGTCGGCATGATGGGGGTTAACAGTCGCGGTCTGGCCCTGGCCACTACGTTTGGTTTACAACCGAATTGCCAGATTCGGTCGGTATCGGATGTGGATACACGTGCGGCTGAAAAGTGCATCGCTACTGTTGAAAAAATACAGAACTCGAAGCCCCTGGCCCATCCAGATTTCCGGAAAGCATTAGACGACAAAGACCTGGATGCGCTGGTGATTGCGGCACCCGATCACTGGCACGCTCCGGCCGCTATTCTGGCCTCAAAAGCGGGCAAACACGTTTACCTAGAAAAACCCTGTAGCCACAATCCGCACGAAGGAGAGTTGCTAGTTGCCGTGGCCAAAAAGTACAAGAACGTGATTCAGATGGGCAATCAGCGTCGGTCCTGGCCCAACGTAGCTGCCGGCGTCAAAGCGGTGCTGGATGGCGAAATTGGTCGCGCATATTTCGCCAAAGGCTGGTATACCAACAATCGCCCGTCGATCGGAATTGGCAAAGAAACGGCCGTCCCCGAATGGCTAAACTTCGATCTGTGGCAGGGTCCGGCCCCGCGCATGGCGTTCAAAGATAATCTGTTGCATTATAACTGGCACTGGTTCTGGCACTGGGGCACCGGAGAATCGCTCAACAATGGCACCCATATGCTCGACCTGATGCGCTGGGGCCTAAACGTCGACTATCCTACACGCGTGACCTCATCGGGCGGGCGTTACCGCTATAATGACGACTGGGAAACGCCCGACACGCAGGTGATCAATGTGGAATTTCCGAACAACACCGCCATGACCTGGGAAGGGCGGAGCTGCAACGGGCGCACTATAGAAGGGAGCAGCGTTGGGGTGGTTTTTTACGGCGATAAAGGGTCGTTGCAGATCGACGCGGGCAACTCGCACAAGGTATATGACCTGGAAAACAAGCTGCTGAAAGAGATCAAAAACGACGTGCTCATCAATCCCCTCGATCGCATGAACCCCTCGCAGGCACTGGATGCGATTCATATTCAGAATTTTTTCGACGGTATCAGGAAGGGAACAACCTTAAATTCAGACATCGTCAGTGGTCACCAGAGTACGCTGCTCTGCCAGTTGGGCAACATTGCACTTCGGTCGGGCACTACCCTGAACAT
>Ga0105048_10007552_pt1 | contig 17460 bp, 16 predicted proteins | sample MAT05_FD_78382 | JGI IMG/M metagenome (GOLD analysis project Ga0105048, IMG submission 78382) | Freshwater microbial communities from Lake Fryxell liftoff mats and glacier meltwater in Antarctica - MAT-05 | ecosystem: Environmental > Aquatic > Freshwater > Ice > Liftoff microbial mat | place...
AACGACTGGAGCACGGCAAGAAATGTGGTTCATTCTAATTATTATTCATTGAGTATTTCAGATAGACTGTACGCCATGTATGTGTTGCAAAAAATGAATTTTACCGATAAGGAAATGAAAGAAAATTTTGAACAGATCAGGTTGGAGGAATTGAAGACGATTGATAAAATATATTACTACAAAATCCGGGAAGAACAAGGATTGAAGAATGAAGCTTCTGACTTGTATGCACTTTCTCTTGAAATGAATAACCGTTTGCAGACGCTGTATTATGAAGACTTCTTTTATGAACCCAGGGCCGCAATGTTCATGGCCTACTATTTATTCTCGGGTTCTTCGATGGGGAATGAATGGCTCGATGTATTCAAGAGCAAATTACTGAACGGGCAGCTTGAGAAAAACCTGAACACCTATGCAAAGGCATCTATGATAGAAGCGCTTACCCGAAGTGTAGAAGTATCGGGAAGCAAACCTATAACGGCCGAGGTAGTGATTAATGATACACTGAAGGTAAAAACATTTCCTTACTCACTTCCGATCACCGGAAATAATTACAGGATGAAACATACAGGAGGTGATGTCTTTGTGAATACGGCTGAAGAAAAATGGATATTCAATCCGAAGAAAACAGATTCTCTATATGATGTGTCTATCTCGTTTATACAGAAAGGACAATCGCGTGTGAATCTAAAGGCCGGTATTCCCTGCCAGTTGAATGTGGTGGTCAATGCCTTCCGCTCTAAAGAATATGTCATGCTTGAAATTCCTATTCCGTCGGGTATGCGGATCGTTACTAAAAGTCAGCGTCCGGGTTGTACGATAGAGTATTTCAAACATAAGATTGTTGTGTTTTACAATACACTTTCCATGGATAGACATCAACTTGTCTTTGAGATGAATCCTGTGATGAAAGGATCATTTATAATTCCTGCCGCAAAATGTAGTTTGATGTATTATCCGTATATCTATGGAAATAATCAGACAACGAGTATAGAGGTGAATTAGCATTCGGAGATCATCTGTTTCAACTTATATTGTATTCATCCTGGGATATCAAGTATGAGTAAGCACGAATTAAAAAAGTATTTATTTTCATTAGGATGTTCGATTATTATTATTACATTTATAATTCGATTCTATGAAATCTCTAATTATATTACTCTTTTCAACCTTTTTTTCTATCATTTTTGGTGAAGGCTCAGACCATTAAGAATGGCATTGTTTATGACACTCTGACTACCATTGAAAACGATGAATTTCTTGTAAGTCAGGCAATAATGACCTACCGGGACGAAGGTTATGGCACCTTTAACGCCGAAATTTATATTACTCTGGTAGCTAAGAAAAACATGAAATTAAAATTTACTAAATATTGGCATGGATGTTTTGAATGTGATTTAGTAAAAACAGCCAAGGAATGGGGTGGGGTCAAATTTGAAGAAATTAGAATTCATGATGAATATTATAGAATTACGCAGAAAGTGGATTGGATATATGTTGATAGTGTTCCTTCTGTGAAAATAAATTGTGAAGCTGATCCGTCAAATCATATTGTAAGAGGATATGTATTTAATATTATTTAGGGAAGAAAAAAAAATACTTGACCATTGACAAATTCAAATTTATACCAAAATTTAAACTTGAAGAGTACTTCGTTTACAGAACTAACATTTTAAATAAAACAAAATCAAAACAATGAAAAAAATTATGGAGGTGAAGTAGTGTAACGAGAGTGTCATTTATGTTATTATTGGATTCTTTTTTCTTCCTTCCGGTGGACAGAACTATATAAACAAAACTTCTTCTCTTATTCTCTTTGTAAACAAATCTTATTCTCTTCCTCTCTTTGAGATCAAGGTTTTCGAAAAAAAAATCTTCTTCTCTTTTTCTCTTCTTCTCTTTGTAAATTCATCATTTCCTGTCGCCGACAAGCAGGTCTTTGTAACCTAATAAGCCGCATCAATCTTCTTTAACCCTACACGTAATGTCCGGATCCTGTAATAATCCGGATTATCGAAACCGGCTGTGCAAGTAGGAATGCAAGGAGCATATCCATTTATAGTATAGGTGATCAATACCTCATTCTCTGCATTCAGAAACTGTGGATGTAAAGTTACCCCATAGGTAACAGGTGTTACGCCATTCAGACTATCTCCAATCGTATGTAACAATTGATGATTGAGAAAATTGCCATATGGGTGGGGAGCTGTGGAGGAATAAATTTTTGTTCCTTTATCACACATCTTGCCATATTCCTGTGTCAGCAAAATGAATTTATTCTTCACTTCTCTAATTGAAAAATTTTCTCCAGGTATTAATGCCAAGGAAGTTGCAGCAGAAGAAGGGTCCATCCATGAGCTGGTTGTTTTAGAATAGAACTGCCATTTACTATGCAGACTATTCATTGGAAAACGGGCAAGGTACATATCATTATCTTTCAATGTTCCTGGCTGGTAAAGTCCATAGACATATCCAAAGCCGACTGCTTGATCAAGGAATACCGTATAGCCATAATTTGTATTATTAAAATAGAATGAATCGACCTGTATGAATTGCAGATCGGGGAAATGAAATTTGGCTACATAGGTTTTTGTATTCGGTGAACCACCCGATTTTTTTGCGAATACGAAAACGGTATCGGCATACTGATAAGCATGTAATGGAGAAAACCATTTGCCTGTTTCATTCGAAGGAATAAAATCTGAACTGCCCATGTTTAAAGTGGTCATTACAAAACTGCCGTCCGATGTCATCGCTGCATTATGAACATTCGGTGCACAGGCGATTTGTCCCGTTCCTGAATTATAATCATTCAGATGAGAATTTCCGAACAGCCATAAAGTGCGGCCATCTGAAAGCGTGAGAGAGGTTGTTCCTTCACCTGCGGTAACGCCTGATGTTTGCTTGAAGTAGGAAAGAAAGGTCGAGTCAATTCTCGATTCAGGTAATTTTACTTCGGGTGGAATTCGTCCTTTCAGACAAGCACCTAAAAAGGCAACCAACAGAATCAAGATAAGATAAACAGGGAGTCGTTTCATGCAATAATTAAAAAATTGAAATTACTAATTTTTCCTTTCTTTGCAGGAATGAATATCAGGGAGGCAGGAAATTATTTCATTGAACAATGCAGTTCGCTGTATGATAAAAGCGAATCGGAAGAAATTTTTTTTCGCGTAGCAGAACACCTGACTTCTAAAACAAAAGCTGAGCTTACACTAAATAAAAAGCTATCAGTTGATAAAGACCGTTTAGACCCTATCATTCTTGAGTTAAAAACGAACAAACCCATTCAATACATTCTTGGTTATGAATGGTTTTATAATTGCAAGATTGCTGTGAATGAACAAGTGCTTATTCCCCGTCCCGAGACAGAAGAATTGGTGCGATGGATACTACAGATCCTGAAGATTCAGGAAATGACAACACCTGAGATCCTCGATATCGGAACCGGGAGTGGGTGCATTCCTGTTATTCTTAAAAAGGAATATAAACAAGCAAATATGACTGCAATAGATATCAGCGAGGGCGCATTGCAAGTTGCCATGAAGAATTCGTCGCAATACAAACTTGACATTCAATTCCTCAAAATGGATATTCTAAAACCGGAATTCCCTACGGGAAAAATATTTGATATTATTGTCAGCAATCCACCCTATATCACTCAGGCAGAAAAGAATGAGATGCATGAACGGGTCTTGTCGTTCGAACCAACAGAAGCTTTGTTTGTGACGAATGATGATCCCTTACAATTTTATAAGGCCATTTTATTTTTTGCAGAAAAACATCTTGCAACAGAGGGAATGGTTTTCCTGGAATTGAATAGTTTATATGGTCAGGATGTTGAGCAACTTTTCGATCAAGCCGGATTTGAGACAGATCTGCGAAAGGATATGTACGGGAATACAAGAATGCTCATGGCTACAAAAAAGAAACCTGCTGATTTATTTCAACAGGCTTCTAAGTAATAATTTGACAATTCGTCAATTCGACAATTTGACAGTTTGACAATTTCTGATATCTATTTGAAGGATTTTTTTATCTTTCTTTTTATCCAAAGACTGGTTTTCACTACTTTTTATTTCTCACTTTATAATTGCTGCTCTTGCTGTCTTTCTGTAGAAACTTGACATCCTCGCTTCGCATTGATTCTACATTCGAGATCTTTGTTTCGTAATCGGCATTCACATTCACAGCACCTTGCATGGCCGGAGCTTGTTGTATGGATGCCGGTTTCGATTTGATATATTCATCATTCTTTCTAACGATCTTTTTAGCCTCTTCGTAATTTCCTTTGTCCACTTCCTTCATTGCCATTTCAAGTTGTTCATTCGATTCGTAGATCGCAACTTGTGTGCCTACCCATTCACTGTAACTGTTCCTATACTGATTCTCATCGCTAGTGTATTCGCTTATGTTGGCCAGAGCGATTGTACCCTTTCGTTCTGAAGATGGATCATAATAGGAAAGTGTAGTATTGAAATTGACGGGTGTATTCATTCCCGACTGCACCGTATATTTTATTAATACCCCTTTTGTTTCTTCGGAAAAAATATCATGAAATTTGATGGTCAGCGTTCGTCCCACTTGTTCAAATTTATATCCATACACGCGGTCTACATTGACAAACTCAGGAATCGTAATCTTTAGTTCTGCATTCTGTGCAACCACTTCATTCAATCCATTCAGTTCTTTTTGAAAGATCCCGGCGATCTGATCTCCCCTATCTATAAAGTAATAATTCCCGGTTCCGCTTTCTGCCATAGATGTCATAAGGTCTTCGTTATAATCACGTCCTAAACCAAAAGTTGAAATGGAAATGCCATCCTGCATATTCTTCTTTCGAACGATCCTTTCGATCTCTCCCGGATCCGTTATACCTTGGTTTGCTAGTCCGTCACTTAGTAAAAGAACACGGTTGATATAATTGGAATTGAAATATTTCTTTACCTGTGTATAGCCTTCAAGCGCTCCGCCCATCAGGTTTGTACCTCCACGGTCTGTGATACCATCGATCTTATTTTTGATAAGGCTTTTATTTGAAACCCGTGTGGCATATTGAAGGACATCCACACTTCCATCATATATAACGATCGATAAATAGTCGTCGGAACTAAGTTGATCAACAATATACTTTGCTGCTTTTTTCGCGCTGTTGATCTTATCGCCGGCCATGGAACCACTGCGGTCTATAACGACAGATAAATTTAAAGGAATATGTTTTTCGGAATTAGATGTGTATCTGCCTGACACCACCTCGGCGTAGAAATGGCCCTGGCGGTGGTTTCGGGTATAGTAATCATTTTCAAATGAGGTGGAGAGTGTGAGGTTTTCTTTTTGGCGTGTGGTTCTTGAATTCGAATTGTAGGTTTGATTATCGTCGTTGAAATTTTCTGAGAACTGATGGTTGTCCTTTTTGTAAAACGAAGAAAGTGTGAGGACAGAAACTAAGCCAAGTATGGCTGCTGATAAAATGAACGTAAGTGGTTTCATAGAATATTATTTAATTTTTGTGAATAAGGCCGCTTGGATGCATACCGATTCATATTCCACACAAGAGAAAATTATTTTTATTTTCTTCACGCCAAAAAAAAAACGGAATGCGTTGCTGCATTCCGTTTTATAATTCATTAAGTGATTTCTCTATTACGCGTACATTTCTTCTTTCAATTCAATTACACGTTCATTCTCCAGATACTCTTCATAATTAGAGATACGGTCGATGATGCCATTTGGTGTCAACTCAATAATACGGTTACACACAGAATTTGCAAAGGCAAGATCATGGGTGGCCATCATAATAACGCCTGGGAAATCAAGCGCGCCATTATTAAAGGCTGTGATACTTTCAAGATCAAGGTGATTGGTTGGTTCATCCAGGATAATCGAATTAGGGTTCTGAAGCATCATTTTGCTTAACATGCAACGTACCTTTTCGCCTCCACTTAATACTTTGGTTTTCTTATTTAGTTCTTCGCCATTGAACAACATTTTTCCATAAAAGCCTCTTAGGAAATCTTCATCCGCATCCTTCACCGTATCGGGTACAAATTGCCTGAGCCAATCCATCAGGTTAAGGTCGCTTTCAAAATACTGATGATTATTATTTGGCAAATAGGCCTTTGTAATCGTGGTTCCCCATTCAACCGATCCTGTGTCCGGTTTCGCTTCTCCATTTATGATATCGAAAAACGTATGGATCGCCAACTGGTTCTTGCTGACAAAAAGAATTTTATCTGTTTTATGAACATCAAAACTTACATCAGCGAATAAGGTAACCCCATCCAGAGAGGCCGATAATTTCTCTACTTTCAAAATATCATTTCCAACTTGTCTGTCTGGTTTAAAAATAATACCCGGGTACCTTCGACTACTTGGCTTAATGTCTTCGATCACCAGTTTTTCAAGGGCTTTCTTACGTGACGTTGCCTGCTTGCTCTTACTCGCATTCGCACTGAAACGCGCGATGAAATCGAGGAGATCTTTTCGTTTCTCTTCGTTCTTTTTATTTTTATCATTCAACTGCCGGGCGGCCAATTGGCTGCTTTCATACCAGAAGGTATAGTTGCCAGTATAAATATTGATTTTGCTTTTATCTACATCCGCTACATGGGTGCAAACTGTATCCAAAAAGTGACGATCATGACTCACAACGATTGCTGTGTTCTCATAATCAGCAAGGAAATTTTCCAGCCATCGGATCGTATCGATATCCAGATCATTGGTAGGCTCATCCAGTAATAGGATATCGGGATTTCCGAATAATGCTTGGGCTAACAAGACCCTTACCTTTTGAGTTCCGTTCAGATCCTGCATCAGGGATTGGTGGAATTCATCTGTCACACCAAGATCAGAAAGAAGCTGTGCCGCATCGCTCTCGGCGGTATATCCACCCATTTCTCCAAACTCTGCTTCCATTTCTCCGGCCTTTATCCCGTCTGCTTCAGAAAAATCTTCCTTCATATAAAGGGCATCTTTTTGTTGCTGGATATCCCACATTTTCTTATTCCCCATCAATACCGTATTCAACACGGTAAAGTCATTGAACTCAAAGTGATTTTGTTTCAGGATACTCAGACGTTCGCCGGGCGAAATACTCACTGTTCCTTTATTGGGTTCAATTTCTCCACTTAGGATTTTCAAGAACGTACTTTTCCCGGCACCATTGGCACCAATAATACCATAGCAGTTCCCTTTGGTAAAACTGATATTGACCTCGTCGAAAAGGACACGCTTCCCGTATGAAAGCGATACATTGTTTGTAGATAACATAACTGACTTTTTTTATTGCTGTACTAAATACCGGCCGCTGCAATGACAGCCTGTTTTTAACGAGCGGCAAAGGTAGGGTTTAATTAAATAAATAAAAATATTGCGGGATAAATTAGTCATTCACTTCTGTTCCTTAACACCTTATTGCCGTCATAAAAAAACCGCCTCTTTCGAAGCGGTTCTTTGAGTATTATATGTTGTTCTAAACCCGGCGGCTGAGCCTGTCGAAGCCGAGCTTATCGCAGTCTGAGCTTGCCGAAGACTGTCGAATACCCGTCAGTGTGAGCGCAGCGAAGACCGTCAGTGCGAGCGCAGCGAAGACCGTCAGTGCGAGCGCAGCGAAGCACTAGTAATCCATTCCCATTCCGCCGCCACCTGGCATAGATGGCATAGAAGATTTTGGTTCAGGCTTGTCAGCGATTACACATTCAGTGGTCAATAACATACCTGCAATAGACGCGGCGTTTTCCAGCGCTACACGACTTACTTTAGTAGGATCGATTACACCTGCTTTGTATAGATTCTCATATACCTCTGTGCGGGCGTTGAAACCAAAGTCTCCTTTCCCTTCACGTACTTTCTGTATGATGATAGAACCTTCCAATCCGCAGTTCGCAACAATCTGACGTAATGGTTCTTCCAATGCGCGACGAACGATCGCCACACCTGTATTTTCATCTTCATTAATTCCTTTCAATTTTACGATGCTGTCAATGGCACGAACAAATGCAACACCACCTCCTGGTACAATACCTTCTTCAACGGCCGCTCGGGTTGCATGTAAAGCATCATCCACACGATCCTTCTTCTCTTTCATTTCAACTTCTGTGGCAGCACCGACGTATAAGACCGCTACACCACCTGCCAATTTAGCAAGACGCTCCTGTAATTTTTCCTTATCATAATCGCTGGTTGTGGTTTCGATCTGCGCTTTGATCTGGTTCACACGTGAAACGATATCCGCTTTTTTACCTTTACCGCCAACGATGGTTGTATTGTCTTTATCAATGGTAATGCTTTCGCAAGAACCAAGATACGTTAGGTCAGCATTCTCTAATTTGAAACCCTGATCTTCGCTGATCACAATACCGCCGGTTAATTTGGCAATATCTTCCAACATTTCTTTTCTGCGATCTCCAAATCCAGGCGCTTTTACAGCAGCCACTTTGATGGTACCGCGTAATTTATTGACCACCAATGTAGCCAATGCTTCTCCTTCAAGATCTTCAGATATAATCACTAACGGACGACCAGCCTGTGCCACTTTCTCAAGGATATGAAGAATATCTTTCATGGTAGAGATCTTCTTATCGTAGATCAATATCATCGGTGCGCTTAATTCAGCCACCATCTTTTCGCTGTTGGTTACGAAGTAAGGAGATAGATATCCACGATCGAATTGCATACCTTCCACTACATCTACTGTAGTCTCGGTTCCTTTTGCTTCTTCAACTGTGATCACACCTTCTTTACCCACCTTGGCCATCGCCTGGGCGATCAGTTTACCGATCGTGCTATCATTATTTGCAGAGATCGTAGCCACCTGCTCGATCTTCTTATTATCATTTCCAACTTTTTCAGATTGTAAACGAAGATTCTCAACGACAGCCGCTACAGCTTTGTCAATACCACGTTTCAGATCCATTGGATTTGCGCCTGCGGCAACATTTTTGATCCCTTCGGTAATGATAGATTGAGCCAATACAGTAGCGGTAGTTGTACCATCTCCTGCAGCATCTGCAGTTTTAGAGGCCACTTCTTTTGCCATCTGGGCGCCCATATTTTCAATGGCATCTTCCAGTTCGATTTCTTTGGCTACAGTCACACCATCCTTAGTGATCTGTGGTGCACCGAATTTTTTCTCAATAACGACATTACGGCCTTTGGGACCAAGAGTTACTTTTACGGCATCTGCTAAAGTATCCACGCCTTTTTTCATTTTGTTGCGTGCTTCAATATTAAAAAGAATTTGTTTTGACATATTTATTTTTTTGTGAGTTAAGGGGTTAAAGGGTTAGGGAGTTAGCGGGGTTAAGAGCTTACGAGTTAGCGGGTTAAGGGGAAGAGGGCTTTCGAGTTAACGGGTTAAGTTGTTGCGGGTTACAAAATTGTCGTTTGTTGAGTATGCTTTAATTCTTTCAAGTTGGAGAATATACTTTATTACTTACAACTCTCAACTAACAACCAACAACTCTCAACCAACAACCAACAACTATCAACTCTCCTCCTAAACGATTGCGAGAATATCGCTTTCTCTCATAATTAAAAGTTCTTCCAGATCTACGGTAATTTCCGTACCTGCATATTTACCATAGAGAACAGTATCTCCCGCTTTCACGGTCATTGGTTCGTCTTTTTTTCCAGTACCAACCGCGATAACAGTTCCGCGTTGTGGCTTTTCCTTTGCTGTGTCAGGGATAATAATACCACCTGCAGTTGTTGTTTCTGCTGCTGCTGCACGTACAATAACTCTGTCATGCAGAGGTGTAATGCTTGTTTTTGCTGTTTTAGCCATAAAAATGTTCGTTTTTTAGGATTGTTTTTTGAATTGACTGCCACTCTATCAGTAAATGTGCCAGTCGGAAGGAGTCGGACATTTTTTCCGAGGCCGCGAAGGTAATAATATTTTCTTGACAGAATTTCATGAAATAAATAGAACCAAACAAAATTTGTCATACAAGGTAAGCCTAGGAGGAGAACTTTTTAACCATATAGATCCCCACAAAGGTGATCAGGATACCGATCATGATCTGGGATGTAATCTTTTCATTCAAAATAAAAACCCCCAGTAATAAAGCCACGATCGGGTTAATATAAACATAAATGGAAACAAGGCTCATGGGTAATGTCTTTAACGCGTAGAGGTAACAAATAAAACAAAGGATAGAACCAACCAGAGTCAGGTATAGAAACCCAATCCATGCTGTTGCCGGGATACTTGCTAGTTCTACATGCTGACCTGCCACTTTAGCGGATATGAGCAATACGATTCCACCGAGCAACATCTGCCATCCGATTCCTTCAAAAGGATCCACCTTCATCGTATTCTTCAAAGAGATGAGTGTGCCGCTAGTCCAGGTTCCGATAGAGATCAGGGATAGGATAATCCCAAACATGAAATGAGTACCATGCATTTCACTTGACATAGAAGTCAGTAAAACAGCGACGCCGGTAAACCCTATCAATAACGAGAAATAGACAATGGGTTTTACTTTCTCTTTAAAAAAGAGTACATTGGCCATGATCAGAACGAATGGCATCAGGCAGGCGATCAGTGCTCCAAGAAAAGATGGGATATACTTAATAGCCCAGGTTGTGAGCCCATTACTGCAACTTAATAATAGAAATCCCACTACCAAATGAAAAAGCAATTCCTTTAAGGAAGGGAGTTTTTTTCCTTTTAGAAAATAATAAGTGATCATTAAACACCCGGCCAAAGTTTGTCGCATGCCGGTCATTTGCAAGGGAGGTATATCTGTTACGATCAGTTTAGAAACAAACCACGTGGTGCCCCAAAAGAATGAAATAGCTGCCAGCGCCCAGTATCCTTTATATAATAACTTGTCTTTCAATCGAGCTGCAAAGAACGTATGAAAGCGTGTTCATTCATAGTATGAAAAAATATATCTTGTTAAAATTCTAAAAAGGTTATGGTAAGAACTTAAAAAGGCTATTTTTGTTTTACATTAAAAAAATTAAAAATGAAAAAGATAGTATTAGTAGCATTGACCTTGTTGGTAACAGGTACAATGTATGCAGACAAAAAATGCTGCAAAGACAAAGCCTCTTGTAAAAAAGAAGCATCTGCTTCAAAAAGTTGTAGCAAAGATGGTGCTAACAGCGGAAAAGCATGTTGCAAAAAAGGAACTGCTGCGTTGACACCTGCTGCATCAGATGATATGGCTATGGCTGCATGTTGCAAAAAATCAGTAGCCGCTGGTGAAAAAGCTTGTTGCGCTAAAGGAGCACATGCCGCAGTACCAAAACCAGAAGCGACTCCAATAAGAGACGATCAAAAATAATATCTTCTGTTAGAAATAGAAAAAGCAACTCATGATGGGTTGCTTTTTTTTTGGCGATTTAGTTGAGATGTAGATTGAAAAAGATGAGAGAACAGAGAGATGAGATTAGAGAAAAAGACCATTGACGATTGACTATAGACCACCGAAGATGGAGTTTCATCCTTACCTTCAAAGAATCTGCATTGCCTGCTTATCTCCTGATCGCTATGCGTCCGATGTGAAAAACGCCGTCGTTCTGAATAATTTCATACACATACACCCCATCGGCAAGTTCAAGCGCTAATTCGGTATCACGATGTATAAGGTTCTGATAAACCACCTTTCCTGACAGATCCTTTACATAGAAGTCTGCGGCTTTATATGAAATGGTTTTATCAAAAGAAACAGAGATCCTTCCGTTCGAAGGATTTGGAAAGATCTTAACCATTTCTTTGCCCAAATTAGTTGCAACGCTTGCTGCAATATTGCCCTTTAACCTGAGATTATCAAACCGAACATCCAACCAGTTATTAATGGATTTGTACCTGAACGCAATATATGAAGTGCCGGAGGTGGATGGAATATGGATCGAGAATGTATCTCTCTAGGTATTATCATTCTGGTAATTCCCAGCCCTGAAATCGAGGAGCGTGGTAGTTGAAGTGGCTAAAGCAGGATCTGAACTTCCCTGTACTAAATAAATGGCTACAGTATCTGATAATGCAGGAATACCGAAACCGCCGAACCAAAAGGAAATGGAATCCAGTTTGCCGCCATTGCTGAAATTGAAGGGTGGTGAAACAAACCAATCGTCTGTTACCGCCGACGGGATAAGTGTGAAGCAGCACGGCGGGCGCACTGACCGGCGCAATATTGAAATACTGCCATTGATAAACACCATTATCTCCTTTTCGGTGTTCTGTCCAACCTGCTTTCTCAGAAGCATTGTCGAAGCCGGTATAATATGGTAAAGGGGTTTGGGCAATTGCACGGCTGATAAACAGCGCGAATAAAAATGTGTGTATATAGAGTTTCTGGTTCATGCTTTTTTTAACGATTAAATTAGTTTGATTTCAGTTAAGACGCTCTAAGGAGAAGTTCAATTTGGTTAAGAAAATATGTTCTTATGTAAGATTTAAGCCTATCTAAAATTCAGTAAGCATATTTGGGCGGCAGACACGCTTTCGTTTCAATCTTTGCCTTCAAGCTGACAACTCTGAACAGAGCAAATCGACGGCAAAGGATTTTCACGACAATCGTTGCCGCAATGATCGTTATATAGAAAATATCCTCACCCATTGCCAACTGTCGATGCCTACTTCTCTGTGCCATTGCAATTTACTCCCACAAACTGCCCATTGCCAACTACACTTGCCTACTGCTCATTGCCAATTATTCTCCGCCCCCTCCAATAATATCCCCCCTGAAATTTTTATATTCGAAACAGAAAATAGTATCTTTCACACATGAATCCAATAAAAACGAAACATCCAAAGGCATTGCCTTTTCTTTTTTTCTCCGAAATGTGGGAACGCTTCGGATATTACTTAATGATCGGGATTTTTACGCTTTATCTGAAAGATGTGAAAGAAGGTTTTGCTATGAATGAAGCGGAATCGGCTGATCTGTATGGAACTTTTATAGCACTTGTTTTTCTGACTCCTTTTCTTGGAGGCTTGCTGGCCGACCGGTATTTTGGTTACCAGAAGTCAATTATCCTTGGCGGTCTGCTGATGGGAGTCGGGTATTGTATGATGGGTATTCACAGCAAGCCCATGCTCTATCTTGCCATGACATTAGTGATCCTTGGGAATGGTTTTTTCAAACCAAATATATCTACGTTGTTGGGCAATGTGTATTCTACAGACGAGCACCGGCATATGAAGGATGATGGTTATAATATCTTTTATATGGGTATCAATATTGGAGCCTTTATCTGTAACTTTTTTGGTGCCGCTTTGCAAATCATGCTTGGCTGGAGCTGGGCCTTTATGGCAGCCGGGGTAGGGATGTTTATAGGCGTCATCGTTTTTATGTTAGGTACAAAGCATTACAAGCAATTTGATCTGAAGAAGGAAATGCATGCCGACGATATGCCTTTTACGAGGATCGTATTGCTGATCTTATTACCAAGTGTGGTAGCCGGTGTGGTAGGCTGGCTTATCCCTTCCAATATTTTCGGAAGTGATAGTACCGATGCCTTCATTTTTGCCTGTATACCCGTGGTGTATTTTTATGCAGGCTTGTATTTTAAAGCGAAGGGAAGTGAGAAAAAACCGATAGGCGCCCTTCTGGCGATCTTTGCCGTGGTCACCTTATTTTGGGCGGTCTTTAAACAAAATGGGAGTGCCCTTACCACCTGGGCAGATCGTTATACCAACCGCGAAGTGACAGGCACCCAAAAGGACGTATTTAATTCATTAAAATTTGCAAAGAGTATTCCCTATAAAATAGACAGTGTGGAAAAATACGATTCTTTTTTTCGCTTGCAGAAAGCGAATGACGTAGTGGTGAAAGAACTTAACTACCCTGTTTATTTTAGAAACATGGCGCCTGAAAAATTGCCGGCAGAAGGAAGCACAATCAGTGTTTGGGCAACGAATCTTAGTCAGTCGATCAATCCCGGTTGGGTGATTCTGCTGACGCCACTGGTAATCGCTTTCTTTACCTTTCTGCGGAGACGAAATAAAGAACCGACCACACCCACCAAAATCGCATTGGGATTATTGATCTCGGGATTGAGTGCGCTGGTAATGTATGCCGCTGTAAAAGCCGGAAGCAACGGGGCCGAGAAGGTAAGCGTATGGTGGCTGATTGCAAGTTATGGCGTGATCACGATCGGGGAATTATTCTTGAGCCCGATGGGATTATCTATTGTATCTAAATTGAGTCCGCCAAGGATCACAGCCCTTATGATGGGAGGTTGGTTTTTATCTACTTCTATCGGAAATAAACTCAGTGGTGTACTGGCTAGTATGTGGGATACCTATGAGGATAAGGGTAATTTCTTCCTGGTAAATCTTGTACTCCTGATTATTGCCTTTTTGTTTATGCTGGGCATATTGAAATGGTTGAATACGATTTTCAGGGAGCATATGAAGTAGCTAATTTTAAGAGTCCCGCAAAGCTTCAAACTGACCTCACCCCCAGCCCCTTTCCACGTGGAGAGGGGTGCCTAAACGCTTATGACACTAACGTTGGTGAAGGTCTTATTTTTATACCTTTTGTTATAACCATCCTTTGGGTACTATCAGGATAATTATTACTAACTCCCTTCTCCCAGAAAGCAGATCACATCCTCTTTCCATTCTTCACGGTAGTGTTTCAAATAGCTTTCATGTTTGGCATTTGGGTAAATAACTTTTCTCTTTGAGCCTAGCAGATGCATGTAGATGCTATCAATTTCTGCCTGGGTCACACGTTCATCCTTGCCTCCGCAGAGTAATAAAACCGGCACATTGATATTGTCGGCGTAATCTGAAGGATTGTGAGAGAAAGCCCAGAACCCATTGAGCAGACCACCATAAAATACCAATAAATTGGCCATTGGAAAGGAAGGAAGTCCCATTGATGAAAAACGGTTCTCAACAGTTTGTTGCATGGTTCCAAAAGGACATTCCAGGATCAAGGCCTTGGGTTGAATTTTAGTATCGCTGACGCATTTCATGATGGCAGCAGCGCCCATAGAGGTTCCATATAAAATGACTGGTTCGGAGGTTTCTTTGTTGATATAATCATAACAGGCTTTTACATCACAGGCCTCATTATAGCCTATCGTTGTTGAGTTTCCCGCGCTTCCTCCACTTCCGTGAAAATCGATCATCAGGGTCGAGTAACCCATCTTATTAAACTCCTGCGATTTTCCAACGTTACTGGATTTGCAACTTCCATACCCATGAAAAAGAAGTACTGTCCCTTTTGAATGTTCAACCTTCGTTTGCCAGCACTCTAATGTTTGATCAATAAAGACAGTTGTATACTTTCCGGCGGGTAAGGCTTTGTTTGTTGGTCTCGGGAGACTAACCCCAGAAACAAGCACCTTCATTTTACCCGTAAGCGAGAGTTCTTCCGGTGATCTGGCTATCATTACAGCATCTTTTTCATAATGCGTAAACTTGTAAGCATGCCATGCTGCAAGAATATTAATCAATAAAAAAATAGCGATTGCAATCCTTACTGTAAAACGTATAACCTGCTTCATACCATCGAAGAAACGTAAAGCAGCGATTTGGTTAAGCCATCTGCTGTTAATGCTATTATAAAAGAAAAAAGATTAACAGCTATAAACATTCGGGTGTTAGGATCATCATAAAGTGACGACAGCGTGAGGGATAGTAGCGCAAAGCCCACAGCGAAACGCAGTGTAGCGAGGACTTGCAGCGGAGAGACTGTCTGGCTGAAGCCATTCAGACAGGCCCGACCTGAGGTTTTGCGAAGGACACGCCCCATTACATTGAAAATAACACTAGTTTATTTTACAGAAAATGTCTTGCAAAAAAGTACTTTTCCTCCTCCATTTTAATAGTAACTTTGTCCTCCATTTTAATAAAAAACACGCATGTCTAAAATACAAGCCGCTATCACCTGCGTAGGTGGATATGTACCTGAAGATAAATTAACCAATGCAGACCTTGAAAAAATAGTAGAAACGACAGACGAATGGATCACCACCAGAACAGGTATCAAAGAACGACGTGTCTTAATGGGCGAAGGGCTTGGAACATCAGACATGGCGGTGCCTGCCGTACAGGAAATATTGGATAAGAAAGGCATTGACCCGTTAGAGATCGAATTACTTATTTGTGCAACAACAACTCCTGATTTTACCTTTCCGGCAACTGCCAATGTGATCTGTGATAAACTGGGCATGAAGAATGCCTGGGGCTATGATGTGAGTGCTGCCTGTAGCGGATTTATCTATGCATTGACCACCGCTGCCCAATTTATTGAAACCGGGAAACACAAAAAGGTGATCGTTGTGGGCGGCGATAAAATGAGTTCTATCCTTAATTTTGAAGATCGTGCCACCTGTATCATCTTTGGTGATGGCTGTGGTGCCGTCTTGCTTGAACCCAATGAGGAAGGTCTTGGTATTGTCGATAGTATTCTACGTTCTGATGGTTCCGGACGTGCATTCCTCCATCAGAAAGCCGGTGGTTCTGTAAAGCCTGCCACTGTGGAAACTGTGATGGCGAAAGAGCATTTTGTCTACCAGGAAGGACAAACGGTTTTCAAGTTTGCAGTGACGAATATGGCTCAGGTGGCCTATGATATCATGGCGAGAAACGGATTGACAGGCGACGATGTATCATGGTTAGTTCCTCATCAGGCAAATAAACGGATCATCGATGCAACCCGCGAACGAATGGGATTACCCGAAGAGAAAGTAATGATCAATATACAACGTTACGGAAATACAACGAATGGCACCCTTCCATTATGTCTCTGGGAATGGGAGAAAAAACTAAAGAAAAACGATATCATTATTCTTGCAGCTTTTGGCGGTGGCTTTACCTGGGGCGCGACGTATTTGAAATGGGCGTACGATACCGAGTAACAATTTGACAATTCGGCAATGAGACAATGAGACAATGAGACAATGAATGCAAATGTGATGATGGGATAATGTGATGATATGCTAATGTGATGATATGCTGATGGAATGCAGTGGGATTCGGCGATGAAACCTTAAGGCCTGTCATGCAGGCAGTCGAAGCATGACAATGAATGCAAATGTGATGATGGGCAAATGTGATGATGGGATAATGTGATGATATGCTGATGGAATGCAGTGGGATTCGGCGATGAAACCTTAAGGCCTGTCATGCAGAGCGCAGTCAACAACTCTTTTAAAGGAAATTTGTGAATATTATAGACTTAGAAAGGCTGCTTTCAGAAAGAAGACTTGTAACTTATTACAACCTGTTTCCAACAGACAAGGGAAAAGCAATTGAGTATTACAGATTTAATACCTAAATTTCCGAATCACTTTATCCCCTTCTTTCCAATTTATTAATAGTGCTCAGAACGTTATGCATAACTCTTTCGGCATTATTGTAAATCAGCATATTGGATTTCGCAGTTTAAACAACCTGAATTATTTGACCAGGTTAATATGGCGAAAAGGAAAATTCTAGCAGTGGAAAATCCCATGACAGCGCACAAAGTAGTAGCTGAATTAACCTTTGGT
>Ga0105048_10007555_pt1 | contig 17458 bp, 16 predicted proteins | sample MAT05_FD_78382 | JGI IMG/M metagenome (GOLD analysis project Ga0105048, IMG submission 78382) | Freshwater microbial communities from Lake Fryxell liftoff mats and glacier meltwater in Antarctica - MAT-05 | ecosystem: Environmental > Aquatic > Freshwater > Ice > Liftoff microbial mat | place...
GCTTTTTTTATGGTTAGTCATTAGTCATTGGTCATTGGTCATTGGTCATTAGCGTTGCTGGAGCGGGTGCCAGGTCCCAGAGTTGGTCGAACGAAATGATGAGTCACCACTAATGACCAATGACCAATGACCAATGACTAAATGAAATTACTGCCATCCCCGTTTCCGGAACAGAAACCCCGCGGCAAAGACCCATGCGATCGCCAGGACGGTGCAGCCAAGGAGGTTGAACCAGTGGTACTCGCGCGTCTGGTTGGTCAGCACCGCGTGCAGGATTTGCGGGGCGTGGTACTCGAGAGTCAGGTATGGAATCCATGTGATATTGTTCTGCTGGCAGATCAAGAGCACCATCGCAACCACCAGCATGTAGCAGAGCGCGCCCAGGCTGGCGGAACGCTGCGTGCGGGCCAGCGAAGCGATGCTCATGCCGATGCCCAGGCTGCCCATCGCCAGGCTGATGATCGCGAGCCAGAAGAACGGCTTGAGCAGTACCGCGGGATTCTGGATCCCCGCCAGCAGCGTGGCCAAAAAGATCCCGAAGGTCGGGTAGAAGAAGAACTTCGAGGCCAGGATTTCGCGCACCCGCGCCGGCGACAGCACCTGCGCCAGCAGCAGGCCGCGCTCGCGCTCTTCACATGTCAGCGCCGGCATCAGGTAAACGCAGGTGAAAAACAGCGAGAACATCACGAGAGCGGTGTTAATCGCCGCGTGCATGTCGAGCGCCGGCCCGACGAGCGGCGACTCGCGCCATTCGATCTCCGGCAGTGTGCCGCCCTGCAATCGCACCTGGGCCTGCAGTTGCTGTTCGACCAGACGATTGTTCCAGAGATCATCGCGGTTGAGGTCCGGCATCGGCAGCAGCTTCGCGCCGTCCAGTCCTTTCGCATTCAGGCGTTCGATCGCCTGCTGATGCGCGAAGCGGTACGCCTCCCGGCTGAACCACGATTCGTAAATCTCCATTCCCGAGCGGTCGCCCGCGGGATGCCAGACCCAGATGAGATAGCGCGGTTCGCCATCGGGCCCGGGCGGAGCCTTGCGGATCTGGATCGCGCCGGTCCCGGTCGGGTAAACGACCGTCTGGTCGGGGCCGAGATCCGGGTCGAGCTTCTTGAAAAAGACAAGCTTGCGAAGTTCCGGCGGCATCGACTCCTGCAGATGCTTCACGAACGGGCCGTCGAAGTCCTCCGCATGGATGAAGCAGTGATGGATGCCGCCGATCAGTTGTGTCGTCTTCTCGCCGGCGGGGTTGAGCGCCGCCATCACCAGCGATGCCGTCACGAGCAACCCCGCCAGCAGCAGGCCGCCGCGGTTGGTTGCATGGCGGAGGGCTTCTTTGAGCAACAGCGCTTTGAGGATGTGCCAACGCATGATGTTTGAAGAGCCTCGGGGTCGTCAGTCGAACTGGGTGCCGGTCAACTTCAGAAACGTGGAATGGAAATCGAACTCACGCGTGTGCAGCGAGGCGATCCGCCCGTCGCGCATCTGGTCGGCCAGTTTGCGACGGTGCTCGTCGACATCCAGATCGTATACAAGTCGCTCGTTGTCCTTCAGGATCACGTCGATCTTGCGCTCGGTGTGCTGCTGCCGCAATGCCAGCGGCGTATCGAGCGCGATCAGCTTCCCTTTGCACATGATCGCCACGCGATCGCAGATTGCTTCGACTTCCTGCATGTTGTGCGTGGTCAGCAGCACCGTGCCGCCTTCCTTCACGTGCTGCCGCAACAGACGGTGCACGATCGCGGACGAGTGGATATCGAGATTGGCCGTCGGCTCATCAAGGTACAGAATCGACGGCCGATGCAACAACGCTCGGGCCAGCAGCAGCTTCTTGCGCATGCCCATCGAGTAGCCGCGGACCGGAACCTCGCCGACTTCGTCCAGTTCCACGAGCTGCAGACATTCCTTCACCCGTGCCTTCGGCACGTTGTAGAGCCCGGCGAAGATCTCGAGATTGCGCCGGCCGGTGAACTCGTCGAAGTGATTTTCGCGATCGGGCACGTAGCCGAAGAACGGTTTGACCGCCTGCCAGTTGCGGGCCACATCGAAGCCGCAGACCGTCGCGGAACCGCTGGCCGGGTGGTGCTGACCGATCAGCACCTTCACCGTTGTGCTCTTGCCCGCCCCGTTGGGCCCGAGCAGTCCGAACAGTTCGCCCCGGTGCAACTCCAGGTTGAGCCCGTCAACGGCCAGAAATTTGCCGTAGTAAGCACGCATCTCGGTCAAACGAATTACGGGATCGGACATACCGCAATGATATGCCACACCCGCTTGCCCGGTCAGGGAAATGCGAAGGATCCGGCCCGATTATGCCCGCATCTGAACATAGTGAACCACGTAAACGACCAGCGCCAGCGGCGCGGAATAAACCGTAGCCCGGAAGCCGCCATGCAGAAAGCTCATCCCCAGCCGCCCCTTGCAGAAGTCCCGCTCGGCCACCACATGCACCAGCATGCCGCGAATCAGGAAGTACGCCAGCGCGAACAACAGCGGGATCACGAACTCGATCAATACCCAGATCAGGAGCAGAAGAGCAAGGATGCCCAGAATGATCGCCCAGCCTTCAGCATCGACACCCCTGCCCGAACAGCCATTGAGATTGGAACAGCCCGAACCGATGTCCGGCCCGGATCCTTCCTTCGCCTCTTCCGACTTGTGGTCATCGCTGACCTGTTCGCCCGTGTAAAGCAACTTCGTCAGCAGCAGCGCCCAGATGGCCCACCAGGCAATGACGACGTATTCCATCTCGAGCCAGAGCGGCTTCTTCATCACCAGTGGAATGATCGTAGCCGTGATCGCGAAGCTGACCAGCAGCCAGACGACAGTCCACCGTCCCGAAACCATCGGTGACCGGCGGCGGGTTGAAGGGTGGTCCGGTTTGGCCATCGTAACCCTCAATTTGTTGCCGCGAACGATTCTTCTCCCCCTCTCCCCCGCTTCGGGGGTTAGGGCCGGGGTGAGGGGGAGGAACCTCGCGATACGCAAGTCCCGAACCCCCTCACCCTAACCCTCTCCCCCGCTAAGCCGGGGGATAGGGAACAAGAGGACGCCATCATTCCCTGACGCGTGCCCGCTTCGCCATCAGCGCCGCGACATAGCCGCCCTTGAAGCCGCTGTCGATATTCACGACGACCACATTGGCCGAGCAGGCGTTCAGCATCGTCAGCAGCGGGGCAACACCGTTGAAGCAGGTCCCGTAGCCGATGCTCGTCGGCACCGCGATGACCGGGCAATCGACCAGCCCGCCTACCACGCTCGGCAGTGCTCCGTCCATCCCGGCACATACGACCACTGCGTCGGCCTCCGCCAGCCGCTGCCGCTGGTTCAAAATGCGGTGGATCCCCGCCACGCCGACATCGACGATCAACTCGACGTTCGCACCCAGCGCCCGCGCCGTGACAACGGCTTCCTGTGCGACGGGCAAGTCGCCTGTGCCGGCCGTGACGACGAGGACGTTCCCCGAGGTTGCGGCTCGCGCGCCGGGCGTCGGCAGCCAGAATGTTCTTGCCAGAAGGTCCTGCTGCCCTTCGGGAAACTGGTTCGCCAAATGCGCCGCCTGTTCGGCATTCACGCGCGTGGCCAGGCAGTCTTGCTTCGCGTCGATCAGTCGGCGGACGACGCCTTCGACCCACTCGGCCGTCTTGCCCTGGCAGAGAATCACTTCCGGGTAGCCGCACCGGCGTGCGCGATCGAGATCGACCGTCGCATAACCCAGGTCGGCCGACGCCTGCAGGGCGAGTTGCTTCGCCACCGCGTCGGACGTCAATTGCCCCGCTTGAAGCTGCGCGAGCAGTTGGAGAATCGCTTGTTCGTTCATGGGGTCATTGTAGAAATGAAAACGTGCGGGCCGATGGCCCGCACGCTAAACGGAAAACTTGATGGTTACCCGATGATCCCGCTGATCACTTCGCCCTTCACCAACTCGCGCGGTTGGTTGAGGTGATTGTAAACGATCGTGCTCGGCACGATGCCCATGCTGTGATAGATCGTCGCCAGCAGGTCGGTCGGGTGCACGTTACCTTCGAGCGGGGCCGAACCGGTCTTGTCCGACTTGCCATGCACATAGCCGCGCTTGACGCTGGCCCCGGCCACTACAGCGGTGTAGCAGTATGGCCAGTGGTCGCGGCCGTCGTCGCTGTTCTCGTTGCCCGAAGTGCTCACGCCGCGCTGCGGGCTACGGCCGAACTCGCCCACGGCCAGCACCAGCGTTTCCGCCAGCAGGCCTCTTTCGTCGAGATCTTCGATCAATGCCGACAGGCCTTTGTCGAGCATCGGGGCCGACTGATTCTTCATCCGGTTCGACAGGCCGGTATGAACGTCCCAGGAGTGATTGTCCGAGTTCGCGACCTTGGGCCAGTTGATCTCGACCACGCGTGTGCCGGCCTCGACCAGTCGGCGGGCCAGCAGGCAGCATTGGCCGAACGTGTTCTTCCCGTACTTCTCGCGCGTCTCGGCCTTTTCCTTCGTCAGGTCGAACGCGTCGCGCGCCTTGCCGGAAAGCACCAGGTTCAGCGCCTTGCCGTAGTAGCTTTTCAGTTCGAACTTGCTGGTCGCCTTCTCGATGTCTTCCATGCCGCTGCTGACGGTCTCGCGCAACGTTGCACGGCGGTTCAAGCGGGCTTCTGTCAGTTCAGGCCGCAGCTGCAGGTCGTCGGTCTTGATGCGATCCATCTTCGACATATCCATGTCGTCGCCGGCGGGATACAGCGTGTACGGGTCGTAGCCCTTGCCGAGGAACCCGGCGTTGCCGCCCTTGCCGACCACGTTCGATTCCTGCAGCGGCCGGGGCATCATCACGAACGGCAGCACCGGTTCAGTGGGCGGCTTGAACTTGATGATGTTGCAGCCGAAGTTCGGGAAGTCTTTCGGCGTCGGCGGTTCGAGCTGGCCCGACGGGCTGACCTTGTCAGTCGTGTAGCCGGTCATCATCTGGTAGATGGCGGCCGTGTGATTGAACAGCCCGACCGGCGTGTAGCTCATGGAACGGATCAGTGTGGCGCGGTCGATCGTCGATGCCAGCGTCGGCAGCAGCTCGGTGAACTGCGTGCCGGGAATTTTCGTGCTGATCGGCTTGAAGACCGAGCGGTTCTTCTCGGGCGTTTCCGGTTTCGGGTCCCACAGATCGGTATGGCTGGGCCCGCCCTGCAGGTACAGCAGGATCACGCTCTTGGCCTTGCCGAAGCCCGGCCCGCCACTGGTCGCATTGTTGGCCGAGGCGATGCTCGTATGGCCGAGCAGCCCGGCCAGATTCAGGCCCAACAGGGCCGAACCGCCAACACGCATGAAGTCGCGGCGGGAGACACCATCGCACGTGTCCTTGCCCGCAAACCCGGGAATCACAAGCATGGTCGGGTCCTTTGCTCATTCGAGGCGAGAGTTATTCAAACGCAGTTTACGGCATCGAGCGCGGGCATGCAACAAGTTTTCAGGGGTCAGCGGTCAGGAGTCAGGGGACAGGGGTCAGAGGCAGAGGACAGAGGACAGAGGACAGAGGACAGAGGACAGAGGACAGAGGACAGAGGACAGGGGTCAGGGCTTTCAAGGTGAACAGTGCCCCGGTTTTCGATCCCGGAGGGATCACAGTCATTAGCCCCGGGTCGCCGCTTCGGCGCACCCGGGGTTAGGTCGAAATTTTGCGTCGACCCCGGCAGCGGTCGCAGCAGCGCCGCATAGTCCTCTGGCGTGTTCACGTTGAGAAATGACTGCCGATCAGGACATTGTTCCTCATTGAGGCGCAATGTGTCGCATTGATCAAGAAGCGCCCGCAGTGAACGTTCACCCTCGACGAGAAGTCTCTGCGCGATCGGCAATACATCCGTACGGTAGCAGGCGGACAACGGATGCAGCCGGCCCCCGATGAACGGCACCGCCACCTGATGCGACCCAAGCGAGCCGACGACTTGTCTGATTGATTCGCCTGACAGCAACGGCAGATCGCACGCCGCCAGAAACACCGCATCGAACAGTGCCAGCGTCCCCATTCCCGTTGCCAATCCGTACAGCGGGCCCTGCCCCGCAACCGCGTCGCGCGCGATGTGAACCGCCCCGGGCAACGCCGGCAACACCTGCCCCGGCCCGGCCACGACAATCACCGTCTCGAACACGCCAAGCATTTTGTCGGCCATGTGCGTCAGCATCGGCCGGCCGTTGAACGGCAGCAGCGCCTTGGGCGTGCCCATGCGTCTGCTTTCGCCGCCGCAAAGAATGATGCCGGCCGTGTTCATTCGTGGATACGTTTGGAGGGTGGGTGGAGGCTCTGCGGAACCCACCATTGGCACGGGCACCATGGTGGGTTCCGCAAAACGTACGGGTGCCGATGACGCGAACGATGAAAACGGTGGGTTGCGCAAAGCCTTCACCCACCCTACAAAACGAAAGCAGCAGGCGAGGTGACTCGCCTGCTGCTTGAGTTGGACTCAGGAATTTCACATTACGGCAGGTTGGCAACTAGTCCGTCCGACGGACGCAGCAGGTTCTGGAAGTTCTGCATGCCGTTCTGAGTGTATGGGATCGATCCGGCATGACCATCGGCATAGACGAACAGTCCACCCGACGGGAACGGGCCGCCCCAGTCGGTGTTGTTGGCAGCCGTCGAATCCCGCCGGTACGCAAACGTAAACCGGGAAGTGCCAGCGTCGGCGATGTTCCTCAAATTCGATTCGTTAGTGCTGCTCCAAGAGGTTGTCGCCAGTTGCTTGTGGCCCGCAATGATCGTGTTCGACGAACCATCGGCAATGGTGTCGATACGGGTCCTCGGGTTAAGTGCGGTACTGTACGAGGTGACTGCGGTGGCCGGACCCGTCAAGTTCGGGCTGTTAACGAAGTTGTTCCAAGCGTAGTCGACGATCGGCATGGTGGTCGGACGGCCCCGGCCACGGCACAGGTACGTCTTGATCGAGGTGGTTACGTTATTGTTCACGAAGTTCTGCTGCTCGATGAACGGGCAGAGCTGCCATGCGTACGATGCTCCGTCCGGGTTACCAAGGACCGCAGTAGTGCTGGAGTTGTACGGGATCCAGCCAGTGGTGTCGTTCATGTTGTTCGCCGCGGTACCGATCTGCCGAAGCTGGCTGAGGCTGTCCAAGCGGGCAGCGGACTCGCGCACCTTCTGCACTGCGGGGAGCAGCAGGCCGATCAGGATCGCGATGATCGCGATCACCACGAGCAGTTCGATCAGCGTGAAGCCACGCCGACCTTTCAATCGATTCGTTACCATGTGTAACCGTCCTTCAGAGAAAGAAGAAAGAATAGAACGATGCCTCGAGCAACATGCCTTCGGCGTGTTCCCCAACAGTCTTTGCCGGGGAACGGTCAGTGGTCGGACACACAAGAAAAAGATAATGAGTCTTGTGCTGGGAAGGCCCCTGTGAATTGGAGCCTCGCCTTCCACTAATCTTCATTATGGTTTCGCATGCGGCGCATTACAAGTCAAGAACAAAATAACGTTTCGGAATTATTAGGTCATCAGAACTGCAAAAGCCGGACAGCAAGTTGTTACGAAGCGGAGCTGCGCTTCTTTCGTGGCGACAGACGTCCTCGTCTGTCGCACTTCGCCCTCACCGGTGTCTCAACGCGATAGACGATGACGTCCGTCGCCACGATGAGGCGACATTTCACCGCGACAGACGAGGACGTCTGTCGCCACGAAAAAGCGAAAAAGCGATACACACCATTTCGCCGATGACACGCATCCGAAAATGATGTAGATTTAATGACAGACACTTCCCCCTCGTTGCCGTTCGGCTGTTTCGGAATCGTTCGCCGTCATTCGGGGCACTTGCGTGAACTCTCCATCAACGCGTCGGCGTCCAGGCTTCTCACTTGTCGAACTATTGGTCGTCATCGCGATCATCGCGATCCTGATCGGTCTGTTGTTGCCTGCCGTGCAAAAGGTGCGCGAAGCATCGATGCAGACTCAGTGCAAGAACAACTTAAAACAACTGGGTATCGCGATGCACAGCTGCCACGACACTGTCGGCCATTTGCCGTCAGGCGGATGGGGTTGGGAATGGGCCGGGGTGCCGGGCCGGGGAGTGGGCCGCGATCAGCCCGGTGGATGGATCTACTCCGCCCTGCCTTATTTTGAACAGCAGAACCTGGCCAACCTCGACGACCGGCCGACCGAAGACGAGCAGAAAGCGGGCATGCTCGAACGCCTGGCCACGCCGGTGAAACTCTACAACTGTCCGTCGCGGCGCAACGGCGGGCCGTTCAAATCCAACAACTTCAACTATCATGGCATTTTCACGACCGTCGCAGGCAACGACATCTTTCCGGAGAAGATTGCCCGCACCGACTACGCCGCCAACGCTGGCAGCCAGAACGCAAACGAGCGCGGCGGCGGGCCGGCCTGCCTGACTTGCAGCCAGAGCTGGGCAAGCGCGAACACCTACAACGGTGTCGTCCACGAACGCAGCGAAGTGTCGTTCCCGACGATCACCAACGGCAACAGCAACACGTACCTGATCGGCGAGAAGTACTTGAATCCCGACCTGTACCTGACAGGCACCGACCCCGGCGACAACGAAACGATGCATTCCGGCTTCAACAACGATGTCAACCGCTGTTCGTTCGATCTGCCGAGGCAGGACAAGAAAGGCACTAGCAACGCCAAAGTCTGGGGCAGCATGCACGTGGCCGGTCTGAACATGATGTACTGCGACGGCTCGGTCCGCACCGTCAGCTACACCGTGGATCTCAGTGTGCATCAGGCAGCGGGGTCGCGCTTCGCGACGGAGTGAATGTTACTTCCGCCTGAACGACAACGTTACAACAGATCGCTGAATGGCCGCAACCGGGCCACCGTCTTGACGAGACCTTGCTTGTGGAACGTGGCAAGCACTTCGTCGACCGACTTCGGGGGATTTCGCAATTCTTCCCGCTGACCGCGTATGGCGGAACAGAACGATGTCGGGTCCTGATCGAGCAGCGCAGCCAGGAACTCATCAGGACCCAGTGCCATGACATTGAAACGCGACAACTCGGCTGCGGGAAAGTCTCGCAAATTGAAAGTGATGATCAGAGTTGACCGTTCGCGAATCGCCGCGGCAAGAACGTGCCGATCGTTGGGATCAGGCAGGCTGAGCGAATCAATCAAATCCTCGTAACCGGTTACCAGGCTGTCCGGAATTGCCGCACTCATCAGTTCGCGGACTCGCTCTGCTTTCCGTCGATTGATGTCAGGGTACTCGCGTACGATACTCCGCATCCACTCTTCGTGAATAGTGTTCGTCCATCTCGCTTTGAACAAGCCGGCGCGACTCACATGAATCAGCAGGCTGCGCAGCGGTGCCGGGTACAGAACGCAAGCATCACAGACCGCGACGGGAGACAACATCATCAATTCCACAGCCCGACTTCCTGATCCAAAGCTGTCAATTCATCCAGAATAGCCTTCCGGACGGCATCGTCCTTTTGCTTGTAGTCCATCAGATCGTCGAAACGGATGCGGCGGAACGTGCCGACGGTGCGGCACGGAATCTTCCCCTCTTCCAGCAGCTTGACGACATACGGCCTGGAGACGTTGAGCAGGTCGGCCGCCTGTTGGGTCGTCAGTTCGGCATGCGTGGGAATCAATGTGACTGCGTTGCCCAGCGACATCTCCTTGAGCAGGTGGAAAAGCATCCGCACCGCGGACGCAGGCACGACGACCGGTTCCGCATCGGCGCCCTCGCCCAGACAGAGGCGGACGCTGGAACGCTTCCCGAACTTACGGCCTGCCAACACCCGGCTCGACTCCTGGGCAAGGCGCGTGTCCGCCTCGGTCGGTGCGACTGTCTCGAAATCCCTGCGAATCAGTGTGGACATCGGTACGCTCTCCTTCAAACGGGGCACCTCGCAACGTACCACGTAGTCGAAATATTCGCAACAGTCGAAATAGTCGAAACGACTACTTCCCGATGCAGAACCTCGAAAAGATCCGGTCGAGCAGATCGTTCGTGTAGACGGCCCCGGCCATTTCGCCGATCTGTTCCAGGGCGAGGCGCAGTTCCAGCGCCAGCAGTTCCGCGGGCTCGTCGAACAGCACGATCTGATGGGCGGCGCGCAGGTGCGTCAGGGCCTGTTCCACATGGCCGCGGCAACGGCTCAGGCTGGGGGCCAGGGCCGGGCGTCGTGCGGCCCGCACACGCTCAGCCAGCGCTTGCTTCAGGGCGTTGATCCCCTGCCCCGTCAACGCGCTGACGGCCAGCGCCTCGCCGGGCGGTACGCCGAGATCCGCCTTGGTTCGCACGCGCAGTGCGGCAACCGTGGGTGAATCGGCATTGTCCGTCGTGCACCAGAGCAGCAGGTCGGCCGAGCTCGATTGCGCCCTTGCAAGTGCCTGCGCTTGCGACTCGATGTCGTTGGCGGCAGCCTGTCGACCGGCGGTGTCGACCAGTTCAATTGACATTTCATCGAGCACGACCGAGCGCGACAGGTAGTCGCGCGTGGTGCCCGGCCGATCGCTGACGAGTGCCAGCGGCTTCCCGGCCAGCACATTGAAAAGGCTGCTTTTGCCCGCGTTCGGCTCGCCGATGAGTACGACACGGAATGGCCGATCGCTGACGGCGCGTGATTCCAGTTGTCGCCGCAGATTCAACAGATGGGCCAGGCCGGCACCGATGCGACCGAGCATCTCCGGCTTGTTCACGAACTGAATATCTTCATCCGCGAAGTCGAGCCCCGCTTCGATGTCGGCCAGCAGGTTCAACAGGTCGTTCCGCTGCGCCTGCAGCGGCGTGGTCAGCCCCCCGGCCAACTGCGTCAGCGATTGGACCAGTTCATCTGGCGTCGCGGCGTCGATCACCGCGAGTACCGCTTCGGCCTGCGTCAGGTCCTTCTTGCCATTGAGGAACGCCCGTTGCGTGAACTCGCCCGGCCCGGCCGAGCGCGCGCCGGTACTCAACAGTTCGGCCATCAGTGCATCGAGCAGTGGTGATGAAGAAATGAGATGGAATTCAGCCGTGTCCTGCCCCGTGTAGGTGCGCGGGGCAGCGGCGAACAGCAGCATGGCCGGCAGCGGAGAATGCAGACCGGGTAGTCGCAGATGGCCGACAAAGCAACCGCGCTGGTTGATCGGCGGCACCGGAGTGAAGACACGCACCACCGCGTCACGCACGCCCGGCCCGCTCAGACGCACAATCCCGCGCTTACCCGGTCCCGGCGGCGAAGCCAGCGCGACGATCGTATCATCGGGATGCTGCATGAAATTCACTTCGCGCCGTTACATCACTGCTTCGACTTCTTTGCCGGTGACTTGCCGTTGTCCTTCTCGGAGGGTCGCTCGAACTTTTCGAGAAGCAGCGTCACGGTACGGTCGCCGTCGGCGATCTCCTGCTTCACCATGCCCACCTTCGGCGCGTACCAGATGGTGTTCCGGAACGCTCCCGCGCGATCGGGAATTTCCGAGCGCACGGCCACCGCTTTGTACTTGCCCGCAGGAACGGTGATCTCTTCTTCTTCGATCTCGTAGCTCAGTGTCGCCCGTTTGTCGTTGATCTTGTATTGCGCCTCCCAGGTCAGGCCCTGCGTGGCGGGGAACTTGCAAATCGTCAGCGGCGGCTCGATGTCGGCCGAATCAAGGCGATGGCGGAATGCACCATCCTTGGTAAGCGACAGATGCTCTGTGGCAATGACGCGGTTGCCGAGCCTCGCTTCCAGTCGCACACATCGCGCTTCGCCGATGCGATCGACCCCGGCCACATTCACCACCAGGCGATCGTCCTGCCCCTGGATCTTGTAGGTCCAGCGCATGCCCGTGTTCAGGGGGAACAGGTCATGTTCGACCGGCCTTTCTTCCTGGGCGATGGCATTCGAGGTGATGAGCAAACACGACAACAGCGGGATGAAGGTTCGCATCGATTGAAACCTCAGGAGTCGGCATGTTCTCCAGTGAAGCCGCGACGCGCAGCGGAGCGTTACGTCGAACGCTTCCACGCGGCCTACTCGAGATAGCGGATGCGCTTGTTGACATCGGTATTCACCGAATGGTACTGCATTTCGAGATTGCCGGGGCCGAAGACGTTACGCATTTCTTCCATGTCGTCGAGGCCGACGCTGTTGGAAAAGATCGTCTGCAGGTACTCGATGCCGATCCTGGACGGGCGCAGGTGCTCGGCATCATAGAAGCATTCGTGCATCGGGCGCGCATGAATCAGGCCCCAGCGGTCGCGCAGCATGTGGGCGGGGATGTCTGCAACGTGGAACCCCTTCTCCCGATTCCACTGCAGCATCGACACACAGTTGATCTGGCCTTCAAGCAGCATGTCGACCGCGTGGCCGCCGAGCTGCGTTGCGTGAAAGCGGTCGAAGTGAATCGGTCGCCCGCCGCGCTGGGTGTGGCCGATCTTACGAGTGAAGATGGCCGCGTTGGCGGATTCGTTGCGGCGTTTGCTGGTGAAGTAGTCGTCCCCCAGACGCTTGATCAGCAGATCACGCAGCGCTTCGGAGGCACCGCTGAGGATCTTGTTGCCGGCGGGGTCCGTCGACGCCGTCTCGGCACCGAGTTCTTCGCCCTTTTCGTCGACGATCCCCTCGCCGCAGACGATCACGACATGCTTCTGCAGGTCGTAAATCTCGCGGATGCGGTCGACGAGATTCTCCGTGTTTAACTTCGATTCGGGCACCAGCAGCAGGTCGGGCTGGCCGTAGCACGAACCCAGCGCGATGTAGCCCGAGTGCCGGCCCATCACTTCGACGATGGCGATGCGGCGATGGCTCTCGGCCGTGGTGCGGATGCGCTGCACGCCGGTGGCGGAGACGAATACCGCAGTGGCATAACCGGGCGTGACGTAGTTCACCATGCGTTCGAGGTCGAAAACGGTGCGAGATTGGGCCCGGCTGTAATGCACCTTGCCGTCGGGGCCCTCCGTGCGCATCCATTCGTCGGGTTCGTTGCGGTAGTTCAGGCCCAGGTCATTGTCGATCGTTTTGGGGGCGAGCACGGTCGGCAGCGAATCGCCGATCGCCTGCATACCATTGAGCGTGCCGTCGCCGCCGATGCAGATCAAGCCGTCGATATGCATTCGCCGCAAGCGTTCCGATACCTGATTGATGGTCTTGGTGTCGTTGGCGTCGACATAGTCGCGGGAGGAACCGAGGATGGTGCCGCCGAACGTCGGATCAAGTTCCGGGATCGTGGTATACAAGGGGTTGAGTTGCACATGCGGCACCTTGGGATTCAGCAGGCCGCTGAACCCCTTGATGAAGCCGATCATCTCGACTTTACGCTGATTGGCGCGCACGACTGCGCCTGAGATCGTTGCGTTGAGAGCGGGTGTGTCGCCGCCCGCGGTCAGGATGCCGATACGTTTCATGGCTGCCGGTGGAGATCGGGGGTCGGTCGGGAGAGGCGCACCCGATGCCGACTACTCGCCGACACGGGCAACAATTGTGATCGACCGACTACCTGGCCATCAAGTAAGACTGCAGTTCTTTGTACAGAAACTGGCAACGGTTACGCCAGTCCGGCATCTGGAACAGGACAGGATCGGTGAAGGGACGGAACACGGCGGTCACACTGAGGCGATTGTCGCGCGGGTCGGGCTTTTCCATGCGCAGTTCGATCTCGACGGGCGGGTGTTCCTTTTTCACCTGCTTGATGTTGATGCGCCCGCTCTGCGATGCGGCGGGCGTACCCAGTCGCATCTTCAGCAATCCCGGCTCACTGGCGGTGACCTTGCCGCCCAGATCTTCGAGGAAGCCCCGCAGTTTCACGACGGCGATCCGTTCGGGCATCCACGCATCGATCTGGTGGACAATCGCGTTGCGTTCGACGATCGCCGGCTTCGGTGTCGGCATGGCGGCCGTTGGTTCAGGCGTTCCTTCGGGCCGTGCCGCTTCCCAGATATCCAGCCCTAACGCCTCGCTGAAGCGCGTCGCCACCTCGCGCGCGGTCTGCGGCCTCTCGACGGCAAACTTCGCCAGGCACATGTTGATGACGGCTTCCACGGCCGGCGGCACATCGCGGGCCCCGGCCACGGCCAGCGGCATCGGCTTCTCGTTCAGGTGGGCACGCAGGATGCGATTGACGTCGGTGTACGGGAACGGCAGTTGTCCGGTGAGCATCTCGTAGAGCATCACGCCGATGCTGTAGATGTCCGCCCGGGGGTCGACTTCGTCGCCGCGGAGCGACTCGGGGCAGATGTAGCTGGGTGTTCCCGACGCGGAAAGCTGCTCAGCCCCTGCCAGGCGTTCAGCAGTGATGTGCGGCTTGCCCGCGAGCTGCGCGAGGCCGAAGTCCATCACTTTGACGGATTCTTCCAGCGTGCCGGCGCCGACCACCATAAGGTTGGCCGGCTTCAGATCGCGATGCACGATCCCGATGGCATGAGCGGCTTCCAGAGCATGGCACAGGTAGCCGAGGAGCAGGCCGACGTGGCCGACGGACAGCCGCATCTGCTGATCGAGAAGGGCTTCGAGCGTCACGCCGGGCACGAACTCCATCACCAGGGACGGACCGTGGGGATCATTGCTGGAAAAATCGAGGAGCTGAACAATGTACGGGTGCTTCAACTTCGCCATCGATTGGATTTCGCGCTCGAACAGTTGCCGGAACCGCGGCTGGCTGGCGACGGCCGGGTGCATGATCTTGACGACCAGGCGTTTGTCGGGTTGGCCGAGGGGGTGGGCGAGCCACACTTGCCCCATGCTCCCTTTGCCGAGGAGACCGAGGGACGTGTATCGGCCCATGAACTGATCGGGCATGCCTTGAAACTCCGGGGAAGGCTTACCCGAATCCTAGCACGCGATTGCTACCGCGCCAAATCGGCACTCAGGCAGCTGGGACACCAGTTCTGCTCGATGAACTGGATAATCCGTTCCGTGCCCTGCTCGTGGGCTACAAACGGCTTCTTGCGCGGGTCGTACATGGCATCGGTCAGGTCGCGGACGAGGACGCAGTTCATGCCGAGCCGGGTCATCGGCTTGATGGCGAACGACCGATGCAGGATGCACATGTTGGTATGGACGCCCATGATCAGCAGGTTCTTGATGCCGCGTTCCTGCAGGTAGCTGAAGACCTCCTGCCCGTTATCCGAAATGCCGTCCTTCTCCCCGTCGATGGTCAGCGCGGCATGCTGGCGCGACCAGGCTTTGCGGAACTTCGGTGTCACTTCGTCGTCACAGCCACCGCCGGTCGAATCGACCGGACATAGCGGATCGGGCAGATCGAGCGACTTTGACAGTTCCACTTTCTTCACGTTGGCGAGCCGCTGCCGGGCGGAGTTGTCCTTGTAGAAGCCCATGCACTCGGACGGGGCATGAATGATCAGGATGCCGCGCTTGCGGGCCGCGGCAACGATCGGCTCCATCTTCTCCGCGAGTGCAGCACAGCGTTTGGACGCTGAGGTACACCAGTGGTCGTCCCACATGTCGCAGATGACGATGGCTGTTTCTTTCGGGTCGAACCGCTTCGCGAACGTCGCTTCGACCGTTTCTTCGCCCGTCTTGAACGGCTGGGAACGCGTACGGAGGTTCAGCGTCAACGGCTCCGCGGCCGGGACGACGGCTGGAATGAGCATCGCCAGGCCGACAAACAGGGAACGCATCACGGGAAGCCCTCGGGAAACTGGCGAACCTGGGAAGAGTTTTTCGTGTCCGTCTACATACGCTTCCTATTGATCAACGGGAGGCCTGTCGCTAGACTTCTCATGGAAGAACGACGAACCCCGGGACATCTCCGGGTTCTCCATCACTGGGGAATAGTGTAACGGTAGCACAACTGACTCTGACTCAGTTAGTCTAGGTTCAAATCCTAGCTCCCCAGCTGCACAAACGGCCCGCCGGGTAAATGCCCCGGCGGGCCGTTTGTGTTGCCGCACATTCAATCGTTCCCGGGAGCGCAACAATATGTTCCCATTGCAGCCAGTGATACATTCAGATCCCGAGATCATGAGTGGCATTCCCGTTTTTGTTGGAACACGTGTGCCTGTTCGCACGCTGCTGGACCATCTTGCTGCCGGCGATCCCCTGGACGTGTTCCTCGATCATTTCCCTTCGGTGTCGAAGGAACAAGCCATCTCGGCCTTGGGGGCTGCCACCGAACTGTTGGTGAACCATGCGCGTTCTGCTTGACGAGTGCGTGCCTCGTCCTCTCAAACCTCTCCTTCCGGGACATGATGTCAGAACAATTCGTGAAATGGGCTGGAGCGGAAAGAAGAACGGCGAGCTTCTAAAACTGATGCAACAGAGCGGTTTCGAGGTGTTGCTTACTGTCGACCAGGGAATCCGACATCAACAGAATCTGTCTGCCGCCGGCGTTGCAGTGATCGTGTTCATTTCGGCGAGTAACCGGTTGCAGCATCTTCTTCCATTGGTCCCAAGCGTGCAAGCAGCCTTGAGCACGGTTCAACCCGGTGACGCGATCGAAGTCCGACTGTGACACGGTGGCAGCCCCTTCCCGTTAGTTTCCATTGGCTTATCCCGTCTTCCCCGCATACGCTTTAACGCATTGCTCGTTCTCACTATCCACGTCGCCAACATTCCGAAGGTGCATCATGATGCGTCGAGTTCTTGTCCTGGGGCTGGCCCTGGGTATGTTCGCTTCCAGTGCCGCGGCCAGGTCGGACCTGCCGGCAGGCAACTACGTCCTGCAGTATTCGCCGAATTCGTCGTCGGCCCAAGGGCTGTTTCTGATCAAGGTTGAACACAAGGGCGGCAAGGACGTTGCCGAAATCATTGAACCCAAAGATGCGGAAGTCGAGAGCTTCAGCGTCGATGACAGGAAAGTCGTCATCGTCTTCAAGGGCTTTGGCCGTACCCTCAGCTTCGACGGGGCGATCGACCCGAAGGACGATAAGATCATCGTCGGCAGCTTCGGCGACGATGGTCTGATCACCCGCAGCATGCTGTTGCCCACGATGGCGGAGAAACTGGAAGGCACTGACAAAATCAGACAAATCGAGATGCCCGAGCCGATGGCCAAGGCGCAGAAGCTCACCAGCAAACTCGCGGGGCTGCGACTGAAGTTGCGCCAGGAAAAGGATGCGGAAGCCCGCACCGCGCTGATGAAGGACATTGAGGCCGCCCAGAAAGAAGCCGATGAACAGGTGCCGACCCTGTACAAGGAATTGATGACCAAACATGCTGACAGCCCGTCCATCGTCGATGCCATGCAGGGCCTGCTCGCCAGCAAGACCGATTCAAAGTTGAAGCCCGACGAGGCATCGCAGTGGCTTAAGGCCGTCAACACGTTCGCGACACCCTACGGACCGCGCTATCGCCTCGAAGTTCTGCAGAAACTGTCCGGCCAACTGGCCAACCAGAAAGGCCTTGAACCGGTCGCGCTTGAGGCAGCCGACCTCGCGGTCGGGGCACTCAGCGACAAGACCACCACCGGCCAGCAGGTGAAAGTACTCAAGGCCCTTCGCACCGCGCAGGAGCGGACCGGCAAGGCCGACCTGGCGAAGCAGACCGACGCAAAGCTCGGCAAGCTCGAAGAAGTCCTCGACCAGGAGTATCTCGCCAAGGTGCCGCCGTTCAA
>Ga0105048_10007556_pt1 | contig 17458 bp, 17 predicted proteins | sample MAT05_FD_78382 | JGI IMG/M metagenome (GOLD analysis project Ga0105048, IMG submission 78382) | Freshwater microbial communities from Lake Fryxell liftoff mats and glacier meltwater in Antarctica - MAT-05 | ecosystem: Environmental > Aquatic > Freshwater > Ice > Liftoff microbial mat | place...
CATCCTTAAGAATTTCGTTGTGGATATCTGCGGTTGTTCTCAAAACTGGACCTCTGCAGGATACATCGAACAAACTGTAGCCGCGATTCAAAAACAGGTGGGCGACAAGAAAGTCATCATGGCCTTAAGTGGAGGTGTAGACAGTACAGTAGCTGCCGTTTTAATACATAAAGCGATCGGGAAAAACCTGTATTGCATTTTTGTCGATAACGGCCTGCTTCGCAAGAACGAATTCCATGAGGTGCTAGAATCGTACAAAGTTCTCGGACTGAATATAAAAGGTGTTGACGCATCCGAGAATTTTTATACCGGACTAAAAGGCGTATCCAACCCTGAAGAAAAAAGAAAGATTATTGGTGGCGGTTTCATAGATGTATTTCATGAGGAAGCAGTTCGTATGACCGATATCTCTTTTCTCGGGCAAGGCACTATTTACCCTGATGTGATCGAAAGCGTTTCAGTGAACGGACCTTCTGCGACCATCAAATCGCATCATAATGTAGGAGGCTTGCCAGAGATTATGCATCTTCAGTTGGTTGAACCATTGCGTTCCCTTTTCAAAGATGAGGTCAGGCGAATAGGTCGCGAACTGGGTCTTGCAGATTCCTTCATTATGCGTCATCCTTTTCCGGGACCGGGTCTTGGGATCAGGATTTTGGGCGAGGTTACGAAGGAAAAAGTACAGCTATTGCAGGAAGCAGATGCTATCTATATTCAGCTTCTGAAAGAACATGATCAGTATGGAAAAATCTGGCAGGCTGGCGCTATCCTCTTGCCCGTGCAAAGTGTGGGAGTGATGGGCGATGAACGTACGTATGAATTTACCCTTGCTTTACGTGCTGTAACCAGTGTAGATGGCATGACAGCAGACTGGGCACATATTCCGTATGAGTTGCTGGCAACTATCTCGAATGAGATCATTAATAAAGTAAAAGGAATTAATCGAGTGGTGTATGATATCAGTTCAAAACCACCGGCTACTATCGAATGGGAATAAATTAAATCTGGTTTATTATGGTACATAAAATGATTTCTCTCTTATTGATCGTGTTGTCCGTTTTTACAATGGATGCACAACGACGATCATGGCTTGAACGTTCCGGTTCCAACCTGAAGGAATACGAATATCCGAAAGCTGAGAAAAAAGATCGTTATAAAGTCGCTGTATTAAGTCCGATGTATCTTGATTCGGTAGATCTTGGAAAAAATCTTCTTCATCCTCCGAAGTTCATGATGCCTGGTCTTGATTTTTACAAAGGCGTAGAAATTGCTGCGGATACCTTACGAAAGCTTGGATTCGAGCTTGATATTTATGTCTATGATAGCAAGTCGGATTCAGTTGGCATCCCTGATTTGATAAAGACCAAACAACTTGACTCGATGGATCTCATCATTGGGAATGCAGAGGTTATCGATCTGAAATTCCTCGCTGATTTTGCTAAAGAGCATGAGATCAATTTTGTTTCAGCTATTTCGCCGGCTGATGCGGGACAAACAGACAACCCTTATTTTACGATTCTTCAGCCTCGTCTGACGTCTCATATCGAAAAAATTCACAAGAGTATTAACGCACGATATCCTGAAGATAATGTGATCTTTATTACCCGCAATATGACAGCCGATAAAAATGCACTGGCCTATTTCAAGAATGATATCATGAACTTGGTTCCCGCACGTTTTTCGGAAATGGAATTAAAAGGAACTGAAATTGACCTGAAACAACTTGTAAAGAATATTGACTCTTTTTATAATACGACTATCGTCCTCGGCATACTCGATCCTGCCGTTGCCTATAAAAATATGAAGCTCTTTAATCAGATCGCAAAACAATATAATATTAAAGTGTATTGTATGCCGACGATGGAGACTGTAAGATCGCTTGGCAAAACTGATGAATTTCCTTTTATGCCTATCTATTATACCACGTCGTATATTATCGATAAAATCACACCATCCAGTTTGTATATCAATGCGGAATATAGAAAGCGCATGGGTGGTCATCCTTCCGATGTGGTGTTTAAAGGCTTTGAAAGTCTGTATTTCTTTTCGAACTTGATGAAGAAATATGGCGTTCCTTTTAACGAACATATTGGCGACAATGCGTATTCTTTCATCACACCGTATATGATTGTCCCGGTGAAAGAGAAAGGCGTTTTAAAATTTCATGAAAATAAATATATGTATCTTCTTAGGTATGATAATGGTATCATGACGTACGAGTAAGGAAGTAACTAAATTCAGATCTAACGAACATTATGATCTCAATTTCTCTATTCTGTAGGTGATCAATAGGAATGCTGTGAAGTGTAACATTCCGGCAACGAATTCCCAATGAGAAGTTGATCCCTTTAATTTCATCATCGCTCCAAAGAATATTAGTAAGATTGCATTAACTAAACAATAAATTCGCAGAAATTTCATATTATCGATTTTTGAGTTACTATTAAAAGAGATTCTTTAAAGAGAGTAAACTAAAATTTTAGTGATGATATTTTGGGCGGCGGTCACGCTTTTCGTTACAAGTCCGCCTTCGCGAGACGCGCGGTGCGGGCTTTTCACTGCAATCGTTGCCGCGGTGTCGGTAATAATTAAAATTTTCCTTTCCATTACAAATTTTGTTTAGCAATTTAAGATAACATATTCAATAGCATAGATAATAAATATTTCTTAGAGATGCTCGGTGTAATAAATTAAACTCGTAACGAACCCCGGAAACCTCTCGCTGCATAATAGGAGGATGCCCCATTATGATAGGTAAACACGGTGCCATACCGACGATCGCAAAAAAGTGCACCACCAAGTTTTCTGATATCAATAGGTGTGACAACCCAACTCGAGGTTTTTAAATCGAAATTTCCAAGGCTTTGTAGCTCCCTATATTCTTCTTCCGATAAAAGTTCAATTCCCATGTCAGCCGCCATATCCATTGCTGTATGCTCAGGTTTGTTTTCTTTTCTTGAATCCCATGCGTCACGGTCGTAACAAACACTTCTGCGGTCTGCTGGAGTTTCTGCTGAACAATCATAAAAAACATATTCTCCTGTTTTTTTATCATGGCTAACTACATCAGGCTCTCCACCACTTTGTTCCATTTCATTGAGTGACCAAATTTTCGTTGTATTGGCAAGAAGTCGCTTCTGTACCTCCTCCCATTCCAAACCGTTATGACGTTTCATATTCTTCTCAAAACGAGTTTTTACTGTATTGAGTAATTCTTCCTGTTGCCCTGACGATAATTTTTTCTTAGCGTTTTTCATGCTTTTAAGTTTTAGTATTATTTTGTTATGATGATATCTATCCCGACAAATTCCAAACTAATCATTTAATCCTCTTCCGTCCAGAATCTGGTCTATATATTTTTCGATCCTTGACACCTTGGTCTTGGATTGTTTTGGAGCAGAGAAATAATAAATGTAGGCGCGTTGTCTTCGAGGAGCCAAGGCACCAAATGCTTTTTTCAGTGAAGGCATGTATTCAAATTTTTCTTGCAATTCTTCCGGTATAGGTTTGGGATTTTTCTTAATGATCACCTTTAAACCCGCCTCTACAAGTTCAACCGCTTCATAGATATAAGCCTTCAAGATGGCTTTCAATTTAGTTATTTCAGGATCATTCGCAAAACGAATCTGTCGCCCGACCTGCGTATTTTCTACTGTTTTCACAAGCACCTTCTTCGGCTCCTTCAACAAAGCTCCTTTGAAAAACAAGAGCGTGCAGTATTCTTTGATTCGAATGATTACAATATTCATTTCTTCAAACATATAATAAGGCTTGCCCCATTTTATGTCTTCCGTGAGATCACAAACAAGAAGAATACTTCGTAAGGTTGTTATTTCTTCCTGCCCTTTTGTGGCTTTCTGTATGTAGGCATCAACTGTCGAACTCATGTTGTTTTATTCATTTGCTAAGTAATACTATTTTTCTGTCCGAAGGTCTGTAATAGCATGATAGGAGTGTCAGGATGAACAATAGTATCGAAGGAAATATTTCTTTTATTGTATCGCCTAAAACAAGATGCGACATCAATGCACCAGACATGGCGAAGAAGAATCCAGCATACGCCCATTCTTTTAGCAATGTAAATTTTGGGATCAGAATGGCTACGACGCCCAACATTTTCCAAACACTCAATAGGGTCAGAAAATAAACATGATAACCCAAATGTGTCATCATGTCTACTTCTTCTTTCATTAGTATCAGTTGTACAATACCACTTGAAACCATGCCTAAGGCAAACCAGAGAGTGGCGATCCAATAGATGATTTTACTAGTCTTGCTCATAGATTATGTTCGTTTTTGTACAATCTCCTGTAAACGGTTATGTGCCATATTGATACCCTGTGCAAAAGGGAGTTTCAACATATTGTCTCTATCTGCAACCGATCTGTATACGATATGCATGTGAGTTTGCTGCTATCATCTGTCAGCTTTTCAAATTCAAGAAACTCAAGCTGTACAGGAAACGGTGTATTCTCCATCTCGAATGTTCGAATTATTTTGTGGTTGGGAATAAACTCATACATCACACCATTGGCCTTAAATACTACATTGCCCTGTCCATCTTTTGTCTCGACCTGCCAACCACCATGCGGTTTATTTTCCAGTTTCAATACATTGGTTCCCATCCATTGCTCAACGATCTCTGCTTCCGTATATGCTTTAAAAAGTAACTCGAGCGGAAGATCAAATTCCCTTGCAATCAACATATCTTGTTTACCGTCTTCTGCAACGATCTTAGTTTTTGATTCCATACTAATTTATTTTTTGGGTTTATATTTCTTCATGATAGTTTCCAGCTTATTAAATCGGTCATCCCACATTTGGCGGAATGGTTCAATAAAGTCAGCGATCTCTTTCATTTTATCCGGATTAAAATGATAATAAATTTCACGGCCACTTTGTTCCTGTTCAAGCAATTCGCATGCTGTGAGAATCTGTAGATGTTTTGAAACGGTTGGTCTGGCAGTGTCGAAATTTGATGCGATGGCACCTGCCGTCATGGATTGCGAAGCGACCAATAAAAGAATAGCTCTTCTGGTTGGATCTGCGATAGCTTGAAATACATCCCGTCTTAAATACATGTGTAGCTGTTTGGCTACAAATATATAAGTAGTTATTTAGCTACGCAATTTTTTTTAATGAGATTTATTTCTAAAAGCTGCCGTTTTTAAGTATATACATGCTCGTTATAAAACAGCCAAGCGTTCAATTCATCAATGGTTTCGAACTGGAAATTTGCCAAAAAGGACAGGCCCTTCATTACTCCGAATCATTTCCAAGATCGACTCCGATAACCGCTGAATTTAACCCGATGCGGATACCATAGACAGGATTCTTCAGGTTGCTATAGCCAACGACAGCATCGACGCGAAGGAAACGCAACATCTTCACACCGATATTTTCCAGTCCTGCGGATACCTCTATATAATTATTATCCTTATTCACATAATACGCATTCGTTGCGCCTACAAGATACCATTTGAGATTACGGAATAAAGGAATTTTGTTCGTCAGCAAACCATAGAAATGATGTTCCGCATGAAGTGTTGCAAAAAATGCTTCGTTATTGCTATTGGCGTAATAGGAAGACAACTGAAAACTATTGAGGTAAGGTGATGCCAATCTGATCTGGTTTCCGTTGAAATGGGTATAGTCTGCGAGATAAGTCGACTTCTTTTGGATAAAGCCTCCTACAGATAAATTATACATAAAGGTCCCCCATAGACGCAGGTTCATCTCATCAACCATCGCCACTTTCCATCGGTCATAATCTACATCACTGTTTAAAATAGATAGTCCTTTGGTATATTTTGCCGTAAAGGTCGGATAGGTGGAAGGGGTCGCCACGATGCGATCCGGATATTTTACATATTTTCTCCCGGGTTGAAACGACGCAGAAAGACTTACCATAATAGCCTGGTGACGAGGTTCAATGGCCGGCAATTTTTCGACCGGGTAATTTTCTGTAAAAGACCTGTCCTCCTTCTTTACAAAAGAATATAAAGTAGTATTGAGTAAAGGCATTCTGTCCTGATAGCCGACTTCTCCTTCCATTGTCAACCCATTGATCCATTTATGTGTTATCCTAGCCGTTCCGAACCATGCCTCGTAAAATTTTAGATAGTTAGTTCCGTACAGCAAGACATAACATGAATTGATAGTGGCATTCACCGGCTCGCTGTTATTATACTGAAAAACATACCTTCCGCCGGAAAGATGCAGGTTGGTCTTATTGGTCTTTCCAAAGTTATAATTGTTACTCAACTTCGCATTGAAGTGCTGATTACTTACACCGTATCTCATTTTCAGACTACTGCTGAACGCGCGGTCTTTATCATACTTCTTTCTGTAACGGATACCATAGCTGTAATTGAAACCTTCCACAGTATTCCAGTTGAATTGATTTAAACCTATGAAAGGTAAGGTGCTGATACGGCGATTCTTTTTAAGTCCCTGTGAAAATCCCTGTAAGATCACCGACTTGAACGTATTCTTAGTGGGCGTTACACTATCCTTCTTCGCCTTCTCTACGATCTCTATACTATCTTTCTTTATAAAATCCCTGACCTCTTCCGTATCCAAAGGAACAGGTCTTAACTGATCCCAATATTCCTTGCTGCGAGTAAGGGCATCCTTATCATATTCCTGTACATAGCGATCGAATGTTTTTTTAGTATCATAATCAAAAACATAATCAGTAAAGACATTCACGAAATTGCCGCTGACACCAAATCCCATTAACCTGAATTTCATCTTGAAGGATTGGTCTTTTACCATCAGCACTTTACCGACCGGGATAAAGATCTGTTTGATCATCAGCGTATCGAGTAATTCCAGTTGGTGAAATTTATCTACCATCAGATCTACACTATGCAGGCGCCATTCATTTTCGATGACATGCAGCTTGCCTTCAAATAAAGGTTCAAATTTTCTTCGCGGAATGACTTTAATGATACTGATGGTCTTTCCATCTTCCTGATAGGTATCAAGTAATTCATATTTATAATTCAGCATGGCTGTCTCCGCGATCGGGGAGATAAATCCGCGTGGCCCTAAGTCATCGCTGATCGTAACGTTATTATCATACATATTCACAAACAAGGGTTGACTGAACCCATAGGCACTACTATTGCCGCTTACCCGACTACTTTTTACCAGGATCTTTAATTTATCAGGACGCTTAAACGCGATCTCATTATACGATTCAGATAACATCAGTATTCCTTTCGAATCCTCCAGTTCATTTCCTTCTGCCTTTGCGGTATCTTTCTTTGACATACCCATGAGAGACATCAATATTTTAGCAGAAGCCACTTCATCCAGTTTAATACTTCCCTTGATATAGGCATTGGCTTTATACGCATCAATTTCTTTATTGATCTCAGAGCGTTTCTTAATGGTTTTGCGAATAATTCGATAGGCAGGATCTTCTCCTTGTTTGATCACGACCTGTTTCAATTCTTTTCCTCTTGATTGGAGAACGAAATTCTTCGTAACGGTTTCTGCATCCACTTTAATCTCGATTTCCATTTTCTGAAATCCCACATATTGGCAGATAAAGGTGTAGGTTCCCTGTGGGAGTTCGTAGGCGTACAGCCCATCGAGATTGGTGGTGGTGCCTTTCGTGGTACCTTTAATATAGATACTGGCAAAGGGAAGTGTTTCGCCTTTTTCGTCAGTGACCTTACCTTTTAGTTTAGCGGCCTGACTTTGAAAAGAACCAAGAATAAGAATGAGTAACAGGAAAGATTTGTTCATATGTACTTTTTTATAACGGGCTAAATATAAAACGCAAAATTTTTCACTTTCAGAAAATAGTGGGTAAGCGGTTATTACAGATGGATAATGGCAAATAGGTTTGGATTATTTGCCTGATGGATACCGTCAGATGGTCAAAGTGCAGGTCGGTTGGAAGTGTTATAGTTGGTTGATCTGTTGAAATAATTGTTTCATTTTGTAAATTGGGTTTGTCTTATCGCAGCATCAAAGGTATAAAATTTTCAAAAGTAGAAAAGAATGAGACGCGATAATTTATCGGTAGGAGTGTGCGTTCGGATGGCATACCCTTTCCGTTGGCAATTATGTTTTAGATTTGGAAAAATGAATTCTGACTTGAATACACCATATCCTAAAACATTTTAAGAATGCCAGCTTTTGCACCAAGAAGTGAGCCTGTTAAAAAGAGTGAAGAACTTGCATTAAGAAAACATTTTCTGGAGAATTCTATCCTAAACAATGTAGGACTTGAGCAAATAACTAAACATGCAGAAAAGTACAGAGACACAAGTTTACTTTACAATAAATCACTCTTGCATGTCATTATAGAAAAAGAATTGCAAGGAAAGAAACATAGCTATAAGAAAGAAAAAGCTTTAAGTGAAATCGAGATTTGGGCAAGAATAAGTGTAGATGAGATTATTGATAAGGTTAACCGAGAGTTGAAAAACAGATCAATACCTAAAGTACTGGCTAAACTAAATTTGTAATGAGAAGGGGAATTTTATTTATTGCGAGTACTGCGGCAACGATTGAAGCGGTAGCCCGCATTCCGCCGCTTTGAGCGGGAGAGGACTACAAGCGCAAAGCGTGTCTGCCGCCCAAAATATCCTCACCAAAATTTTAGAATAGCCAAAGTACTCAACAAAATTTAAAAAAGAAAAAAGTCATTGCCTGTAAGCTATAAAAAAACTCGCCCCCAATTCTTTTTCAAGAGTGATTACCTACATCCAACTTTATTCCGGTTTATACCAAAACCCCAACCCGAATTCCCTATATTAGCACTTCAGAAATTATCATCTTGACACATCAATTCGCAATTATTGGAAACGGAAGCTGGAGTTCCGCTCTGGTGAAGATCCTGAACGATAACGGGCATCATGTTCACTGGTGGATGCGAAGCCGAGAAGCCATCGATCATCTTCAGAAAGCACATCATAATCCCCATTACCTGACCTCGGTAAATTATGATATGAAACTAATTACCCTGTTCGACGATATTCAATCCTGTATCGAACAGTCTGATATTATTCTTATTGGAATTCCTTCGGCTTTTGTCATAAACACCATCGGCTCGTTACCGACCACTGTATTTAAGAATAAAAAAATACTCTCAGCCATCAAGGGAATTTTACCTGATCAGCATGTGTTGCTGAATGAATATCTCGAAACTGCTTTCCATGTGTCCATACAGGATTATTGTTGTATCGCCGGGCCTTGTCATGCCGAGGAGATTGCTGCCGAAAAATTATCCTATCTCACCTTCGCCTCCCTCAACAGCGAACTCGCCGATATGATCGCGAATCATTTTGCAAATCATTATCTGCAAACCGTTTTGAGTAATGATGTGTATGGGGTACAGTATGCCGCGGTATTGAAAAACATCTACGCACTTGGCGCGGGCATTGCCCATGGACTTGATTACGGCGATAATTTCCTGAGTGTCTATATCACGAATTGCTTCGCAGAATTACAGCATTTTATGGATGTCATTTCCACCCAGACCCAACATCATTACAACACCAGTGTTTATCTTGGCGATCTGCTCGTTACTTGCTATTCGTTGCACAGCCGTAACCGCACCTTTGGAAATTTCATCGGAAAAGGATATTCTGTAAATGCTACGAAACTCGAACTCAATATGGTTGCTGAAGGGTATTACGCCAGCAAGGGTATTTATGAGATCAGCAACAAGATTAATTATGACCTGCCTATTGCAAATTGCATTTATAATATTCTATGGAAAAACGAGTCAGCAAAAACGGCCTTCGAAGAGATCGAGAAAATTTGTCATTAGGACTATTCTCCTGCATGAGCGTAAAAGTGTGCTAACTGATTGCGTAGAAATACATATTTTTTTACAAAAAAATAACATTATCTTTGATCCTCAAACTGAAATTAATCATCCTTTAATCCAAAATTTTATGCAACCCACAACCCACAACCCACAACCCACAACCCACAACGCTCCTAAGCTCTCAGCCTTCAACCTTTCACAGTATTAGTCTTTTTAAGTTCTTTGTTGTTCTTATTTCCTTTTTGTTCATGTCTACTTCATTCAACGCGCAAGATTACTCTAAGTTTTACTACCCTTTTTCAAACTTTTCATATAACGGCAATTCAGCGGCATACGTGATTCAAAAATTTGAACCATCCACCCTACTTAATTCTACATTAAACTATGAAGGTACTATTATGACTCAAAGAGTTGTAGATCCACTTGGTGAAGATGCTATACAAATAACCTTAGTTGATGCCGACGGGAAAGTAGTTAAAGGAATGGTTGTTTTTTATGGCGAGACAGGAACCTACACTCCCGTATGTGCTGCTTATAACAACTCCACAAACCGCTATTGTATTGCAGGAATTAATGAAGAATCCGCAATAGGCACCAGTCCTACCATAAGCTGGTTTTTATTCTTAGACCAGGAATTAAATTTTCTTGACGCGCGAAAGATCGGTGTTGATATTGATGTGATTACCCAGGCGGGAGGAGAGGCAGATTTTTTTGTAACTGATATTACTTCTGTAGTAGGAAGCGCAAATGAATTCGAATTTGTGGGTGTGGCAGGTCATGCCACAGACCCAACACCAGCCAACAATAGTTCAGCTACCATCAAAAAAACAATGTACATGAATAATGTTCTTTATGATGCAGGCACTAGTCAAGCAACCTTTGGAAATGGAAGAGCCTTTGATTTTTCAAACGCTAGCCCTATTGTCTGGGATGTTAACAATCAGTATTTTCCAAGCCGCCTGATAGAAATTAATATGGCGTCGCCCGATGGGGGATTAATGGTAACTGGAAGTGGTGAACGTGGGTCTCTATTCTTTACCCGCACCGATTACGGTTATAGTAATAACGGAGCCTCAGAATTATTTGTAAGGAGCCCACTGTTGTTTGCGGGTGACCTGTATTTTGACCCAGTGGAAGAGGAAGTGTGGTTTGCAGGTACAACAAATTATAGTGATTATCCTGGTCTTATATACCAGAAAGCGGTCAATTTAACTAGTGCAGGAACTACTCTTTATTCAGCAATAGGTTCATGCCTCACTTCTTCAAATTGGTTTTTAGCTTATAAAATGTATACTGAAACAATCACTCCCTTTATCAAAGTCTCTAAGATAATGCCGGCTTATCTAAATAATGAAGCTGCAATAGTTGCTAATGCGTATGAAAGTGCTATTTACTATAATGCAGCATATACCATCACTTACCCTGGTATTCATAGATTAGGCTATTCAAATACAGCATTCAATACTTTTTGTACTACGGGTGCAGGGCAATATCCTGATCTTTATACCTACCCAAGATGGTATGGGAATAACGGGGTAGGAACCTTACCTTATCTTGCCTATCCAAATAAGCATTTTCCGGCCCATACAGCCCATCCTTTCCGATGGGGCAGTTTTATGGATGAAACCTATGTGCTTGGATCTTCTACCTTTGATCCGGTGACAGGAGGTGCCGATGAGCATATTTCTCTAAACAGAACATCCGGTTTTGCTATAAATTATTGTATGATGGATCAGCAAGGTTTACTGAAAGATAATTTCTCTACATCCAATTTGCAGGTTACACCTGGTGACCTGCTAAATGACATTACAGGTCCTTATTCGCTTAGCTTCACCACTGATTTTACAGAATTAGATGTCGTTGTGAATGATTGTTTTGATGATCTTTTTTTCAAAGCAACAGGAGTTCCAATTGCTCCTTCATTTTTCGAGAAGAAATATACTGTGCGTTGGGATAATGAGAATATTATTATTAGTTCATCCATTCAGGAAGGGAATTATAAAATTTATAATACGTCAGGTGCCGTGGTTTTTAAAGGAAAAATCCAAAATGGCTATGCACGAAATGATATTTCCTCATTCGCGCAAGGGATGTATTTAGAGGATATAGAAAATATCCACCACAAACGTATGGGTGTTAAAAAAATAATGAAAAACTGATCGTGATGAGAATATTTTTTTTATTAGTTGGTCTATTGGGAATATTTAATAAAATTCAAGCCCAACAACCCTATACTTTAGGCGGATATATACAATTATACTGGGATTGGAGACCGGATATTGCAGATTCCTGTTATGAATTTACTTTTATTAATTATAAGAATGCGGATGTTCCAGGATCCTATTGCCCAGCAATTAATATCTATTATTGGAATGATTGCAATTATGGTAAGAGCTGGATGAATGTTTCGTACCCACCTTTCTCCTACTCAAATACGCCTCTGCACGATACCCTTTTCAGGGTAGGTCCCTCCCAAGGTATACGTGATACCTTTTGCGGTTATCCAACAGTTTTGAGCGAACTGAATTTTGCCCAGGTGATGGAACCACTACGAAGCCGTGTGGTGTACAAAGGGTTTGTTTACCTGCCTGAGAGATGCAAGAACTGGCATTTTGCGATTGGAAGGTTAGGTGATATCGATCTTTGTCAGAATTCATGGTCGTATAAAAACTATTTTGTCAATAATAAAACAGTTCCCCCCTTCTTACCAACTCCTGGCTATTCACATACCCTTTCCAATATTGATTCTTTATATTACAGTCATTATTATGGAAATATTAGAACCTGGGTAGTAGCTTCTGAAGGGTTCTACGGATGCTGGTTTAATAATGCTGATTTTCCTGGTAACAGCTCACCCCGTTTTTTATCTGCTCCTATATATAGTTTCCAGAAACAAAAGGCTGTTGAATATAATCCCGGACCGTATGATCCGGATCATGATAGTATAATGGTAACTATTGCAGATACTTTGAGAGGGACACATACTTTATTAGCTTCAGTTATAACATTTCCGATCTATGCCTTTATAAAGAACGATTCAGCAGGCAATTTCTATTCCGATATATTTACTGAGAATTTTTTGTATGCACCATTAGCAGGTCAAACAGGTCCCAACCCATTACGATATAATCCGGCAAATCCTTTTGATACAGACAGCACTTTCAACCTTAAAGCACCTACCGGTCAAACTACGTTTACAGCAAAGAGTGTCATGGAGCCCATTTTGTTTTACAAAGCTCAGGAATACCGGAATGGTCATCTTCTAGGTGAAACTTTTTGTGCCAACCAGTTTACGATATTAACGGATGGGCGTTTGCCAAGCTATATGCGTATTGATACGGCAAGTATACAAGGCAGTACTGCCTTTAATAACCAAAGCACTATGATTGGTTGTGCTGGTACGACAATTAGTTTTGATGCCTGGGTAAAACTTCCAGGTGATCCTAATGGCGATTTAATTGTTAGAACAACCGCAGATACTACTGTTCCGGGTAATGGTGCATGCACGATGATTGGCCAGCATACAGATAGTGTTCGTTTACATTTTTCGTGGACACCTCCTTCTAATGCGCATGGTTTGTATAGTGTGTTTGTCACGGCAAAGGATAGTAATTGCAATCCTCCCTACCATCAGTATACACAAGTCTATACCTGGAATTTTTATATTGATAGTTGTACAGGAATCATTGGTGTGAACGATATAACTACGGATAATTCAGTAGTTCTTTATCCGAATCCTGCAACCAATATAGTAACCATCACAAGTAGTAAAGAATTCAAATCAATCAAAGTATTTAATCTTCTTTCCGAATTAGTGATGGAAAAGAATGTAAAACCTTCTAAAGAAATAGCACTGGATGTGAGTGAGTTGCCTTCGGGTATTTATTTAGTAAATGTAGATGGCGTTGTGAGGAAGATGGTAGTGGGAGATTAGTAGTTAGTTGTAAGTTGTTCGCGGGCTACAAACTCGTAGCTAATAGGGAATAATTTCGCTACGGAGCGATACAGTTGGTCGGCCAACCATCTTCTTACTGAGTACTCATTAAACAGATTTCTTCGTGCGCTTTTACCGCAAAGAAAATATCAAGGGAATACTCGCAAAGGAACGCTAAGACTTTTTGGGTAACTGTAATGCAGTTCCTCTTCTCTTATTCCCTGTCTAGCCGAACAGGCAGGTCTGTATAAATATTTTCAGTTGTGGGCTAAGGAACGCTAAGACTTTTTGAGTAATAAAATCGCAAATCCTCTTTTCCCCTGTATGATTTCTGTTTGCATCTCTTCTCAGTTTGAGGTGGCGTACTATGGTCGGCTGTCGTTGGTCGATGGTCACATCTTTAACTCATTTCTGTTCTCTACCTTCAAACCCCATCAGGCAGCCTTTCCTTATTCTTTTCTCTATGTAGAAAAAAAGGATGAGGCTCTCCATGTGGATGTCCATCCTCACCGTAACCCGCAACACCTCCGCTCACGGCCATCTTCATCGCATCGCCAGGATTCATATCAAGCACCGTAATTGTATCCTTTTCCACGATCACCAGCACTCCGCTCACAGCATAGGAATGCGGCATATAGACAGCTACCTTTGTAGCCAGCCCTATACCGCTCAGATCTTGTTGGGTAAGAAACCCGATCTGGAATAGTTCAGGCGAGGTGCGCATCTTAACCAGAACCGGCTTGGTAAATTTTCGCTTATCACCCATAAAACTTTCCACCACATCCTTTACGGAAGTATAAATAAATTTCAAAAAAGGCGTTCGTTCAAGAATACTATCGAAGAAACCAATCAGGAATTTCCAGACAAAAAAGGTACTTCCCAACCAACCGATAGTAATCAGAGAGGCGATGACAATCAAAAAACCAAGTCCGCGAGGAACATACGGGATTTTGGTGTCTACAAAATCGAAGATGGAGTAAGCTGCCCAGACTGTGATGGCGATGGGCGAGATAATGATGATACCCTGTAGGAAATATCGCAGGATATGCTTAGCTGCGTTGCGCATGCGGCAAAGATAGCTGTACTTACATGATAAAATACCAGATTTCAATTACTTTTGCGCCATGCAGGAAATTTTAGATAAAGTAGAACGACTGAAAAAAGAAATTCAGGAAACCGCGCTCTCCTCAGGCGAGGAACTTGAAAAATACCGCATCCGCTTTTTGGGCACCAAAGGTCTTGTCAAAGAACTGATGGGCGAGATGAAACATGTCTCAAAAGAATTAAAGAAGGATGTAGGCGAACGACTGAATGAATTCAAGATTTTTGCCGAATCCAGATATGAAGAATTCAGAGGCCGTGACGGTGATGAGAAAGCTATTACACAGGAAGTCTTTGATGCTTCCTTGCCGGGTTTTCCCTCTGCGACAGGGAGCCGGCACCCGATACAGATCGTGATGAATAAGATGATCTCTATTTTTGAAAAGATCGGATTTACAGTTGCCGAAGGACCGGAGATCGAAGACGACTGGCATAATTTCAATGCCTTAAATCTTCCTGAGAATCACCCGGCGCGTGATATGCAGGATACCTTTTATATTTCAAAAGATCCGGACTGGATGTTACGCACGCATACCAGCAGTGTGCAGGTGAGAGTGATGCAGGAAGGAAAACTTCCTATCCGGCAAATTTTCCCGGGGCGCGTATACAGGAACGAAACGGTTTCTGCCAGAGCGCATTGCTTCTTTCACCAGGTAGAGGGTTTATATATTGATGAGAAGGTATCCTTTGCCGATCTCAAGCAAACGCTTTATTACTTCGTAAAGGAAATGTTCGGGGCAGATGTACAGGTTCGTTTCAGACCTTCTTATTTCCCTTTCACAGAACCAAGTGCCGAGATGGATGTCAGTTGCTTTATCTGTAACAGCAAGGGTTGCAATGTGTGTAAATATACAGGCTGGGTAGAGATTTTAGGTTGTGGTATGGTGCATCCTAATGTATTAAGCAACTGTGGAATTGATGCCGAAAAATATACTGGATTTGCCTGGGGTATGGGTGTAGAACGTACAACGATGATGCAATACGGCATCACCGACATTCGTGTGTTGTCTGAGAATGATACCAGATTTCTGGATCAGTTTAAGAATGTGCTGTAATGATATAAGGAAATAGTATGAATGGGGAATGATTATTAAATTGTGGAGTAAAACTGTATTCAATTGGAAATAAATTTCTATGTATCTTGAATCATTCGTAATTGCTCTGGTTGAATTGCTATTAAATTAATTCAGAGCAGATGTAAAGAAATAAATATGTTAGATAAAACGCAGGTAATTCATACCATCGAAACACTTCCTGATACATTTTCAATGGATGTATTAATTGACGAAATAATTCTCTCACAAAAAATTAAGGATGAAACCGAACAAAGTGCTAAGGGAATGGTATTGTCACAGGAAGAAGTAGAAGCCAAATTCTCAAAATGGTTAAAGTAATTGTTTTGTCAACATATCGGATAATTTACAGAAAGATACATAAAGAGGGGATTGAGATGATTACTGCTCATCATACCAGCAGGCTATTCTATAACAATAAAGCATTCAAAAAAAGATGATACTAGTCACCGGTGCCGCAGGTTTGTTAGGCCAACATCTGGTTTCTGCCCTTTCTTCCGCGGGGATGAAGCTAAAGGCAACGTATAGAGAAACCTCCGGTTTACCGGCTATTCCTCAACACCCTTTGGTTGAATGGATAGCTTGTGATATCACAGATATTATTTCCCTTGAAAAGGCGTTTGACAATATTACACATGTGTATCATTGCGCAGCTATGGTGAGTTATGATCCGCGTATGAAGGAGGCGATGATGGAAACCAATATAGAAGGCACCGCGAATCTTGTAAATCTTTGCCTTGACCATAAGATAGAAAAGCTTTGTCATGTAAGTTCAATTGCAACCATCGGCGAAGGGATCCCGGGCAACCTTATGACAGAAAAAGATGACTGGGAAGAGAATGCGAAAAATTCAAATTACGCGATCAGTAAACAAGGTGCAGAAATGGAAGTATGGCGCGGAATCGCCGAAGGACTGAATGCCGTAATTGTGAATCCGGGGATCATTCTGGGTGAAGGAGATGACAGCAAAAGCAGTACCAATCTGTTCAAGATCGTTCATGATGAATTCCCGTATTATACGTCTGGAATCACGTCCTGGGTAGATGTGAAGGATGTGGTAGAAATCATGATCCGTTTAATGAATAGTGATGTCAATAATCAACGGTTTATCGTAAGTGCGGGTAATTTTTCATATCGGGATATTTTTAGCATGATGGCTGAAGCGATGCATAAAAAACCTCCTCATATAGAAGCAGGAAAACGAATGACGGAACTGGTCTGGAGACTCTCCTACCTCAAAAGTCTTTTAACAGGAAGAACGGCTACCATCACCAAAGAAACAGCTCAAAGCGCGCATGCCATACGTCGTTTTGACAATTCAAAATTAGTGAATGAATTAAAGGATTTTCATTACCGAGATATTCAGGAAACGATCAGGCGGATATCTTCATCATATACCAAAAACCGCACATCAGCTCATTAGCATATCCTCTCATTAGCTCATTATCACATTGCCTCCTTCGACAAGCTCAGGATGCGCCTCAATGATTCATTGTGAATAAGGGCGGATCGGTCAAACATTCATTCTTGTTTTCCTACTCATTCTTGTTTTAAAAC
>Ga0105048_10007560_pt1 | contig 17450 bp, 12 predicted proteins | sample MAT05_FD_78382 | JGI IMG/M metagenome (GOLD analysis project Ga0105048, IMG submission 78382) | Freshwater microbial communities from Lake Fryxell liftoff mats and glacier meltwater in Antarctica - MAT-05 | ecosystem: Environmental > Aquatic > Freshwater > Ice > Liftoff microbial mat | place...
AGGAAGAACAAGAAGAGCGGTGTCAAGGCGCTGACGATTCGCCTCTCACCCTTCTCGCGTGAGCCCATCCGGGCCGTGCGGGAAGTCGCTCGCTGCCATTCTGTTTTCAGCATCGCTACCCCCTGGGGAAACGTTCGCGGAAGATCGTACGGGGGATAGGAAACGATGAAAGTCGATTCGAGTCAAGCTGCGACCGCAAGGCGGCGCGCGAGCATGATCGCGCACCGCTCGTGGGTGGGGGCCCTGCTCGTCGCTCTCGTCGGGGGGGGTGACCCGTGCTCTCCGGCTGCCAGAGGTGTGGCAGGCCGCGCGGTCCGGCTGCCAGAAGGTTGGCAGTAAGACGCAAGCCTGATTTTAGCGGCGTTTGCTCAACAACGCAGTCAGCCGCGGCGTGATCTGCGGCACCGCGCCGGGCCCCTTGATCGAGCCTTCGATCTGCTCCCCCGATCCGCTCCCGTCCTCGCGTGGCAGCGCGAAGAGCGGGATCATCTGCGACGCATAGCCGGCGTGGGCCAGCGCCTCGCGGTCGCGATCGCGATCGAACTCCACGAGCCGCAGCCCGGGGAACGCCGCGTCGAGCTCCCCGGCCGCTGCGGCGTTGTGGAAGTACTGGCACGGTTCGCACCACGTGGCGCCGACATAGACGATCACCTCGCGCTTGTCGGCTCTGGCCCGCGCGACCTCGCGACGCACCGTCTCGGCCACGTCGTCGCCGGTGGTCTTGACGATCTCCACGTGCGCTGGAGCAGCCTTTGCCGCTGGATCCGCGCGGCAGCCCGCCGCGAACAGCGCGGCCACCGCGATAATCACTCCGCTCCACGATCGCCGACCGCCCATTCCTGCTACTTCTTCTCCAGGGCCTGCTCGATCCGCCCGATCAGCGTCTTCAGGATCTTGAGCCGGGCAAAGTACTTGTCATTGGACTCGATCAGCGTCCACGGCGCGATCTCGGTGCTCGTCCGGTCCACCATGTCGCAGATGGCCCGCTCGTAAGCGTCCCATTTCTCGCGGTTGCGCCAGTCGTCCGGGGTGATCTTGAATCGCTTGAACGCCGTCGCCTCGCGCGCTTTGAAGCGGACGAGCTGCTCATCCTGGTTGATGTGCAGCCAGAATTTCACGACCACAGAGCGGCTGTCCGTCAATTGCTGCTCGAAGTCGTTGATCTCGCTGTAGGCGCGCATCCAGTCGTCCTTGGAGCAGAAGCCCTCGATCCGCTCCACCAGGACGCGGCCGTACCAGGTGCGGTCGAAGATCGCGAGCTTGCCCAGGCGCGGTAAATGCCGCCAGAAGCGCCAGAGATACGGCTGGGCCCGCTCTTCTTCCGTCGGCGCCGCGATCGGGTGAAGGTGGTAGAGCCGCGCGTCGAGCGCCGAGGTGATCCGCCGGATCGCCCCGCCTTTCCCCGCCGCGTCGGCGCCCTCGAAGGCCACCACCACCGAGAGCTCTTTGAAGCGCGGATCGAGCGTGAGCAGCGTCAACTTGCGCTGAAGCTTCTCGAACTCGTCCTTGTACTCCTCCTTCGGGACGGCGCGCGTTAGGTCGAGGCTCCGGAGCACGTTGAGATCGTCAATCGGGCGCGAGAGCGGCGCCGGCTCCTCGATCGGCGGAGGCGCTGTGGCGTCGAGCCGGCCGCGCACGGCGCGCAAGATCGCCTTGCCGACGGTGAGGTTGCGATACCGCTCGTCAGCGCCCTCGACCACGATCCACGGCGCCTCGGCGGTGCTCGTCTCGCGCAGGGCCCGATCGGAGACCTTGCGGAAGCGGTCGTAGAGCTCGAAATTTTTCCAGTCCCGCTCGGTGACCCGCCAGCGCGTCTTCGAGCTCTTCTCGAGCTTGGTCAGCCGCTCGCGCTGCTGCTCTTTCGAGAGGTGGAACCAGAACTTGAGGACCAGTGCGCCTTCGTCGGTGAGCATCCGCTCGAAGCGGCGGGCTTCCTCCATCCGCTGATCGAAATCTGCCCGGCTGATCGCCTTGTAGGCCCGGCTGAGGATCGGCGCCGTGTACCAGGACGTGAAGAAGATCCCGGTCTTGCCCTTGGGCGGTAAGTGACGCCAGAAGCGATAGAACGCGGGTCGCTCGGTGTCGTCTGCGCTCGGCGCGGAGAGCGCGTGGGTCTGGATGTGGCGCGCGTCCATCCACTCGTTGAGCAGGTTGACGGTCTCCCCCTTGCCGGCGCCGTCGACCCCAGCGATGAGGATGATCACCGGGCACTTCTTGCTCTCCAGCAGATCGTACTGCGCGTCGAGGAGGGCCTCGCGGAGGGCGGGCTCTTCGGCGTCGTAGCGATCTTTGTCGATGGCGTGACCAAGCTCGGCAGATTCGAACATGGGGGGCATGCTAGCGATCCCGGAGCCGCTCGGATAGATGGCTGGTAACGGGTGACGCTCGACCGCATGCGCGCTAGCGTCCCGCCGATGTCCATCGTCCAGCTTCGCAAGAGCGCGGTCGCTTCTCCGCGCGATCCCCGCCGCTTCCTCCCCACCACGCGCGAGGAGATGACGGCGCGCGGCTGGGACGAGATCGACATTCTCATCGTCAACGGGGACGCCTACGTCGATCACCCGGCCTTCGGCGGCGCGCTGATCGGCCGCTTCCTCGAGGCCCGCGGCTTCCGCGTCGGGATGATCGCCCAGCCGGACTGGACCGACACCAAGGATCTCCTCCGCATGGGCGTCCCGCGGATCATGGTCGGCATCACCGCGGGCAACCTCGACTCGATGCTCAACAAGCTCACCGCGCAGAAGAAGATCCGCAGCGAGGATCAATATTCGCCCGGCGGCAAGGTCGGCCTCCGCCCCAACCGCGCCTCGGTTGTCTACGGCAACCTCTGCCGCCGCGCCTTTCCCGGCGTCCCGATCGTGCTCGGCGGTATCGAGGCCTCGCTCCGGCGTATCGCCCATTACGATTACTGGGCTGATCAGGTCCGCCGCTCGGTGCTCCTCGACTCCAAGGTCGATCTCCTGATCTTCGGTATGGGCGAGCGCCCGGTATGGGAGGTCGCCGAGCGCCTGCGCAAGGGCGAGCCGATCCGCGCGATCCGCGACGTGCGCGGCACCGCCCACGCGCTCCGCAAAGGAGAGTGGGAGTCGATCGAAGCCTCGAAGTACGTGACCGACGGCAAGACAGTGGTCCTCCCGAGCTACGAGGCGGTGGCGGCGAGCAAAGAGGCCTTCGCGGAGATGTCGCGAGCGTTCCAGTTCGAGACCAACCCGGGCAACGCCCGCCCGCTGCTCCAGCCGCACGGGACCGAGGCCGTCTACTTCAATCCTCCCGCGTTCCCGCTGGAGACGAAGTTCATGGACGATCTCTACGATCTCCCGTTCGCGCGCGTCCCCCATTACCACTACGCGGAGCCGATCCCCGCCTACGAGACGGTCAAGCACTCGATCGTGACGATGCGCGGGTGCTTCGGCGGCTGCACCTTCTGCTCGATCACCGAGCACGAGGGGCGCGTCATTCAATCACGCTCGGCCGAGAGCATCCTGCGCGAGGTGCGCGCCCTGCGCCGGATGGACGATTTCCACGGCACCATCACCGATCTCGGCGGCCCGACGGCCAACATGTACCAGATGGCCTGCAAGGACGACGCGATCGAGAAGGCCTGTCGGCGGATGTCGTGCGTCTTCCCCGACGTCTGCGAGAACCTCAACACCGATCACGGCCCGCTCCTCAAGCTGATGAAGTCGGTGCGCGAAGAGCAAGGCGTGGGCAAGGTCTACATCGCGTCCGGCATTCGCTACGATCTCGCCGAGCGATCGCCCGAGTTCATCTCCGAGCTCGCCAAGCACCACACCGGCGGCCAGCTCTCCGTCGCCCCGGAACACAGCAGTAAAGACGTGCTCGATCGCATGAAGAAGCCCGGGATCGAGAGCTACGAGCGCTTCGCCGAGCAGTTCAAGTGCGCCAGCGAGGACTCGGGGAAGAATCAGTTCCTCGTGCCTTACTTTATCTCCGGACACCCGGGCTCGACGCTCGACGACATGATCGATCTCGCCCAGTACCTCAAGCGCACCGGCTCCCGCCCGCGCCAGGTGCAGGACTTCATCCCGACGCCGATGTCGATGGCGGCGTGCATGTACTACACCGGGATCGATCCCTTCACCCGCAAGCCGGTCTACACCGCCAAGGACATGAAGGAGAAGCGCCTGCAAAAGGCCCTGATGTTCTACTGGGACGTACACCACCACGACGAGGTGCGCGAAGCGCTGGAGTCGGCGGGGCGGTACGATCTGATCGGGACGCGGCCTGACTGCCTGGTGCCTCCGGCGACAGGCAAAGGCTCGCTCCCGCGCTACATGGTGCGGGCGAAGCAGGAAGGGCGGCGTCCGAAGGCGCGCGGGCTCGGCGTTCCTTCCGGAGCGCGGCGTTGAATGGAGCTGCGATCATTCAAGCTGCGCCTGCGTGACACCCACGTTCGCGTGGTCCCGAAGACAGACGCTCTCGGCTGCCCGTTCTCGGGGCCGGGCGCTGATCTCTTCGGGGCCGAGGCCGCCGAGGCCTTCCGCCTCGCCGCGCCGCTCCTCGCCGCGCTCGTCGCCTTCGAGCCCGGCGTGGTCGTGCGGTCGATCGCCGTGGATCTGGAGCGCCCGCGCGTGACCGCCACGCTCGATCCCACGGTCCCCGAGGCCGATCCGCGCGCCCGCGTCGTCCGGCTCGACGACGGGCCGATGCTCCGCCGCCTCGTCGCCTTGACCGATCCGGTGATTGACTATCTGATCCAGGCCGCCGCGCGCACCCTCGCCGCGCGCGGCCTCCCCACCTCGGAGGACTCGTGACCACCTTCACCGCCAAGCTCGGCGATCGCAGCCTCTTCCCCCACCTGGAGGCGCGCGTCTATCTCAACCACGGCGGCATCTCCTACCCTTCCGTCGCCGTCCAGCACGCGGTGAACGAGGTGCTCGACGACTACGCGCGCCGCGGCGCCGCGGCGTTCATGCGCTGGAACGATCAGCGCACGCGCTTGAAGGGCAAGCTCGGCGCGCTCATCGGCGTCTCGGGCGACGACATCGCTCTCCTCCCCAACACGACGCGCGGGGTCATTGACGTGTCCCTCTGCTTCCCCTGGCAGCGCGGTGACCGGGTGATCGTGTTCCAGGGCGAGTTCCCCGCCAACATCACTCCCTGGCAGCAGGCCGCGGCCACCTTCGGAGTGGAGCTGGTTTTTCTCTCCCTGGAGGAGTGGAATCGTGACATCGAGCTCGGCCTCGCCAGCCTCGATCGCGCGCTCGAGCGCGGCGCGCGCCTCGTCGCCGTGAGCGCCGTCCAGTTCCAGACCGGCTTGCGCATGCCGCTCCGCGAGATCACCAAACGCTGCCACGCGCACGGCACGCAGGTGTTCGTCGACGCCGTGCAGGCCTGCGGATCAGTGCCCACCGACGCCGGCGCCGCCAACGTCGATTACCTCGCCTGCGGGAGCCACAAATGGTTGATGGGCCTGGAGGGCTGCGGCTTCCTCTACGTGCACCCGAGCCGCGTCAGCGATCTGCGCCCCACCACCGCCGGCTGGCTCAGCCACGAAGACGGCCTGGGCTTCCTCTTCGACGGCCCCGGGCACCTGCGGTACGACCGGCCGATCAAGCGACGCGTGGAGTTCTTCGAAGGCGGCAACTACAACACCGCCGGCCTGGCCGGGCTCGAGGCCTCGCTCGATCTGATCCAGCAGATCGGCGTCCCTGCCATTTACGATCACGTCAATGGGTATCTCGACACGCTGGAGGCCGAGCTCGGGGGGCGCGGTTTCCAGAGCCTTCGGACCAGGGACGTGCGGTATCGCTCCTGCACGCTCGGGCTCCTGCCGCCCGGCGGCGTCTCGGTGGTCGATCTCCAGCGTGAGCTCGGCGCGCGCGGGATCGCCTGCGCGCTGCCCGACGGCGTGCTCCGCTTCACGCCGCACTGGCCCAACAACCCGGCCGAGATACCCATCGTCCTCGAGGCCGTCGATCAGATCCTGTCGATCCTTCACCCAGCTTGAACTATCCCTGATCAGGGGGGACCACGATGCTCGACCGTCTGAAGAAGCTCCTCGCGAGCCCGCGCCTTCCGTGGATCGCGGCCGCGCTCTCCGTGGTCCTGTTCCTCCCGGTGCTCAACGTCGGGCTGATGATGGACGACTACCTCCATCGCGTCACCTTCGAAGGGGGACTCCAGGTCGTACCCCGGCCCAACTGGGACCTGTTCCGGTTCGTGGGCCCGGATCGGGCCGAGTTCGCGAAGAACGTCGATTTCGGCGCCGTGCCCTGGTGGGCTCCGCCGGACTTCAAGCTCGCCTTCTTCCGCCCGCTCGCGGGGATGTCGCACTGGTTCGATTACCACTTCTTCCCGGACCACCCGGAGGTGATGCACGCGGAGAACATCCTCCTCTTCGCGGGCATGGTGATCTTCGCCGGGCTCCTCTACCGACGCTTCATCGCTACGGCCTGGGTCGCCGGGCTCGCCACGCTGCTCTTCGCCTGGGACGACGCGCACAGCTTCGTCGTCGTGTGGATTGCCAATCGCAACGCGATCCTCGCCGGCGTCTTTGGCCTCCTGGCGCTGTGGCTCCACGATCGCAAGCGCCGCGACGGCGAGAGCGCCGCGGGTGTCCTCGCCCCGCTGGCGCTCGCGCTCGCGCTGCTCTCCGGCGAGGCGGCGCTGGCGACGCTGGGCTACCTCGCCGCCTATGCGCTCTTCCTGGACGACAAGGCCCCTCGTGATCGCCTGAAGTCACTCGCGCCCTATGCGGTGATCGCGGCAATGTGGGCCATCGTCTACAAGGCCCGTGGTTACGGCACCTGGGGGGGCGGGTTCTACGTCGATCCCGGGGGCGAGCCGGCCGCCTTCGTCCTCGCCGTCATCAGGCGGCTACCCGTCCTGCTGATGGCGCAGTTCGGCCTCCCGCCGGCCGATCTGTGGCCGCAGACCCCCGACGCCAAGATTGGCCCGCTGCTCGTGGTGACGGCTCTCCTGGTCGGGCTCGGCGTGGTCTTCGCGCGCGTCCTTCGCAAGGATCGCACGGGCCTCTTCTTCGCGACCGGCATGCTCTTCTCGCTCATCCCCGTCTGCGCCACCTGGCCCAATGACCGCCTCCTGCTCTTCTCGGGCTTTGGCGCCTTCGGGTTGATGGCCACCTTCCTCTCGCGCGCCTTCGCCGTCGCGGGTCGCGAGCGCTTCCACACCAGGGCCGTCGCCGGGTTGATGGTGCTGGTTCACGTCGTCTTCGCGCCGCTGCTCCTCCCCGTTCGCGCGCGGACCGTGGGAACGCTCCTCCACGAGTACATCGAGAGCGGCGCGCGGTCGCTGCCCGTGAACCACGGGGCGACGTACGTCGTCATCAACTCACCGGATCCGCTGGTGGCTGGCATCGCGGGCGCGGTCCACCACTACCAGGATCCACAGCCCGTGACGGAGCACCTGCGGCAGCTCTCGACCGTCGTCGAAGGAGAGGTAATCGTCGAGCGAATCGATGAACACACCCTGTCCCTGTCCGCGAGCCGGGGCTTCTTCAACGACTCGTTCAGCCAGGTCTTCCGCAGCCCGTCGCTCCTGTTTCACGTGGGCGACGTGGTGAACGTGAAGGGGATGCGCGTGGAGGTCATGGAGGTGGGAGCAGAGGGGCTCCCCCGGCGGGTCCAGTTCCATTTCGACACGCCGCTCGACGATCCCTCGATGGTCTGGATCACGTGGGAAAAGCAGGCGTTCGTTCCGTTCAGGCCGCCGGGGCGAGGAGAGAAGGTCACGGTGCCGTCGGTCACCATGATAGAGGCGCTGACCGGACAGAAGCCGTGAGGCCTTGCTCTCTGGGCCGCGCTTCGCGGCAAAATTCTGTTGACCGCCTCGCCGGAGCGCTGGTAGCACTGATGAGAACGATCGTTCAGTCGAGTATGTTTTCATGAGCTCGCTTCGAGACTCGCGCCTGCGCACGCAGAACGCCCTCCTCCCGCCGTCCTCGGTGCCCGACGGCACCCGGCGCCGGATCCTGGAGGTCGCCTTGCGGCTCTTCGCGAGCGAGGGGTTCCACGGCGCCTCGATCCGCGACATCACCCGGGCGCTGGAGCTCCAGGGGAGCGCGCTTTACGCGCACTTCCCTTCCAAGGAGCATGTCCTCGCCGAGCTCGTCCACTTGGGCCACGAGGTCCATGCGGCCGCACTGCAAGAAGCGTTCGACAAGGTGGGCGAGGATCCGGTCGACCAGCTCAAGGCGCTCGTCCGCGTCCACACCGTCTTGCACGCGACGTATCCCCACCTCGCGGTGGTCGTCAACGAGCAGATCTTCGCCCTGCCCCCCGAGTTTGCCGCTCCGGCGCTGGCGTCGCGCGCGCAGTCCGCGGCTCTCCTCCTCCATGTGGTGGAGATGGGGATTGCCCAGGGGAAATTCTCCGTGCCCAGCCCGGTGGCCACGGCGGCGGCGATCTCCGCGATCGGGGTGCGGCTTCCATACTGGTACGACACGTCGCACGAGCTGAGCATCGATGCTCTGGCCGACATTCACGTCGAGCTCTCGCTCCGCATGCTCGGAGCGTCGCCCGACGTGAAGTGAGCGCTCCCGCAGCGGGGTGCGGGTCACTCTCCTTCACTCGAAGTCATCCCGCAGGAGGTCAATCATGGCACGTAAGATCGCGTTGATCGCGGCGGTCGCAGGTCTTTTCACGGGCGTCTACGCGAGCGGATGCAACACCGCGGTCGATCCGCCGGGCAACGGGCCACAAGCGACGAGCTCGAGCAGCGGAGCCGGCGGCAGCGGCGGTAGCGAGGCGGACGGCGGAGTGGAGGCCGGGAGCCCCGACGGCGGCGCGGCGTCCCGCTGCACGGCGTCTTCAAAGCAAGTCTGGTGTCCTTACGAGACGCTGAGCCTCCCGGGCAAGCTCGGTGTCATGCGAGATGTCGTCTGGCAAGTGCCGCTCGGGGCGCCGCCCGCCGGAGGGTGGCGCGTGGTGCTCCTCTTCCAGGGCTCGTTCTACGGCCCTCCGCTGATGTTCGACGCGGCGGACTCCAGCCCTCACGGCGGCTATCACCTGGCGCTCACGGTGAAGACGCTCCTGGACGCGGGGTATGCCGTGCTCGCGCCGGCGGCGCACGTGGAAGGCGGCCTCTTCTGGGACACGAACGTTCCCCCCTGGACCATCGACTGGACCAACGCTCCGGACAACGCCTTCATGCTCTCGATCCTCGCAGGGATCGAGTCAGGTAAGTTTGGCGCCCTCGACGCGACGCGGATGTACGCGACGGGGATCTCGAGCGGAGGCTACATGACGAGCCGGATGGCCGTCAGCTATCCAGGGAAATTCCGGGCGCTCGCGATCCACTCCGCCTCCTATGCCGAGTGCAGCGGCCCGATCTGCATCGTGCCCGACACGCTGCCGGGCGACCATCCCCCGACGCTCTTCCTTCATGGCGACGCCGATCTCATCGTCCCGATTGGCACGATGGAGAAGTACAATGCTCGCCTCGTCGACGCGGGCAAGCAGACGCGCGTCGTCGTCGGGAAGAACGCAGGGCACGAGTGGCTCGCGGCCGGGCCGCAAGAGGTGCTCGCCTGGTTCGACGCGCACCCCTGATTCCCACGGCGAGGGCGCGCGCCCTCGCCGCCCCAAAGGCTTCGCAGTCGGGGCCCCCCATACCCCGTGTCGCCATCGAGAGCAAAACGGCGGAAGGTAGCCGCCGGGCCGCTTCGCGCGCAAGCTTCGTAAGCTCGCCCGCGGCTCGCTCGTGAAAGAGTGGGTCCATGTTGCCCCGCTCGAAAGAGCTCGTAGTACCGGTGGTGCCGTACGGATGGAGGTCGATTTGAACAGCACATTTCGTTTCATGGTGGCTCCGGTGTTGCTTGGCGCTCTTGCTCTGCCTGGCTGTGGCCAGGGAGGCAGCAGCAGCGGGACTGGCTCCGGTGGTGGATCCGCGGCCCAGAGCGCGAGCGGGAGCGGGACCGGCGGGACGGGGGCCGCCGCCGGGACGAGCACCGGCGTGGGCGGGAGCAGCGGTGTCGTGCCGGGCCCGGTCGACGCTGTGATTGCCCAGATACCGCCCGACTCCTGGAAGGAGCTTCCAGCCACGCTCATGGCCGACGTCTGCCCGACACCCACCGACCACTACGCTTGCAGCAACGTCATGAGCGCCTGGAGCGGTGGCGCCTACGACTCGTCACACGATCGGCTGGTCGTCTTCGGCGGGGGCCACAGCGACTCCTGGTTCAACAACGTGTTCACCTTCGATCTCGCCAGCATGACCTGGAAGCGATGGACCGAGATGGCCAACGGTCTCACCGGCGACACCGTTCCTGACATCTTCCTGGACAAGCGCATCGAGACCTGCGGGCTCTACCCGAACGGGGCGACGCTGGAGATCCCCGATGCCTGGCTCACCGCAACGGGCTATTTGATGGGGGAGAAGTGCGACGATCCGTCGATCGTGAAGCAGCTGGATCCGCAGCCGCCGCGCAGCGTTCACTCGTTCATACCCGCGGAGAAGCGTCGATGACGTTGAGGTGGGCCGCCGGATCGCCGAGAGTGACGTAGGCCGCGAGGTCCTGGCGCGTCAGCCAGAGCTTTGCCATCCTGCGCTTCTTGGCCGGGTTCTCTGCCGGCGCCACACCCTTGACAGCGTACTTCTCAGCCTGGTTGAAGATGGAGGTCAGCTCGCCGTTGGCGTTGTTGAAGACGGTGTTCAACGAATTGCAGCTCGCGCCCACGCGCGTGCCGGCGACCATCTGGCGGAAGACATCATCGAATCGGGAGCTCCGGCTGACGATCTCGAGCTCTCCCCGAGCGTCCATTCGCTCCTCGCAGAAGCTGAAGGTCCAGGCGAGGTCGACGTGGCCGACCACCGAGATTGGCCCGTCCGGGTTGGCGAGCGCCGCTTGCGGGAGCCGCGCCACGAAAGGCACTTCACCGCGCTTCGGGAGCGAGTCGAGCACGTTATCGATCGATCTTCGATATGAGCCCATCTCCTGCAGACGCTTGAGCCAGTGATAGTACTCACTCGTGCTCGGGGTCCCCGCGCTCAGGCAGGCAACGAAGAACCAGACACCGCCGGGGAGAAACGACCCCTTTTCGACCCCCTCGTAGCTGAGCTGTTGCCCGGCGGTGAACTGCATCGCTCCCTGGAAGCGCTGCTGCTCCTCCACCGATTTCCACCCCTGGCGGGGGGCCCCGCTACCGTGGCTGATGGTGAAGAGCATGGTCGGCGTGGGCGCCGCGGCGGCCTCGAGGAAGCTGGTCAGACTGACCCCTTGCGACTCCTGGCCGAGGACCAGGATGTTCTGCGTGGCGAAGCCGCCGTCATCTGCTCCCTCGCGCGCCGCCTCCAGGGCCGGGCGCATCAGGTCGTCGTAGCCCAGCGTCGTGGCCTTGGTGCCGTCACGTACGGTGTGGAAGAGCGCCCGCGCGGCGGTGGTGGGCCGCGTGCCTTCGTGCCGCAGCACCTTCTCAACATAGGCTTCGTAGTCGCCGTCGGCCTGGAACGCGAGGCGCCCGAGGAAGAGGTCGTTGCCCGCCGTGGTCTGGAAATCCCAGGAGATTTGCTCGGGGCCGCCGAGCGCGAGCAGGTAGCGCGGCCGCTCTCGCTCGGTGATCCTTTTGCCATCGTGGGTGTCGTTCTTGTAAACGTCGGCCCACCAGTCCCAGGTCTGCTCGGTCGTCATGCCGGGCTCCACCTCGTAGACGATCGCCTTGCTGCCCTGCTGCTCCTCGCGCAGCCTGGTGAGGGGCGCGATGATCTCGCGGAGCCGCTTGCCCTCTGGCCCCCTGGGGACGACGAGGCCCCAGCGCTGCTCGCGCAGATTGCCTGGGTCCCCTCCGTCGCTGCGGAGGTAGTCGTCGGCCGCCACCGGCTTCTGCTTGGGGGCAGAAGCGGGCACGGCGGTCTCCCAGTCCAGGCCTTCCGCGAGGATGGCAGCGCCGCTTTCGGCGTGGGCGAGGAGGAGTCCGATGTCTTTCATGGTGGCTTTGTCTTTCATGGTGGCTTGGTCTCGGAGGGTGGCTGTAGCTCGGAGGGCAGCGGTGTTCTTTGCCCTGGGGCAGAGGCGTTCTTTGCCGACGGTGCGCTCTTCGCCGGCTCGGCGACAGGCTGGATGTCCGGCGCCGCTCGCCGCCGGCGGGCTGTTCGTCACCTGCGTGTCGCGATGGAGGCGCGCTCTACCTCCTGCGCTCGCAGTTACTGTGGAGGGCGCCGGCGTCCATTTCGGTGCCATCCAGATAGTTCTCCAGGTCCTTCACCGGGAGGCAATCGTGGGTGGACTTCGACAGGGTGTCTTGCAGGTCCTTGGTGTCGATCATCCAGGCCCGCACCTCGTTCTCGAGCGATCGAGTCATGAGCCCCTTGCCGTTCGGCCAGAACTCGGCCCAAACAACCTGACTGGCGTGGGCGGCGAGCTCGCTCACGAGCGCACTCCGTTCGCCTTTCACACTCCAGAGGCGCGCCTTGTGATCGGCGGAGCCGGTGACGACGCGGTCGGAGCGGTTGTTGAAGGCGATCGCGAGGACGCCGGGGTCGCCGAGGACATGCGGGTTGCCGCGGTCGTTGACGTTCCAGAGCAGCGCGCGCTGGTCTCTTGACAGCGCCGCGACCCAGCTCCCGTCGGGGCTGAGCCGCGCATGGGTGAGCCCGAGCGTATCGCACTTGTTCTGGCTATCGTGGAGGCAGATGTCCTTGCCATCGGCCGTGCTGCCTTCCGTCGGGGTCCACAGGCGGCCGATGCCGTTCTTCGACACGACGAGGATCCGGCGGCCATCGTCGCTGAAAGCGACAGAGTCGATGACTTCGCTGGATCCCTGGCGGTTCAGACTGTGTATCGGCGCGCCAGGATCGTTGACGTTCCAGAGGAACGTGTCGCCGTCGCTCGTCCCCGCTGCGACCTGCTGGCCGTCCTTGCTCAGCGTGGCCACGACGATCTTGCCAGCATTCCCCGCGAAGACTATCGGCTGCGCCGTCGGCTCGGTCGTGCTGTGGATCTGCGCCTTCCCGTCCGTCGAGACCAGGAGGACTCTGGCGCCGTCCTCGGTAAGATCGGGGCTCTCGCCAGTCTTTTGCTTGACGCTCAACTCGACGGGCGGACCGGGATCCTTGTCTCTCCAGACGAGCACGCTCCCGTTCTGCTTGACCCCCACGACGACACTCCATTTCTTCTCGGGATCGCTCCCATCCACGCTGATCGTCGCGCTATCGAGCGCATCCGGCGTATTCTCCTCCGGAGCCGCCGCATCAGCGGCCTTCGGGATCGTAGAATCGCGGAGCAGGACGGGGGGGCTCGGAGCCGAACGAGAGGAGTTCGGCATAGGCCTGCCTGGCGATGATGTCCTGGCTGATGAAGAGCCCGACGTACCTGTTGTGCTGGTGCCGGCCGAGCGTGACAGAGGAGATACTGGGGTCGAGTTGCCTGGTGGTGTCCGTGTTGGTCTTCCAGAGGTGCGCTTTCTTGTCTCTGGAGACGGTGACAACATGCTTGGAATCCGGGCTGAATGCGGCCACCAAGACGGGGCTCGAATGGGGCATCACCGCGCTCTCCGTTAGATGCTTGTCCACGGAGGTCCACAGCCGCGCCTTCCCGTCGTTCGAGGCCGTCAGGATGTGATCGTTTCTGAAGAGGATGGAGGTGACCTGGCTCGTGTGCGCCTTGGCCCGATCGTTCAAGACCTGGTATCTGACACTTCCGATCGGGTATTCGCTTTTGGCGGTGACGGGGCTCTGTCCCTGTTCGGGCCTGGCCTGCAGGAAGAGCAGCCCAGGTTCCATGGGTGCCCATATTAGCGCGCTGCCATCGGAGTAGCCGATGAGCGCCATTTTGTCATTGCCCTCGTGCACCACGCTCGATGCCGTGACGTCCATGTCCTCGATCAGGGCAGGGAGCGGCTGGCCGATCGGCATCGGCCGGTGCTGGTTGCTGCAGTCCCAGAGGCGCAAACTGTTGTCCATACCGACGGTGAGGACGACAGAGGCATCACCGGAAAAGTCCACGCTCTTCAGGTGACCTTGCTGGGTGTTGATATGCGCGCGCTCGCGGAGGGGCGCCGTGTCCCAGATGCGCGTGACGCCTTTGTTCGAGACCGTCACGAACTGCTTGCCATCAGCGCTGAACTTGGCGTCGGTGACGACATCGCTGCTGACGACGTTTCGCTTCGGAGCCGCGCGTCCCCTCGCCGGCAACGCGTCGCGCCACAGCGCAGCCTCTCCATTCTTGGACACGGTCAGCACGACGTTGTCGGCGCCAAACCCGACCTTCTTCACCGCCTCCTTGAGTCCCTGTAGCTGGGCGTACTCGCTGGTATCGTCGAGGCTCCAAACGCGCGCTGTCGTGTCGTCCGAGCCAGTCGCGATCCACTTGCCGTCGGGGCTCCAGGCGACGGACGTCACCTTTTTCCGGTGGCCTTTCAAGTCCTTCCACGTCTTCGGATCATCCACGCTCCAGAGGCGCGCCGTCTTGTCATCCGAGCCGGTCGCGATCCACTTGCCGTCGGGGCTCCAGGCGACCGCGCTGATCTGCTCTTTGTGGCCGACGAGATCACGAACTGGCGCGCTCTTCAGCGTCTCCAGGGTGAGCCGCAGCCAGTCCTTCCGCTCATCTGGATTCTCCACGAAGCCAAGGAGCTGCATCGCCGAGACAGGGTCGTTGTGCGCGAGGCGCTCCCCCGCCGCGGCGACTATCATGGCGTCGTCGGCGCGCTTCGCTTGGCCCTTGGCTTCGTCCTTGTTCTTGTTGGCTTCGTTCCGGTTCATGTCTGCTTTCAGCGCGAAAACCAGCGCCCCCAACGCCAGCACGCTGATGACGGCGACGGCGCCCCGCTTGATCCACCGGCTAGCGTTGACGTGCTTCACGCTCTTCGTAAGCAGCTTTGCGGCCTCGTCCGTGAACGCGTTCGGATAGTCTTTCTGGAACTTCTTCGCCGCGTCGATCTGCCGCTCGTTCAGCAGCGTGAGCTGCGACTTGTGCGTCTTCAGCCAGCGCTTCAGCTCCGCCTCCTGCTCCAGCAGGTTCTTGTTGTGTCCCCGCCATTGACTGAGCTGTTCCCAGCGGCGGAGGAGCACCTCGTGGGCGACCTCGACCGTCTTTTGGTCTCCCTCGCCCTCGGTGACCAAGAGCCGGCCGGTCTCGAGTTTCTCGAGCATGCGGTCGAAGCGCTCTTCGCGCTGCTCGCGCGTCTCGCCGACGGCGCCGACGGCGCCGCCGCGGCGCAGCTTGTCGCGGATCGCGTTCGCCAGCAGGCGCAGGCGCAGCCGCGCCTTCACGATCAGGCGCAGGCGCGTGTCGCTCGACTCGCCCGCGTCGCCATCCCCGCACAGGTTGCTGCGGATCTCCTTCACGCGCAGGCGCAGCCGCGTGTCCGTCGCGGTGACGTCGAGCTCCTGGCCGACGAGCGTGACGAAGAGGCGCTCGGCCAGGTACTTCGCCTTGTCATCGAGGCCCTTGATGAGGCTGCCGGCGTGATTGCACAGCGCGCCGGTGACGGTGCCGAGCTTCTGGTATTCGCCCGTGGTGAGGGAGCGGCCACTCCGCCCGATCCAGAGCAGATCGAGCGTGAGGGCGACGAGCGGCAGCGCGCCCAGCTCCGTGCCGATCTCGTCGAGGATGCGGTCCGCCAGGCCCCTCTCCAGCGTGAGGCCCACCTTGGCGGCGGGCTTCTCGATCGCCTCGCGGAGCTGCTCCCTGGAGAGCAGCGAGACGCGCACGCTGTAGGCCTCGTCGTTGGCGACAGCGTCCAGGCGCCTCCCCGTGGACTTGTCGAGGAGGATCTCGCCACAGCGGCCGATGAAATCGCTGCGCATCGTGAGCACGACCGAGACTTCGGAGGCGGGGTCGCAGGCCAGCTGCCAGAGGGACTGGGCGAAGGCGGTCCGCGCCTTCTCCGGCGTCTGGGTGAAGATCTCCTCCAGCTGATCGACCACGAGCAGCACGGGGCGGCGCTGCTTGCCGTCCAGCGCGTCCTTGAGAGCCCTCTCGGGATCGCTGCCGGGCTTCATGGTGGCGACCACGTAGCCGGGGCTCCAGTCCGGATCGCCTGGGCCTCCGGCTGCCTCGTTCTTCGGCGCGCACAGCTTCGGGATGACTCCGGCTATCACCATCGACGACTTGCCGGTCCCGGATCCGCCCTGCACCACCAGGAAGCGCGGCTTCTTCGCCTTCACCAGGGCGCCGAGGTCGGTGATGATCTCCAGCACCTTCTCCTCGCGGCCGAAGAAGAACGGGCTCTGCTTCTGGCCGAGCGGAAGGAGCCCCTGGTACGGCCGGAAGACCACGGGCCGCGTGTCGTCGCCGTCCGCTTCGCGGGCGAAGAGCTGAATGCTGGCCCAGTCGAAGAGGCGGCTGTCGAGCTTGAAGAGGTGGTTCCTCGCGCGGAGGAACGCCTGCTCCACCGAGCACGGCGTGGTGAGAAGCTCGCGGTAGAAGACCGTCGTGAAGGCTTTGGCGCCCCTGTTCGAGAACGGGTAGCGCGAGGCCACCACCGCGGCGATGCCAGCGCGGTGGATCGCCTGCGCGACGCTGCCCAGGTGGTTGCCGGGCTGACCGTTGTTGCCGCTGTCGCAGGCGGCGATGACGACGAGCTGGATCATGTCGGCGTGCTGGGCGAGCAGGTTGGCCAGCCGGTCGGCGTCGACGCCGACGGGATCGCCCTCCTTGTCCGGATTGAGCATCAGCCCGAAGTTGCCGCCGACGTTGCCACCGTGGCAGAGGAGATGGAGCACGGTGATAGGCTTGCTGTTCTTCTTCGCGGCCTCGAGCGCCTCGCTGAGCGTCTTATACGACACCTCGTGGAGCACCTCGCAGGGGCCGTCGTTGCAAGCGTCCTGGATGACCTTCAGGTGCTTGTCCATGAACACGTTCCCACCGGCGTTCGAGGACGCGAAGAGCACGCCGCCGCCCTCGGGGCGGGGCGCCGGGAGCCTGGGCGCCTTCGTGGTGATGCCCGGCCACTCGTAGCGCAAGAGCACGTCAGGCAGCGCGCCCAGGTGCCGAATCGTCTGCCCGAGCGTGAGCAGCTCCCAGGGGAGGTGATAGAGCTCGGCGGCGCCGGAGCGGATGGTGACGACCACGGGGCGCTGCGCGTCGACGGCGCTGGACAGCTCGTGCTCCTCGCGCGACCAGCCTGTGGCTTCGAGGAAGGTACGCAGGGTGTCGCCGAGGCGCCGGACGACCTCCGCATCAGGGGTCGAGTTACGGAGCGAAGCGATCTTGTCGATGAGGTCGGTGTCCCACTTGAAATCGGCCCCTTTGTACCTCGTGTCGTCGAGCCGCCGATTGTATGTCTGCGTCTTCATCTGGTATGCGTGGGGCTCTCCAGCGTTATCGGCGCGGGAGAACTCCAGTACCAATCGGTGCGTGTCCAATCGGTGCGTTTTCATGTCTCAACCTCCTTCGAACGGGGTCGTCGGCATGCTTGACCGGTTGCGGATTGTCGTAGGTCCGCGCGTCCTCCACCGGCACGGCCACGGCGGCGCTCGCGGATTGTTGACACCCAATCACCGCACCGACCGACATTTGCAGACCG
>Ga0105048_10007561_pt1 | contig 17450 bp, 13 predicted proteins | sample MAT05_FD_78382 | JGI IMG/M metagenome (GOLD analysis project Ga0105048, IMG submission 78382) | Freshwater microbial communities from Lake Fryxell liftoff mats and glacier meltwater in Antarctica - MAT-05 | ecosystem: Environmental > Aquatic > Freshwater > Ice > Liftoff microbial mat | place...
CCGGGACATGGCGGCGTTGCAACGCGTTGGAATAGAAGAGCCATTGCCCCCGTCTTGCAGCGCAGCCGCCAGCCGTGCAAGCCAGCGCGCGGCACGCCGCGTAAGCGTGCCGGCTTTCACGCTCAGTGCGCCTTGCCTTGCGTCACCATAACCGCACACTCCACCCCGTCCAACTGAGGTTTCTAAGTTGAACCACGAACTGCAGTGCTGGTTCAGAGAGCGCGGCTGGAAGCCTTTCAAGTTCCAAAAAGAAGTGTGGCAAGCCATCGCCCGCGGTGAATCGGGTTTGCTGCACGCCACCACGGGTGCTGGCAAAACATACGCCGTTTGGCTCGGCGCATTGATGGCCTTTGGGGCTGCTGCACTGTCAAAACAGGCGCGGGTAGCGAAGAAAAACAAGGCGCCAAATGCCACGCAAAAGCCGCCACAAAAACCGCCACCGCCGTTGACGGTGCTGTGGATCACGCCCATGCGGGCGCTCGCCGCGGACACGCTTGCGGCTTTGCTTGAGCCGCTTGATTTTCTCAGCCAGCGCGTAACGATTGACTCCGGCGACATCAGCCCGGTGCGCAATCACGCGGCATGGAGCGCGGGTGCCCGCAGCGGCGATACCGCCGCCAGCGAGCGCAGCGCGCAGAACAAGCGATTACCCACAGTACTGGTGACCACGCCTGAAAGCCTGTCCGTATTGCTCTCGCGCGCCGATGCCCGCGAGGTGCTGGGCAGCGCGAAGATGGTGGTTGTAGACGAGTGGCACGAACTGCTCGGCAACAAACGCGGGGTGCAAGTTCAATTGGCTTTGGCCCGGTTGCGAGGCTGGAACAGCGCGCTACAAACCTGGGGCATGTCGGCCACGCTAGGCAATTTGCAAGAGGCGATGCACTCCCTACTAGGCCACCATGACGGCACCCTGGTGCGTGGCCAGGTGGCGAAAAAGTTAGTCATTGATTCACTGCTGCCCGAGCGCGTGGAGCGCTTTCCGTGGGGCGGCCACTTGGGTCTGAGCATGCTGCCGCAGGTGATTGAAGAAATCGACAAAAGCGCGACGACGCTGGTTTTCACCAACACGCGCGCGCAGTCCGAGATCTGGTATCAGGCGCTGATTACCGCGCGGCCCGATTGGGCAGGCGTGGTCGCTTTGCATCATGGTTCGCTGGACCGCGCGGTGCGCGAGTGGGTCGAGGCGGGATTGAAGAGCGGCGAGTTGAAAGCCGTGGTGTGCACGTCAAGTCTTGACCTCGGCGTTGATTTTCTGCCGGTCGAACGCGTGCTGCAGATAGGTTCGCCCAAAGGCGTGGCGCGGTTGTTGCAGCGTGCAGGCCGTTCCGGCCATGCGCCGGGCCGGCCGTCGCGCATCACACTGGTCCCCACGCACAGCCTGGAAATGCTTGAAGGCCCAGCGGCGCGCGCGGCGCTTGCTGACGGACATATTGAAGCGCGCTCGTCCCCGCAGCAGCCGCTCGACGTGCTAGTGCAGCATTTGGTCACCGTGGCGCTCGGCGGCGGCTTCCTTGCGGGCGATTTGTTTGCCGAGGTGCGCAGCACCGCAGCTTATGGCGATCTTTCCGTTGAGAACTGGGAATGGGCGCTCAACTTTGTCCGCCAAGGCGGCGCGTCGCTGACGGCCTATCCTGACTATCAGCGCGCGGCACCGGACGCCAAAGGTATCTGGCGTGTGCCTGATGCGCGGCTAGCCCGCCGCCATCGCATGAACATCGGCACCATCGTCAGCGACGCGAGCATGGCGGTGCAGTACTTGGGCGGCGCAAAAATCGGCGTGGTAGAAGAGAGTTTCGCGGCACGCATGAACCCGGGTGATTGCTTTTTCTTCGGTGGACGTTTGTTAGAGCTGGTGCGCATTCACGACATGACCGCCTGGGTGCGGCGCGCCAGCGGCAAGCGTGCGGCCGTGCCGCGCTGGGCCGGTGGGCGCATGCCGCTGTCGAGCACACTGGCCGACGCCGTGGTGCAGCAGCTGGCGCTGGCAGAAGCCGGACAGTACGACTCGCCCGAATTGAAATGCTTGCGGCCACTGCTTGAGTTGCAGCAGAAATGGTCGGCGCTGCCGACAACGCAAACGCTGCTCGCAGAGGTCTTGAAAACCCGTGAAGGTTGGCATCTCTTTCTTTATCCGTTTGCCGGCCGTCAGGTACACCTGGGGCTTGCCAACTTGATCGCCTGGCGGGTGGCACAGCACGCGCCGCGCACGTTTTCGATCGCAGTGAACGATTATGGTTTTGAGTTGCTTAGCGCAACGGCGCTCGATTGGGCCACGCTGCTACCACAGGTGTTGAAGTTAGGAAATGAGCTGCAAATACAAGAAAGCGGAGCGCAAGACGACGCGCGCGCGGCGCTGCTGCATGAGCTGCTGGCCAGCCTAAATGCAAGCGAGCTGGCGAAGCGACGCTTCCGCGAAATTGCGCGTGTGTCGGGTTTGATCTTTCAGGCATACCCCGGCGAAAAACGCAGCAGCAAGCAGCTGCAGGCGTCATCGTCGCTATTTTACGAAGTCTTCCACAAATACGATCCGTCCAATCGGCTGCTGCTACAGGCTGAGCAGGAAGTCCTTACGCAGGAGCTGGAGATTGGCCACCTCCGCGCCAGCTTAAAGCGCATTGCCAGCCAGCAACTAGTGCTCAAAACGCTGCTGCGCGCAACCCCGTTTTCCTTTCCACTGATGGTTGAGCGCTTGCGTGAAAAGCTGTCGACTGAGAGCGTGGCTGAGCGCATCGCGCGCATGGTTGGAGAGCTAGAAAAGGCCGCCGATGGCCGCGTAAATGCTGTCGATTCAGCCGCGACTGCCGATCACCTGAAAGACTCGCTGCTGTGTGCCGGCGCAAACGCAGCACAGCAAACCGCTACGCTTGCCAAACGCCCGCCCCGCGAACGCAAGGCTTTGCGACCGTCGTGATGAACACTTCGGTCTGCAAGGTCCAGTGGGCTGAGATTGAAGTGCACCTCTTGCCCGAACGCGCTGTTTGGTGGCCTAGCGGAAAAGCACTTTTTATCGCCGATCTGCACTTGGGCAAAGCGGCAACCTATCGCGCTCTGGGCCAGCCCGTTCCAGCCGGCACCACACACGAAAATCTGGCGCGACTAACGACACTCATTTCAAAATACGCGCCACAGCAGATCGTTTTTCTCGGTGACTTTTTGCATGCGGCGACAGCCCGCACCGTAGACGTGCTGGCGGCCCTGCACGAATGGCGAGCGCGTCATGCGCCATGCAATATGACGCTGGTGCGCGGCAACCACGACAGCCGCGCGGGTGATCCGCCCGCGACGCTGCGGTTCGATGTGGTTGACGAGCCGTATTTACACGGCCCATTTGCGCTCTGCCATTATCCGCAGCAGCACGCCACGCATTTCGTCTTGGCGGGCCACGTACACCCGGTTTGCCGACTATCCGGTCGCGGGCGCGACAGCTTGCGCATGCCCTGTTTTGTCGCGCAAGCTCGACAGGCGATCCTGCCCGCTTTCGGTGAATTTACCGGTGGCTGGATGGTGCCCTCGGGACCAGCGCAGCGGCTTTATCCAGTGGGCGGCGGGGTGGTTTGGTGTTTACCGCTGCGGCCAAACTTTCAAGGTAAGTGAGCCCGACAATTGCCGCGGTCGACGCTCATGCTGGAAAGACAAACACGAGATAACATCCGTCGCCGTGGCGACGATATTCATGCTCCGGGATGGCTCCATGCCATAACCGTTGGGCCGCATACAGCTGCGGATGGCAGCCCTGACTAACGCCTGTGCGACGATCTCGTCGGCCATGACTCGTTCGTGCCAAGCGTGGGCGAGGCAAAGGACCGGTCGCTTCGCGACTTCGCCCGCAACCCACGTTACGGGCGATCGTTGCGAGATAAGCGTGGGGCGCGGGACGCAAAGATGCGCCAAGGCAGGGGGGAACGATCTTTCGTGCTGAAGACGAGGTGGAGCAGAACATGGTCGAGTGATTGCGGCAAGGCGATGGGTTGGACTTTCAGCCCTTGGTCAGCGTTGGCAACCTGGGGCGTTGCCCCAGGCTGGTATGGAGGCGCGCCTTTGGCGCTGAAATACAGAGAATCGAGCGGGCGCCGGTTAGGTATCCCATCATCATCCTACTAAGCCGGACGAGCCGGAACCAAACACACAAAAGTCTTCGCATGATTTGTCAAGACTGAACTGGTTAGTGACTAGCAGCCTGTCGGGCTTTGCGCGTGAGATACGTTGTGAGGCTGGACGGCTGCAAGGTGCGGCGCGCAGGCAATGGCTCCTCCATGCCTAAGCGTCGCAGCGCAGACGCCGTCCAGACGCGCAGCCCGCCGGACGGCCTTTTGGCGTTAGCCCCTTCAGCCATGCCATTTCAAGAAGCGTTGGTTATCAATATGATTCTATTGAAAGCGACATTTTCTGGAGATAAACGATTCATTCCTTTATTGTGCAAGCATCTCAATGATCCGAGTATTCGTGAAGATGATACCGGAGCATCGCCAGCTCGGGAAGCCGCTCAAGCTTTGAATACATTAGTAAATCATGCCTCACCGGACAAAGTCGCTTATATAGAAGATTGGAAAAGAGAGTGTAAAAAATAACGGGAGAACAAAGACCTCAGATGAGCTGCCTTTGACAAAAAGACGTGTAAAACACCACGGCGCACGAGGGGCACCCATTTTTGATGCCTAGCAGCCTGTCGGACTTTCCTCGCGAGTGCGCAGAGAGTCCTTTTGGCGATCATTTCTACTCATTTTCGAATTGATTTTGAAGGCTATGGCTATACTTTCGAGTCTGCTATGCCAAAAGGCCGTCCGGCCCTGCGGGTTGCGCGTCGCAACGGCGGCTGCGGCGTTGCGACCCTTGCCAATGGGAAAGCCATTAGCTGCGCGCCGCGCCTTGCATCCGTCCAGCCACACAACGCATCTCACGCTGAAAGTCAGACAGGCTGCTAGACACCCGGGCTTCCGCATGCGACCAGTCCAACTCGGCGATCCCGATGCGCTCTGCGTTTGCACGCGCTGCTACAATGGGCAAAGAGTAGGAAATGATCGCTAAAAGGACTTCCGGTGCACTCGCGAGGAAAGCCCGACAGGGCTTATGCCTGCACACCCATAACCGCACACGCTACCCCGTCCAACTGAGGTTTCTAGGATAGTGGACAATAATTTGCTTTCGAGAGAGAGTTTTACATCACCAGAGCGGTTTGAAATTGCGGGACTGGATGTTCCTTATGGCGCGTCGATCGTTTCGCGCGTGTTTATATTAAGCGGCGAAGTGGTTGCGAAAGTCCATGAGTTCGAGATTGTGGATACACCGTCTTGAACCTCTGTACAGATTGACGTAAAACGCCATGCTGACAATCTTGGCTTTGGCGCATATCTGAATCATTCCTGTAGTCCCAATGTCTTTTTTGACGTTGAGTTGATGGTCGTTGTTGCGCTGCGTGACATTGCCCAAGGTGAGGCTTTAACCTTTTTCTACCCGTCAACGGAGTGGGAGATGGCGCAAGCTTTCGACTGTTGGTGTGGGAGTTTGAACTGCCTTAAGACGATCTCTGGGGCCGGGCAAATTTCCGCTGACGTATTGAAACGCTACCGTCTCTCGCCGCACATCACTGCACTTGCAAGGTTGAGCCAATGTTGAGGCTGTCTAAGGGTCTTAAGTTTTCCCCACTTGCCGGAGCGGCCCGGGAACTTTCTATCGTACAAACTTTCCATTTTCGTTTCTAGGAGTAATGGCATGCGCTCGTCGTTGGGTAAAGATGAGCCAGCGCGTGCATGGCTCGCGGGCTTGTTTTTTAAGGCAAGAAGTCGGGCTGGGCAATTTGTGATTCTTGCGTTTTTTGTTATTGCAGCGACTTCATTTCCTTACGTCGTGTCCACTTCACTGTTTCTGGCCCACGCCGGCGCCAGCGCGATCCCGGTCTATTACATGTTGTTCGCTGTAGTAGCCATTCCTCTTTCGCTTGGTTTTTCTAGCATCATTGACCGCTGGCCACGGCATTACACACTGCTGGGGATGTTACTGTTGCTAGCTCTGGTCACGTTGGTCGGCAGTATTGGTCTCGGTGACCGGGTGGAAGGCTATTACGCGCTTTACTTGGGCGTCAGCGTGCTGGAGGTGTTGACTACTGGCGTGTTTTTTGTGTTGTTCGCTGATTACTTTACGGTTACCGAAGCCAAACGTTTGAGCGGGGCAGTCGCACTGGCGATGGCCTTGGGGGCACTGACGGGAGGCGGACTGGTTGGCGTCCTCACGACGGTCGCAGACATTCAATCGCTACTGTTTGTTTCGCCGCTGCTGGTCGCTGCGGCTGCAATGTTGGTACTTTGGGTCACCCGCCGGCAAACTCCCCTTGACGAGGCATCGTCAGCACCCGAGGTTGGTCTTCTGGAAAGTCTTCGAGATCTTCCGGTCATGGCAAAACGCTACCACATTGTGGGTTTGATGGCGCTTGCTGTGTTTTTGAATATTTCCCTGCAGTGCGTAATGGAGTACCAAGCATTTTCCATTTACGCCAAATACTATCCCGATGAAAATGCGCTCGCGTCGTTTCTCGGCATCGTCTACGCGGGCATGGGGTTATTCGGTGTTGCTCTGGTTTTTTTTGTAACCAATCCGTTGATTCCCCGCCTGGGTGTCGCGCAAATGAACCTTGTCGTTCCGAGCGTCAATGTTACGACCTTGAGTATGCTCGCACTATCGTCGAGCCTTCCTCTGGGTGTGCTCGCGCACGTCAATTATTCACCCTTGGAGCGCAATGTCGGCACGCCCGTTTTCGCCCTGACTTACAACGCAGTGCCGCACCGTTTCATCGGGCGAGTGCGGATGGCAATTGATGGCGTGATGTATCCGCTTGCATTGGCAATTTCAGGTCTGCTGCTCAAGCTCACTGAAAATCTTCTCTCTCTACAAGAGATCGCCCTCATAGGAGCAGGTGTCGCCTTATTATTTTTGCTGGTGCAGTGGGGTGTCGGAAAGCAGTATGTCCGCGGTTTGACACAGCTGATGAGTGATGGTGCGGTAAACCTGGATATTGCCGGGAAGGGACTAAAAGTTCCCGAACACTACATGCAAGACATCCGCGCCATGATCGCAAGCAGGAATCGAGACGAAGTAACTTTAGGCCTGGAACTGGCTTCTCGCTGTGACCTGGCATTGTCTGTGAACGATTTCAACATGGCATTGCCGGTTGTAACTGCGAAAGTCGGTCGTCTGGCTCTTGCTTCATTTGTAGCGTCCGAGAAAGCCCGTGCGCAGGAAATGCTATGGCAGCTTGTGGATGTCAGCAGAGGCATCGTCTTGGTCCGCACCCTTGAAAGCATTGCGGTGAGCGGCTGGGACACCAAACGGGACCGCTTTTTCGAATTCAAAAAGAGTGAAGACGAGACTCTGCGAGCCATCACATTGGCATGCTCAGTTGATGAGGATCCTGCGGGTGTTGGGTTGTCTTTAGCCCAGATGTCTGAAGAGTCAGTTTTGTCTGCAATCTATGTCGTTGGCAGGCGTCCTTCCCAACGCGATCGACTGCCTCTGTTGGTACAACTGAGCGCACATTTGTCGCCGCTGGTGCGGGCCGAAGCTTTGGCTTTGGCAACGGAGGGAGCCCCTGTCGCCAACACCAGCTTGCTTGCTTGGGGTTGGCGTGGCTGGGCAGATACCGACGGTCGCGTGCGTATGGAAGCGGGTCGACTATTAGCGCGTACATCTGAAGAATCTGCGTTATTTAAGCTGTGTGAGGCGGCCTGTCGCGATCCCTTACGTGAGGTTCGTCATGCCACGCTGTTGGCGCTCGGTGAGCGCGGAGCTTGTATGGCAGACATTCTTTCGCAGCGTTTGCGCATCAGTGACGCTGATATCGCGACCGACTTGATAGCGGGAATCGGGATGCTGGGAGCAACCGATGCAGAATCGATTCTGTATAGCTTCCTTGCCGATTGTGTGTTCCCCGATGTAGCACGCAATCTAGCCCTGTCTGAACGCATGCCGTCAAATCGCCGCGGATGGCAGGCGCTGGAAATCGTCATCTCGGACAACAATTCAAGAGCCGTACGTCTGGTGCTGAGTGCCTTGAGCGTACTCGGTTACAAGAGAATTCTGGGTCTGGTTCGCACCGCCTTGATCATCGGTGAGCCACGAGCACGTTCGCAAGCAATAGAAACACTGTCTTCGCTAGCGCACCGACGTTTTGCGCTTCCTTTGGTTCCTCTTCTGGAAGCAGGCAATGCAATACCTGTACGCCCCGAATTTAACATTGCAAACGCACGGGCGTTACTCATCGAAGCGAGTGGCAGTACGGATGCCTACCTTCGCGCTGCTGCTGTGTTGGCTTGGCATGCGGAATTTGCTGGTATCCCGGATGGCATGGCGTCTGACCCCTCTGCATTCGTTGCGGCGACGGTCCGCTCGCAGATACAGGGCTTACATGGGTACCACAAGGATGCAGTCATGAATCGTTTGGTGTTTCTCAAGTCGGTCGCTTTGTTCAGCGAGATGAGTCTCGACCACCTCCTTGCCATCGATGAGATCATGACGAGGGAATCCTATTTGCCCGGCGAGGCTATCGTTCGAGAAGGGGATGTGGGCAGCAAGCTCTACATCGTCTTCCGTGGCTGTGTAGCGGTGCGAAAACGCGGAACGGACGCCAACGAGTCTGAGCTCGCACAACTTTCGTCGGGCCAACTATTTGGAGAGATGGCGCTGTTTGACAATGATCGCCGGTCGGCCACCGTGGTAGCCATCGTGGAGACCGAGCTACTTTCAATTGACAGAGATCGTTTCCATAGTCTTGCCTATCAAAGACCCGAGATACCCATGCAAATCGCTAAGGTCCTGGCGCAACGGCTGCGCGCCGCCAATTCCTGAGAGTCAACTTGTTACTTTACTTCGAATGTTCGAATCGCGGCTGCGGTTGTCCACCTTACACATCCGCCATCAGCATGTGAACGCGCCGCCTTAAACGCGGCGCGCAAAGCGCGCTCCGATCTCGATCAGCGCCGCAGAAATCTTATCCGGCGGCAGCACGAAATCCACACAGCCGGAGCCCTGCGCACTGACAGGCATGCCGTCGAATTCTGCCGATTCGTCCTGTGCAAAAGTGATGCCGCCCGCTTCCCTGATACGCTTGCATCCTGCGCTGCCATCCCCGCCATAACCAGAAACGATGACTCCGATTGCGCGGTCGCCGAAAGCTGCGATAGAGGCAAAGAACAGATCTACCTGAACGTTGCGTCGGCTCCGAGGCGAAGTGACTTTGAACTTGTGTTTTTCAACCTCCAGATCGGCGTTTGCTGGAATCACATAAACATGATTCGCCCGGATAGGCATGGCAGCCGCTGCGACCAGCGCTGGCATCTTGGTATGGCGGGCCAAAATTTGCGCCAACTGGCTGAAAGCGTCTGGGTGCATATGCGAGATGATCACGAATGCCATACCGGTGTCGGCTGACAAATGATCAAGCAGCGCCTTGTATACATTCAGGGCGCCCGCCGAGCCGCCAATCCCTACAATGCCGGTTGGCAGCGACTTTTTCATACCTGCGGGGGGGGCACGTGCCGGGTTTCCTAACTGGCTTGTTGTTTTTGAAGCGTGGAGCTGCCTTTTCCTACCTTCTTTTTCTGATTGGATCCTGCCGTGGCCTTGGAATCCATCGGCACGAGCAGTAGTCCCTCGTCGCTAAACACCAATTTGTGCACATCGCTGGAATGGCCCATGCCGCGCGACTTGACGATGTAGAGGCCGCGGATGCGACGTTGCCCCTCGTTTTCCTCCAGCTCCCTGACGACGATCCACGTATCAATCAGGGACGACACGCCAATTTCACCGCTGGTGTCATTTTGCGCGGTCGAAGAGACTAGGCTGGTAAAGAAGCCAGTGATGGTCTGGGACTTCAGAGCATCGATCATGCGGGTCAGCATGGACTGAATTTCAAGTCGGTTCCCTTGCCCCAGCAGACTCGTCAGCGGATCGATGACAACGGCGCTTGGCTGAAAATCCGCCAGCAGCTTGTACAGGTCAAGCAAATGCTTCTCCAGACCAAAAAACGACGGTCGGGTGGAGACGATTTTCAGCAGTCCCTTCTTTACCAGCGTTTCGAAGTCGAATCCAATGGAACTCAAGTTTTGGGTGAGCTGGCCCGGTGACTCTTCATACGAAATGAACAGACAGCGCTCCCCGCGCCTGCATGTCTCCACGGCGAAAGCGGCAGCGAGACTGGTCTTGCCCGTCCCCGCAGTACCCGAGGCGAGAATGGTGCTGCCTCTGGTGTACCCACCGCCCTGGAACAACTTGTTCAGTGACGCGATGCCTGTTGCCACGCGTTCGGCCGTGCCCGGTTGATCCAGGCCAGCAGAAGTGATGGGGATGACTGAAAGCCCACCGCTGTCGATGACGAACGGATATTCGTTGGCTCCGTGATTGGAGCCGCGATATTTGATAACACGAATTCGGCGTGTTGCAATCTGGTCCCTAACACGGTTGTCCACCAGGATGATGCAGTCGGAAATGTATTCCTCCAAACCATGGTGAGTGTACGCGCCTTGTTTTACTTCGCCGGTAATCAGAGCGGTGACTTTCTTGTCCTTAAGCCAACGAAACAGTCTTTTGATTTCGAGGCGCAGGATTCCCGCGTCACCGACGCCGGCAAATAATGATTCGATGGAATCCAGTACGACACGCTTCGCCTTGATCGAGTCGATAGCATGTTCAAGTCGAACAAAGACTCCTTCGAGGTTGAATTCCCCTGCTCCCTGGATATCTTTTCGATCCAGCAGAACACAGTCGATAACAATCTTCTGCTGCGCGACGAGCGCTTGCAGATTCATTTGCAGGGAAGCAACGTCTTCGTACAGCTCTTCTTGAGTCTCTTCAAATGACATGAAGACGCCGGCTTCTTGGTACTTGGTCACGCCGTTTAGCAAAAAATCAACGCCAAGCAGTGTCTTTCCGGTACCTGCGCCTCCGCTCAACAAGGTGATTCTGTTTCTCGGAAGTCCGCCTTCGGTGATTTCGTCAAAGCCTTTGATGCCGGTCAGACACTTCTGCAGCTCAACCTCGGGTGCGAGGCGCTTCTTGCTCGGCTTGCTCATGGGTTTCCGGGAGTCAGTTGGAGCCACGGCCCGCCTTCAGTCAATTGCGTGAAGGACAGTGTCGGCAGAAAACAGCGGTGCACGCCTTCAGGATCAGCCGAAGCAGACAAGGAAGGTTCGATCATTAAAAAAACGCGCCACATTGATGAGCATGTTTGCTTAGCCGGAATGTTTCATGAATTCGCGCAATTATCGCGCAGCATATTGATTTGCCAACGGTTTTTTCGAAGGAATAGTGTAGTGATTGTTACACTCGACTGAGGGGAAATCGCTGGGCGATCAAGAGGCAAGCGAGGGCGCCTGTAATTTATGAAACATCTGGGGAGGTTGAACCCGGTTGGGCGCGCCATCCGTACGGTAGCGAACGAATGTGAAACAGCAGAAGCTGCCGACGGGTAAGGTAAGCGCGAACCTGAACGACTTGCATCGCCACCTTCTCTCAGCTTGCGAGGAGAAAACTCAGCGCGCCACGACTGGCTAGTTCGATGCGAGAATAAGCGCACCGACAGGGGCGATCCGGACTCTACGCCGTCCAACTGAGGTTTCTAGCAGCCTGTCGGGCTTTGCGCGTGAGATGCGTTGTGAGGCTTAAGCGGATGGCTGCATGGCGCGGCGGCAATGGCTCTTCCATTGACTAGCATCGCAGCGCAGACGCCGTCCAGACGCGCAGCCCGCCGGACGGCCTTTTGGCGTAGCGCAGACTCGAAAGTAGATCGAAATCGATCAAAATCAATCCGAGAATGACCAGAAATCGATCGCCAAAAGGTCTTCCTGCGCACGCGTGAGGAAAGCCCGACAGGCTGCTAGCCCGATGGATTGTCAGCGCTCCCCGGAATTCTTGCTTGAGTTGCGGGCGTGTGTGGCCGCCGCTGTCGCGCTTCCGTGCGAGCAGCGCGCGGACTTTCTCGATGGCCGCTGCGCTGGCAATGTCGACCTGCGCGCCGCAGTAGACCTAGTGCTGCTGAGCGACACCACTCTGGTTGCCGCAGCGCCACAGGATCAAACCGCCGCCTGGAGCGCAGCTGCCAGCGTCGGCAGCGGGGCAATGCGTAATCTATAGTCGCGGTGCGCTGACGCTTTTCCTGCAGGGTGGGTTTCTTGCTGGCTCCGGGCTTTGCTCTCGACCTAAATCAAGGGTGACTCATCGGTTTGACTCGCACCCTTGATGAGCATCAAATCAGCGCAAGCTAGGTGCAAGTACGATGAATGCAAAATCACGGAGGCAAGCGAATGTCACCCAGTCGCAATATCGTGGTCGCAGTGCGAGACAGTAACAACGGGCGCCGCGCCTTGCAGAGAACGCTGTCGCTGGCACGCCCAGGCAAGGACAGCATCCACTTGGTGCATGCGCGCAGACTCGCCGATTTGATGCGCGTCGCTGAGCTGCTGGTTCCACGCTGGATGAACAGCGACGCGGAAGAGCCGGACGACGATGCGTGGCTGGAGGCGCTTGCCGTCGAGGCGCGCAGCCAAGGGCATTTGGCGCAAGCGGTCATGCTTTCCGGCAGGCCGGCGACTGCAGTGGCCAATTACGCACGGGAAAACGGCGCCGACCTCATCGTCGTGGCCGGCCCGCGCGAAAATCTGGCGCGAAAGATGTTTCTGGGCAGCACGGCGCTGCATATCCTGCGCACGGCAAGCTGCCCAGTGTTGGTTGCTCGAAACGACCCGGCACGGGTCTACGAAAGCGCCCTTGTCGCCATTGACGGCACCGCCGTATCCAAGCGCGTGCTTGCCGCAACCGCCGCTTTCTTTCCCGCGGCGCGGATAGATCTGGCACATGCCTATCGAGTGCCAGAAGAACACCAGCTGCGGATGGGCGGCGCTTCCGAGCAGGCGATTGCCGACGCGCGCCTCGCTCGGCGTCCTGACCTTGAGCGTGATCTGCAGACGCTTGCCGATCACCTGCCGCACGCCATCAAGCATGTGGAACACGGCTTCCCAGAGTCGGTGATCCTGGAGTTGTTCAATCGCTTGCAGCCCGACGTCTTGGTGATTGGCAAGCATTCTGGCGGCGCGCTGGACGAACACATCATCGGCAGCGTAACCCAGTTCCTGTTGTACGCCTGCGATACCGACTTCCTGCTGATAGCGTAATCCGGCATGGCCACACGCAAGTCAGCCGCACCGGTTCCGAGTGCCGCCAGCGGGCCTGTCTGGCACGCCCAGCACGCAGCGGCGGTCGCCGCAGCGCTGAGCGTCGAACCTGTAGCAGGGCTGGATGCGGCAGAGGCCGCAAGCCGACTCGCCACGCACGGCCCGAACCGGCTTGCCAGCAAGGCGCCACGCCCAGCGTGGCTCAAGTTCGTCGACCAGTTTCGTAACTTCCTGGTCATCGTGCTGATCGCTGCTGCGCTGCTGGCGGGCGCCGTCGGTGATCTCAAAGATGCCATCGTGATCGGCGTTGTTGTGCTGATCAACGCGACGCTGGGTTTCTCCCAGGAGTACCGCGCCGAGGCGGCGCTGGCGGCGCTGAAGAACATGCTCGCGCCGCTCGCCCGCGTGCGCCGTGCGGGCCATCCAGCGCTGATTCCTTCCGTTGATCTGGTGCCCGGCGACCTGCTGTTGCTGGAGGCGGGCGACCGCATTGCCGCCGATGCGCGCGTGCTGCAAGCGCATTCGGCGGAAGTGGCGGAAGCCGCGCTGACCGGTGAGTCGCACGCGGTGGCCAAGAACTCCGCCGCAGTCGACGCGCAGTCGCCGCTGGCGGAGCGCCACGGGATGGTCTTCATGAACACCGTGGTGACGCGTGGCCGCATCGAGGCGGTGGTCACAGCGACCGGCATGCACACGGAAATGGGCAGGATCGCCGGCTTGCTGGAGGCCACCGCGGAAAGCGCGACGCCCTTGCAGGTGCAGCTCGACAAGCTCGGCAAGCGTCTGGCGGCCATTGCTGGCGTGGTGGTCGGGCTGATCTTCGTGATCGGCATGCTGCGCGGCGATCCTCTGGTGCAAACCGCGATGACCGCCATCGCGCTGGCGGTGGCGGCCATTCCAGAAGGAATGCCCGCCGTGGTAACCATCACGCTGGCGCTCGGCATGCACCGGATGGCCAAGCGCCACGCCATCGTCAAGAAGCTGGCCGCGGTGGAAACCCTGGGTTGCACAACGGTGATCTGTGCCGACAAAACCGGCACGCTGACCATGAACCAAATGACGGCGCGGCGGATGTTCTGCGCGGGCCGTCGCTTTGACGTGAGCGGCACCGGCTACGATGGCGCCGGTGAGATCACGCCCGCAGACGGCCATAGCACACCGGCTTGGCCGCCGCTGCTGACCGCCGCTGCGCTGTGCGCGGACAGTCGCATTAGCAATGGCGAGCTGATCGGCGATCCCACCGAAGGAGCACTACTGGCACTGGCCGCCAAGGCCGGCCTAGATGCGCAGGCGCTGGCGGAACACAGTCCGCGCATCGCCGAAATCCCGTTCGATTCGGCGCACAAGTTCATGGCCACTTTCCACCACGACGGTAGCGTCGTCCGCATGTGGATCAAAGGCGCCCCGGATGTGTTGATCGCCCGCTCGTCCCATTTTATTTCCGCCAGTGGTCCAGTCGCCATCGACGATGCGCTGCGCGCGACTTTCGCGGCCGAGAACGCGGCGCTTGCCGACGATGCGATGCGCGTGCTTGCGCTGGCCGGCCGCGAGATTGCGGCCAGCGAATTCGATGCGGCTGGCGACCTGATGCGCTGGAGCGAGGATCTGACCCTGATTGCGCTGGTCGGCATGATTGATCCGCCGCGACCGGAAGCGCGCCAAGCCGTGCGCGAGTGCCAGGCGGCCGGCATTGCGGTGAAAATGATCACTGGCGATCACCGCGCAACCGCCGCCGCCATTGCGCGCCAGATCGGTTTGGTCGGCGAAGTACACGAGGGTCGCGAGATTGAAACGCTTGACGGCGCCGCGCTCGGCGATCTAGTCGAGCGCGCTGGCGTTTTTGCTCGCGTGTCGCCCGAACACAAGCTGCGCATCGTCGAGGCACTCAAGGCGCGCGGCCATGTGGTGGCGATGACCGGCGACGGCGTTAACGACGCCCCGGCTTTGAAGACCGCTGACATTGGCGTGGCCATGGGCATCACCGGCACCGAGGTCGCCAAGGATGCAGGCTCGCTGGTGCTCACCGATGACAACTTCGCCAGCATCGTGCATGCCATCGAGGAAGGGCGCACCATCTACGACAACATCATCAAATTCGTGCGCTTCCAGTTGTCCACCAATATCGGCGCCATATTGACGGTACTTGGGGCGCCGCTGGTGGGTCTGCCGACGCCGTTCACGGCGATCCAGATCCTGTGGGTCAACATCATCATGGACGGGCCGCCGGCCATGACGCTGGGCGTTGAACCGGCCCGTCCCGGCATCATGACCAGCGCGCCGCGCGCCGCGGATGCCCACATCCTCACCGGCGCGCGCCTCTGGCGCCTGGGTCTGTACGGATTGACCATGGCAGTGGGCACGCTGTGCGCCTATTGGTGGGGTGCGCGCCATGGCGGCCACCCTTACGCGGTGACGCTGGCGTTCACCACCTTCGTGTTGTTCCAGTTCTTCAATATTTTCAATGCGCGCGCCGAGTTCGGCTCAGCGTTCAACCGCCAGTTCTTCGCCAATGGCAAGTTGTGGTCGGCGCTGGTCGTCGTGATTTCTCTGCAAGCCCTTGCCGTGCACTGGGCGCCGGCGCAGGCCATTTTTGACACCGTTGACCTTACCCCACGCGACTGGCTGTGGTCGGCCGCCATCGCGTCGAGCACCTTGTGGCTGGAGGAGGCGCGCAAACTGCTGCTTGTCCTGTGGCGACGCGCCTAGCAGCCTGTCGGACCTTCCTCGCGAGTGCGCCGGGAGTCCTTTTGGCGATCATTACCCATTTTCGAATCGATTTTGAAGGCTTGGGCTCTACTTTCGAGTCTGCGCTCTGCCAAAAGGCCGTCCGGCGGGCTGTGCGTCGCAACGGCGTCTGCGCTGCGACCCCAACGGAGGAGCCATTGGCTGCGCGCCGCGCCTTGCAGCCGCTCGGAGCCACCCAACGCATCTCACGCGCAAAGTCGGACAGGCTGCTAGCACAGCGAGGTCCCAGCCCAATGAAGGCGGAACCCGCGCGACCGGGGCCCAGGCAATGACCTGGAACGCGAATTTCTAGTCGCGGGACGATGAAGGGTCGATCAACAGGCCACTGCGATCCGAACCGGTGCGCGCAAGATCTGCATTGTCAGAAGGGTTTGCCCCTCGAAAAACCGTATGACAAGGCGAACATAGACCGAAAGCGGGGCGCGCAATGTCCAGCCTGATGCCAAAATCTTTGAATACGCTTATCACGGCTAGCAACTCGCGATGGCGCGCCTTTGCGGCGCTGTCACGCGCTTTGGGAGTGGGTTTCTTCTGCATTTTCCTTATCAGCATCGTGCAGGCGCAGCCGGTGTCGATCCATGATGAGTTCGCCCCCGACTTCAACGGGCCGGTGCTCACCGTTGAGGTGGATCAGCGCGGCAAGCTGCTGTTTGGCGGCAGCTTTACCCAAGTGAACGGGCAATCGGCGACGCGTTTAACCCGCCTGCTCGGGCACGGTGGATTGGACCCGGAGTTCAATACCGTCATCCCGGCTGGACTGATCCGCGTGATCGCACCCACCAGCGATGACCGCCTGTTGATCGGCGGCAGCTTGAATTCCGTCAATGGCCAGGCACTCAGCAGTGTGGTCCTGTTGGAAAACGATGGATCAAACGTGGTCAGCTTAGCGCCGCAGTTCGATGGCCAAGTGACGGCCTTGGCGCTGGTGGACGACGCCAGCTTGTATTACGTCGGCGGCAACTTTACTCAGGTCAACGGCCCAAACCGCTCTCGCGTTGCGCTGATGACCAATGGCAATGTGGTGCCCAATTTCGTGCCCACCAACTTGACCGGCTTGGCGCTGGCGCTGGCACTGGCACGACAGCGCGATGGCAAAGTCTTGGTCACGGGATCCATCCGAAGGATAGGCGCACCCAGCGCGCAGGGCCCGGTGCTGCGCCTGAACGCCGATGGGAGCGTCGATCCCAGTTTTTTCTTCGCCGCATCGGGTGCAGCGGACGAAGGCTAAGCCTTGGCGGTGTTGCCAGATCAGTGCATTTTGTTGGGCGGCAATTTCACCAGTCAAGGTGGCGCAAAGTTCATCTGCGGCGTTTGAATCCGGACGGCACTGGGGACCCGAGTTTTGTCCCGCCCGCGCTCAACGGCACGGTGCGCGATCTCAGTGTGCAGGCCGACGGGCGCATCGTCATCGTCGGCGATTTTACGGGTGTCTCGCTGCGCAACCGCATCGTGCGCCTGAATACAGACGGCAGCCTTGACGCAAGCTACGGCGCATTGCTTGATCCGAACGACTCGGTCCATGCGCTGTACCCGCACCGCACAGCAGAGCAC
>Ga0105048_10007562_pt1 | contig 17450 bp, 16 predicted proteins | sample MAT05_FD_78382 | JGI IMG/M metagenome (GOLD analysis project Ga0105048, IMG submission 78382) | Freshwater microbial communities from Lake Fryxell liftoff mats and glacier meltwater in Antarctica - MAT-05 | ecosystem: Environmental > Aquatic > Freshwater > Ice > Liftoff microbial mat | place...
GATCGAATTCGATATCGAGTGTGGTCGCTGCCAACGGTTCCTCGGCTTTGGCCGCTGACCTTTGGTTGGTTAGGCGATGACCATTGGTTTTACGGGTTCGACGTACTTAGAGGGCGATGGCACACTTGACAGCTTAACTGAGATCTCACTAAGATGTCAACTGATGAGCTCTCGCTCGGTTTTTTTCGACTCTATGGAAAAGTTTAAGAGAACGATCGTGGTTGTTGGTGCAGGTGGCAAAATGGGCTGCCGATGTTGTACCTCAGGCCGACGTTGTACCTCAGGCCGATGTTGTACCTCAGGCCGATGTTGTACCTCAGGCCGATGTTGTGATTTTGGCGGTGCGGGATGTTGCGATCGGAGCTGTGGCAGCTGCTACCGTTCCCATCATGAGACCCGGATCGCTTTGGATGACGCTCGACGCGTCGATCTTGCGAATGGTGATTGATGACTCGGGCTATGAACCCAGTCTCGATACCATCACTGGCTCTCTGAAGTGTCCAGAAATGCTCTCAGTGGACATCAGTGACTAGGAGTAGTAGCGTTCGCCGAATTTTTTCGTTCTACCATGGCCCTATTTCGGCCGCCTGACTTGGCGCTATAAAGAAGTCTATCAGCTCTAACGAACCAAGATTCCGAGCAATCGTCGCGTCGCAGGAGTGCCGCTCCAACCGAAATCGTCAAGGCCCCCAGTTTTTCCCCAGTTGTCCGAACGGTCAGGTCATTGTTGGAAAAGAACCTGCAAAGTTCATCGGAGAAGTGCCTTACCTCATCGGGCTCCCTGCGGATAAATACGGCAAACTCATCTCCGCCAAACCTTGTAACCGTAGTATCTTCAGCTTGCTTCTTAAGAGTACTCGCGACGAAACGGAGTACATCATCCCCCGTGGAATGACCGTGAGTATCGTTGATTTGCTTGAAATTGTCCAAATCGACCAGAATCAGATAGTCGCTCGGATCATCCGTTCTCGTTTGATTTGCCTTTGAGATCGTCGAATCGAATAGTCGCCGGTTTCCAACTCTCGTTAGTGGATCTGTATTCACTTCCGCATGCAACTCTTCCAAAGTTGCTCGAAGGCCTTGCATCTGGCTCTTCGAACTCGTGAGCTTGGTGCTCATTTCAGACATTTGCTTTTGGATGCTCGCGTTTTCCTGCAAGACCGAAGTGAGACATTGTGTAATTTCCGCTGGCGTTACGGACTCATGGTTTAGTCGGGCGCTTGCCAGTTCGATCGATCCTCCAAATTTTTGATTCGCATTTTCCTGGGAGATAATGAGCGTCTGAAGCCCCAGTATCTCCGTGGCAAGTTGCTCACTTATTTTCGTATTCGCCGCGGACGCATCGCTCGAATCCAAAAATTGTTTTCGAAGCTCTTGCAACTGTCGTGCACTAACAGACTCCGAATTGTTCATTGCGTGCAAGAGCTGTTGCTTGATGGCAACATTCTCTCCCTCCACATATCGGTACCAGACTTCGTAAACGTCGGGTGTCGGGGGTGTTCGGAATTTGCTGATGTAAGTCAAAGCTTCTTTGGCGAGAGAGTAGGCCCTCTCGTCTTGATGATTACTTTGGGAAGCTTCCACTTCTACTATTCCTGTAACGCAGATTTTCCATACGGTTGTGGTCGACTGGATATTAATGCCTCATAGAGTATCGCTTGGCAACCTTCAGTCCAAGTATTCCATGCGATTCTGAGAAAGGCTTGAGAATTTGACTACGTCCACCTTCTTTGCTGGTTCTCGAACTGGAATAACACGTCCATGGCAGTTGAGTACCGAAACCAATCCTCAACGATACCAAGCCGATGCCCCAATGGATTCCTGGATGTAATGTCGCTGGCGGACGATTTCCGGAGCGTGAATGAGCTCGCTAAGAAGCATTGGCTTCTTCGCAGTCGAGTTGACTAGTTTACCAATGCTTTGGGAAAATCGATGGATCCCTTCACCGAAGACTTGGTTGGAGACCAAATAGAACGCAATTACTTCAGCAGGTGCTGAATCAGGCATTTGATTGGGCTTAAATCCGGTGACGCGCTGAATGGTTTTGCCGATGATGTCCCTGCGCTGAGCAAGGCCAATTTCTAAGGCCAGCGTACGAAACGAAGTAGGAAGCTTGCTGGGCACCAGCATGCGGTTTGCCATGTTGTCCCCGACCGAAGCTTCGACCGACGGATAACCCACAAATAGGTATCGTGCGAGATTCGATGTGAAGTTGCGATTGTCGATCGAACCTATCGGGCGAAGTCCCGACTCTAACGCAAGATTGGTCGTTGAAAAGAAGCTTCGAACGCTATCTAAGCCAAGTATCGATAGGTTGCGAATCGCCATCGGAGTGAATTTCGCATGTGGCATTGGAAAATCGATACCGATCCGTCGCAACAACGTGGCGCCGAGAGTCGTACATGTTGCACTTCGACGGCCTTCCGGCATTTCGCCATCCGGGAGCGGGTCGCGGGCTTGCCAATCGTAACTGATCTCCGGCATAGCACGGTAAGCATCGGATAGTGCCTGGCTGATATCCCCTTGTACTTGAGTGAGCCGCAACGCTCTGGCCATATAGACAAAATTGGGGGACAACCAAGCGGCCAGCGGGACGATGCGTTTTCCCTTCTTGTGAATTTCGATCACGGCAGGATATCGAGGTCCATTGGCTTCTGGACAATAGTCCACGAACAACCCAGCATGCGTATAGACGGGTACTTCAGTTGCAAAGCTCTCCAGAAGCCCGTCGCATGGAATAGCAAGGTCGCCTACTAGGAAATCACCGCTTCGGAAATGAATGCCTCGATACCCAATCGAACCATCCACCGATCTGTCATATGGGATCACGATCGAATCCTTCGGCCAAAATTCGGGCCAGCATGCGTATTTCCGATGCGGTTCATATGCTCGGAGTTTCATCATGGATGAGGGCAGCCGGCTAATCGACAGGAGTTGGTTGAGTTGTGTTGTTGCTGTCGGGTCGTTTTCGAATGAGCCAATCGCTCGGTCGGAAATTTCTTTGGCGGCCAAAAATGGCTGCAACGCGACAAGACAATTGATTGCTTCGAGTCTCTCCGATCGCGGAGCCGATAGTTGATTCACCGTTTCAATAGCTTCGTTGCAACGATGCATGTACCAATGCGAGTACATGAATTTCCGATCCAAGACGTTGAATCGTCCTGGGTCCATCTCATCGAAAAATCCAAGACTCTGCATTTCCTGGATTTCGTTCGCAAGGCCGACATCAGTCCCTACGGATTCGAACTCTCTATGGATGGATTCGAAAAACCGTGAACTCGTGGTTGGACTCGTCATCGCTCAAGAAGGTATGGGGGCAAGCAACACAGGGGGAGGAACAGAAAAGTGGATCGTCTCATCGGGGAACATATATTGTAGATAGTCACAATGGATGTTCTCTACACGGATTGCAAGGGGACGCGTGGGTTCTTTCCAATTCTTTACTAAGTTTGCGTGAGAATCGAGGAAGGTTGCGTCCCGCTCTCGGCTAAAACCTGAATACCAACGATAAACCCTAAAATTATTCTGCACGCGGTCCGCAGTGTTTCCCAGAACCAGGGCTACCAGAACCAGGGCTACCAGAACCAGGGCTACCAGAACCAGAGCTACCAGAACCAGAGCTACCAGAACTAGGGCTAAAGGTGAACTGGGATTAGTCGTGTTTGTTCTTCGGCAGCCCGTGAGTACGGTGGGTCGATCCATGGGATCACGGTTCCATTTTCCGTAAACTGGCGAGTGCGACGCTTAAACTCATTCACCACTTTTGAAAGCACTTCGCGCTCCGTCATTCCCGTGCAAGACAATTCTGGCAGATTGGCGCATCTCGCGGTGATACTGCCGTCCGCGTCACGAGCGACATGAACAATACAGTTGAAGACCGGAACATTCTGCGAAACATTGCGTAGTCCCATCGCGGGATGTGGTTCGCTCATTGGATGGAGGGTACCTAGTGAATTGGGCTACAGACTTCTTCATAGCTAAGCTGCGGCGCGTTAGTGTGAATCGGCAACTCGCTGAAGCAGCGTATCACGAAGTTGCATTTTTTGCCACCATGTCAATTCGAAACGAGGAATCTGATAAGCTGTGTGTCCATTTACATGACCCGTTATACATGACCACACCGCCTTAGGAGGACGCAATGATTCTAACGAGTGACCGGAGACAATCGGCCCAGGGGTTCTTGCAATCGTTGGCCTTTCTAATGGCGATAGTAGGTGTGCGGGTCGGTTACGCTCAGCCGTTCTTCATCGGTGGCTACGGAGAAGGGATCTATGCGAGCAAACTGAATAAAGATGGTTCGATGGCCGAACCGGTGTTGATCGCCAAGCAGGACAACCCATCCTTTTTTTGCTTTCATCCGAAACTTGAGGTGCTGTATGTAGTGACGGAAACGCCACGCAATGATTCGAGCAGCCCAGCGGCCGTAGTGGCTTACCAGGTTGACCGAGAAGCCTTCTTTATCAACAAAACACCACCATTGCAGGTGATCAACAGTCAAAGAATTGACGGGGATATCCCTTGCCATGTAACGACGGATTCGGCTGGGAAGTGCCTTGTCGTTGCAAATTACTCCAGTGGCTCGGTCGTTGTTTTTCCTATCGCGGAAGACGGATCCATCCAACCTGAGTCATGCAATATGGTCCACAAAGTCGAAGCGGGCAAGAAACGTTCGAACGGACACTGCAGCGTGGTTGCACCGGGCGATCAGTGGACATTGGTTGCCGATCTTGGGAACGATCGCATCTACATCTATGCCTTGGATACCATCCATGGAAAACTCACTCCGGCCCCAACACCTTCGTTCGAATTGCCTGCCGGTTCGGGGCCTCGCCATTTATCTTTTCATCCCAACAAGAAATTCGTATACATCATCAATGAAACCAATATGACGATGACGGCTGCAAGCTGGAACAACAATACGGGGGAACTTGCAACGATCAACCACGCGAGCACCCTGCCTCCCAATCATGTTGGAGAGAATCTTTCGACGGCGGAAGTCCTTGTTCATCCGAACGGTCGATTCGTCTACGGTAGCAACCGAGGTCATGATACAATCGTCGCCATGTCCGTGGATCTCAAGACCGGCGCCATCCAACGCATAGACAATTATTCTACGCTTGGGAAAACACCGCGAAACTTTCGCCTCGATCCCAGTGGAGTAAGTCTTTTGGCTGAAAACCAAAATAGTGACTCGATTCACTCATTTAACGTCGATGTGGAAAGCGGCGCATTAAAAGCCACTGGGAAGTCTATTTCGGTGAAGGCACCAGCGTGTATCCGATTTTTGAATGAAGAGATTTTGAAATAGTTGCGGATTGTACGACTCGCGGCTGCTCCCAAATTCACGAGAAACATGTTTCGAATGCTTCATGTCTTCCTTAAAACCAAAGGGCCATATTTGGCTGCGCGACGAAACCAAGCCGTTCGAACGGAGGACCGCGCTCACGCCAATGGTTGCGAGCAAGTTAATCGATGCAGGATTTGCGGTTTCGGTTGAAAAGTCTTCGACACGGTGTTTCCCAGACGACGAATACATCTCCATCGGTGCGACCATGGAACCAACGGGTTCTTGGGTGAACGCCCCGCGTCATTGCTTTATTCTTGGCATAAAGGAGCTTCCCGAGGACGAAACACCCTTGATCCATCAGCACATTTTTTTCGCCCACGCCTACAAAGGACAGAAAGGTTGGGAGAAGATTATCGGTCGATTCAAGCGTGGCGGTGGGATTCTGCTCGACTTGGAGTTTTTGGTCGACGAATTCGGTCGCCGTGTCGCCGCATTTGGTCGTTGGGCTGGTTTTGCGGGAGCGGCGCTCGCTGTCGATATTTGGGCACATCAACAGCTCCACGGCTCAACGCCATTTCCTGAAGTGAAGTTGGTCAAAAATGAAGCCGAACTCTTGGATTCCCTACGTTCGCGTCTTTTGGTGGCTGTGCAACGGACGACGCATTTCCCACGGGCCATCGTCATTGGATCCCAGGGAAGATGCGGCACAGGTGCTGCCGATTTGTTCAGAAAATTGCAATTCCCTGCTTCCAATTTCTCCCTTTGGGACTTATCCGAAACCGCAAAGGGTGGGCCATTCAACGAAATCCTCGAGCATGACATCTTCGTCAACTGTGTACTAGTTCAAGGTGACATGAAACCCTTTCTCACGAGAGGCATGTTGGAGCAATCTCGCAGGCTTCGGGTCATCAGCGACGTCAGTTGCGATCCAACGAGTCCCAGAAATCCAATCCCCATTTACGATTCTGTAACCACCTTCTCCGATCCTGTGATTCGTCTGGATACCGCCAATCTCCTCGACCTCACCGCGATCGATCATTTACCGTCACTGCTTCCTCGCGAGAGCAGCCAAGACTTTGGAGGGCAGATAATTCCTCACTTACTGACGCTCGGTACTAGAAATCCCGTATGGACCAGGGCGCAGCAACTTTACGAGTCAATGGAAGCCAAATTATGACAACAACATCGATTCATTGGGTGGGGGCCGGTCTTTCCTCCGGACCGGGAATAGTGCGTCTGGCAATGGCAGGTCGCAGTCTTGTGCTGTGGAATCGAACCATTGAGCGAGCCGAGGCAGTTTTCTCTGGGAAGACAATTCCGACAACCACAACGATTCGGAGGTTTATTCCAGCGGAGTTGCTCTTGGCAGTGAGGGCAGGAGACGTCGTTGTTTCGATGCTGCCCGCCACGATGCACTTGGAACTTGCGGAAATGTGCCTCGCTCGAAAGGCACACCTTGTGACGACCAGTTACATCTCAGACGGCATGCGGCAACTGAACGATCGAGCGGTGGCACTGGGTTTGTGCTTTGTCAATGAAAGCGGGCTAGATCCAGGGATTGACCATGTGTTCGCTCACCTTCTCGTCCAAGCGTGGAAAGAGTCTGCCGCTTTTAATCCGACTGCTGCACTTTATTTCAATTCGTACTGCGGAGGGGTGCCTAAAGGGGCAAATGAGTTCAAGTACAAGTTCTCTTGGTCGCCGGCAGGAGTGTTGCGAGCGCTCACCAATCGCGCCAGATTCATCGAAGATGGACGTGAGGCGGTCATTGAGCGGGCATGGGAGGCGGTCAAGAAACTCGACATTCGCGGCGAGGAGTTTGAAGTGTATCCCAATCGGGATTCCCTGCCCTATATGTCTGAGTACGGTTTCGAAAAGACATGGGACGTTCGGAGCTTCGTCCGCGGCACGATTCGTCTTGGTGGTTGGTCCAAGGCTTGGGAGCCGATCTTCGCTCGGATCCCGGGCGCCTCGAGCGAGGAGATCGAGCGAATGGGGGCCGAACTTTGGAGCAAACACGCATACGCCGTAAATGAACAAGACCGCGTCGTGCTCTACGTCAATCTCACTGCGAAGAAGGACGGGAAGAACATCTTCGATCAGACCTATTTCATAGATGACTCAGGTTCAGGTCGCGAAACCTCCATGGCACGTCTGGTCTCGTGGCCGGCAGCATTTGCCGTCGAAGCCTTGGCCGGTGGACGCACAAGGCTAGGAGTCAGCGGAGCTCCGCATGAACTTTCCGAAATAAAGTTTTGGCTAAACAACTTCAAGGCCTTAGGTGTCGAGATTCGCAATTGACAGTATCCTTCGCGGTCTTGCCACTGGTTCCAGAAGGCAAGTCGATATTCAGACCACGTTTTTCTTGAGGTCATCGAGCGAATAGAAACAGTCTCGCCACACGATTCCTCCTCGCCAAAGAGTTAGAAACACAGCTCGATCGAACACGAAGAGAAACAGCAGTACTCCTAGTGGAAAGAACAACCCGTGATCGAGTCGAAACCCTGATTTGATGGCGTTGAAAACGCCCAAAAAAAGTATCAACATACAATTCGCGAGCGATATCCAAAAAGTAGACCCGCGCGAGAAAACGAGCAACAAAAAGGGCAGGAGGAACAGCAAGAGTACGACTGCGTTCGTGGCGATCCACTTTGCGATACTGTAGTCGATAATCGCGAAAGAGTTCTTTTCCAATCCCTGCATCAGTTCTTTCATGGAACGATACCACGGAACAGAGATCAATCCCAAACCGTTTGCGAAGCGTTGTCGGTAGCCTTTGCATTTCAAGAGTTTGCCAAGCTTTAGGTCATCATCTGGACGCAAGCGAATCGGATTGTGGCCGCCGATTTCCAAATAGACACTTCGGCGGATCAGATTAAAGGCCCCGATTCCTGCATGCGATTGGCTGCGAGGGTTGTGTATCTGCGAAGGTCTGACAAATAGTTTGAAGAAGAAAACAAAGGTCGCCACGAACGAATTCAGGATCCACGACGGTAGTTCGCAATGAGGCGCCATTGTCAAATGGTCTGCGTTTTCGGCCAACGCGTAGTCGATTGCAATTCTTAGGGTGTCCGATCTCATGCTGACATCCGCGTCGGTGAACAGTAGCCAATCTCCCGTTGCCGCCATCGCCCCCTGGTTCATTGCATTGCATTTACCAAGCCAACCGACAGGTAGATGCTCTACAGAAATAGTTTTTAAACGCGAATGCGTCGCTTGGAGCGTTAGCAGAATCTCTCTAGTACGATCCGTGCTGCGATCGTTCACCACAGTGAGTTCGTACCGTGGGTAGTCTTGTCGGAGCAAGCTGAGGACTGCATCCTGAATGGACTCCTGTTCGTTGCGAGCCGCAACAACGATCGAAATGGAGGGCCATTCGCGATCATCGACTTTGCGGGCACCCAGTCCAACCATGTATTTTTCGGACCTTACGATCTCCACAACCAGTGCTGCGAGCGAAAGGAAAAGGAAGAGACTGAGCGCGAATAGCATTTCCGGAATGACTGATTTCTGAAGTACGATGTCATTCCGGCGACTTCCAACCGGCTTTCGACTCGCTCCAGCCGATTTCCAGGCCAGAACGGTGACGCTAGCGAGACACGAAAAGAGGAGAAAAACGATGCGTGAAGTGAGAATAGGATAATCTTAACTGTACAATTGCGGAGCGTTAGCGTCGCCTGCACTCAAATTTTAGCTGACTTGTTTTGGAGTAAGAAAGTTGCATTACCTGCTCATGTATGAATACGTCTCCGACATTTTGGAGCGTCGAAGCCCGTATCGTGCCGCCCATTTGCAAATGGCGTGGGAGGCGCACTCGCGGGGTGAGTTGGTGCTGGCTGGTGCACTGGCTGATCCGGTCGATGGCGGAGTTTTGCTCTTTCGCTGCGAGTCCGAATCTACGGTCGCCGATTTTGCCAAGCATGATCCGTACGTGTTGGCTGGTTTGGTGACAAAGTGGACGATCCGCAAGTGGCTCACTGTCGTCGGAAACGACGCCATTACCCCAATCCGACCGTAGATTTCAGTCCGCCACCTATCTTATTGTGAAGTTCTTGAGCAAACGTTGGCGAACAGCGGAGAAATTCGTTATGCTGAGGGGGCGGTTGACCTTCAGTGTTTCGGATTTAGAGCGATCACCCACCGGGAGGAGTCAGGATGAGCGAAGGCTCGGCGTTAGATTGTAGCGTGCTGGTACTCAATCGTTTCTACATGGCGATTCGGATCATTGACGTCCGGCGGGCCATGACTTTGCTTTATCGCAGTTGCGCCGAAGTGATTGTCATCGAGGATGAGCAATACGCTAATTATGACTTCGAAAATTGGTGCGAACTCTCCGATTTGCATGGTCTTGAGAAACAAATTGGGGAAGACTACATTCGAACCCCGACGCGAGAATTGCAAGTTCCTCGAATCGTACGCTTAGTGCTTTACGACCGAGTTCCCAAATCGACGGTCCGCTTCAATCGCAAAACCCTTTTCGCTCGTGACGGCTACCGCTGCCAATACTGCGGCCAGACCAAGCCGATGAGCCAGTTGAGCCTAGATCACGTCGTACCCCGTTCTCAAGGTGGAAGGACGACATGGGAGAATGTCGTTTGCTCTTGCTTGCATTGCAATAGCAAAAAGGGGGGGCGGACGCCGGGGCAGGCCTTTATGAAGCTGTTAACGACGCCAGTTCGGCCCCATACCAATCCTGGAATCGCAGTTACACTCAACGATCCGCGTTATGCGTCCTGGAAAACCTTTCTTCATACGGTCAGTTAAGCGGCCATTTGAATTTAGCCCATTCATTTTGGTGGGTAGCCTCTTTATTGCAGGAGCTGAACGGCTTGGCTTCGAAGGGCTTTAATCGTTCTCTGGGTTTTCGTGGCTTCGTCGAGATCCGAGCGGAGTAGGCAATCGGAAAGGTCCTTTTCCAAGAGTCGAGCTGCGTTCAGAGTCAATTCAACGGCGTGCCAGCGTGCAGAGCTGACCGCCACTTCGCCCATGCCGTTTGCGGGTAATTGGTCCGGTCCGTTAGCCCCTCCGGTCGCGCGACCGCCATTGAGAATCATCTTTTGGATTTCTTGGAAGAGCGGATCGGATTTAGGATCGAGCGATGGAGGGATGAATGAATCAGCGTTTACGGTCGGTCTGTCGGGAAGACCACTGTAGACCGGCGGAATCAACTCGGGTTGCTGGGCGATGGTGAATCCCACCAGCGAACGGCCCAATAGTGCAAGCGTTATCAGTCCAACTGCAAAAAAACTCCATTTCGAGGAGAGCAGTCTCAAAGCATTTTGTTTAGAATCCATCGTAGCTACTCCGTTCGTTGCTAAACCTGTGGCAGCCCAATGGCCCCAAGATTGCAGTATAGCGAACACGTTTCGTCTCGTCTTTGGTTGAGTACCAGTCATGAACTGTTTCCGTTTTCTCAGATGCGTTGTGTGGTTAGGTACATTCACAAGCTCGCTTGCTGTTGCCCAAACATGCGTTTCACAGGACGATGGTGTTTTGGCGAGCAACAAACGAACCGTTTTGGACGCCGTTCGTTCGATCGATTCCAATCAAGAAAGAGACTTGAATTGGATCACTGCCTTTCTGGAACAACGGGTCGTGGAAGTCAAGAACGATTCGCTCGCCTATTGCACACTGGGCATTGCACAATTCCGCGTGGGCGAATTCGAGCGAGCAAAGGCTTCTTTCGAGAAGGCTAGCATTGGCGAAACAGCCGCCCAAGTTCGTCCGACGAGCGGCAAATTTCAGCTTTTGTGCGCCATCAATGCGGACGACGCGGTGCGATCGAATCAGTTGTTTCAAGCGTTATTGGACGCGTGCCAGCGCGAGACCACTTCGCTAAGTCTACGTAAATCGTATTGCGAATGGTTGGGAGAAATCATTGGTACCTTGAATTCTGACGAAGCGAAATCACCGATTCAACGCGAGGCCTTGGAGCGAGCAAAGAAACAGCTGTTGGGCTTGGCGGAGGTACAACTGAGCGAGGCCTTCGAGGGGCAGTACGCCAATGCGCAGAAACGCTCCCAAAGACTACGGGATGCGTTGTCTAAACTGGATGAGTTGGGACCAGAAGGTTTTGCCGATTTGGAAAAAACGCTGTCGGGTGAGTTAGAAAAACTCGAGCAAATATTAGTTGCCTCAGTCAAGGAGTCGCGGGAATTGAATGATGAGACCGAGGAAGCTGCCCGTGGTTTGAGGCAGGAAATTGCCAATCTTCGGCAGCAGATCCGACAAATTGAAATCGATTGGGCCAACGCCACAATGGGCATGCCGGCTCCTGTTTTCGCGCCTCCAGGACCTCCCCTTCCACCTCGATTGGATCTAATCTTCGTCGATCCCGTTCGGATACGGATCATTACCGAATTCCGAAATGGGCAGATTTTCGAACGTCAGATTCAGGAACGTCGCGATTTTCGGGACATGGAAATTGAACGGGATCTGATCTACCAAACCCAATTGGCCACCTACAACACGCAGTTGGTTATCTATAACAACATGCTCAGTTTGTTCAGTCAGTATCAAAAGAACTTGGCCGAGTGGAAGAAGCGTGATACGGAGCGTCGCAATCAATTGACGGACAAGCGGCGAGGGCTCGAAGCAGAGATTGCTCAGATAAAGCTCAAGCTAGACGCTCTCGATGGCGGAAAAAAGGGAGGCCCGGGCGGGAACTCGGACCTCAAAAAGGGTGTAGCGCAATTAAAACTCGAATTGGAGTCTGTTCAAGCGGTTGCTCGGGCTGGCAAGATAGGAATGCCGCACACCGCGCTTCGGCCTTACCAAATCGACCCTTGGTTGCTGACCGAAGAACGCAATCGCTTATTGAAACTGTTTACTGGGCGATAGGTTCATTATCGCATTGGATGGGTTAAATCACTGGAAAGGGGAGTCCTTTCCGATGCGGGGTTCTTGACCGATTCTAACCATTGGTTTCGGAGGACCGTCAGCTCGTCGACAATAGAAGCCGCCCGTTGCGAAACCTCGTTCTGTTGCCATCTGTCATCCGGTGTTGCGAACAGCTCGACCCGATCCTCGGCTTGTCCGATGTGGTTGAGGATCCGCGACCAGCGGCAGCTCCAAGCCGGAACCGCCAAGTGCACTTGATCCTCGTGGCTCGCGTAGGCGATTTGGTTTTTCAGCGGCCATTGTTCCGCGGCCAACGGTGCCGTCTCCTCGACCAAATCGGTAGCAGGGCTTGGCGATGATTGGCCAATCCATGACGCGATGGTTTTCAACAGTGAATTGGGTTGGACCATAAAGGGGACTCGGACACCGACGTCGAGTTGATTGCCGGGACGGACAATCAGAGGCAGGTGCAGCGATTCAGCGTACAAGGCATTGCCGGCGTGTCCGATCCATCCATGCTCGCCGATCGGATATCCTTGAATTCCCGCTAGAATCTGCAGGCAGTCTCGTTCAATTCCCAGTTGTCCGAGAATTTCCTCCACCATCGACCAACTGTCGTCAAATGCGATTGCCTGCCCGCCCATGGCGCAAGCCCAGCCAAAAATCTCATCGGGGTCCGTTTCAAAGGTTACTTCGAAATTGGCGGGTTCGCACTCGGTAGGGGGCAGTGGATCTTCCTCATCGCACATTATCAGCCGGTTTGCATAGGGTGCGTCCCAAGGGCCATTGAGCCCCTTCGAATGAATCCACAGAATTGGAAGAGCATCCAATTGTGTTGCCCATTCCCCCAAAGCGGCTTCGAGTAAAGCTTGAAACTGAGTGGGGTGTTCGTTCGTAGATGGCTCATCCTCTGAACTGGTAACGCGTTCAGACGCCGCGTCATGTTCCATGAGCACGACACGACCAAAGGCTTCGTGCGAGACCCCTTCTACGGCGTCCATCGAGTCGGTGACCAGCATGGCATGTTCCAGCACCGCAGTCAGCGGAGATTCCACATCCCCATCCGACGACTCCAATGGCCGTGCATGCGGGGTTCCTGTCCACAAGGAATTCAAGACGTCAGCTGGAAGCAGTGCGTCCGTCCAAAACTGATCGAAGACGATCGATCGGCAAGCGAAGCTATCCCAGTTCTTCGTGGGTGCGATGGCACCACCGTAGCAACCTACAAGATTGGTTCCCAATCCCTCGATCGTTACGATGAGTGTGAACCGAGGCCGTTTGCCCTCGGGTTCAGCTGATTGTTCGGACATACCCGTAATTGCTACTCGTCTTCTTCAGCGACTTCGTCATCGGACTGCAGGAGTGCAGGTTCGACCATGACCGAGTCGTCGGATTCGGGATTGATAAGGAGACCGAACTCCGAGGAAAGAGGAGCCAATAGATCTTCGCCAGCCACCTCGAACAGGTCGACCTGCTCCCCGTCGATTTGATCAGAAATCGAGTCGACGAATTGTTCGGCATGGTCTGAGCTTAAGAAAGCAACCAGCGCAGGAAACTCCTCGGTTTCCAAGATCATGGCGGACAAGGACTCTTCGTCATTGCTTAAAGAGACGAGGGTGAAATGCTCACCACTAATCCAAGATCGTATCGCGGATTTATCTTCCGCTTCAATAGCGGCGACCAAGCCCTCCAAGCGCACTTGAACTTCATCTTCTGAATCATCGGCCTGCATTTTTCTCTTTCCTTTACGAAACACCCTGTGATTGGGCTCGTAAGTGTGACAAAGAAATAGGCAATCGGCCATGGGGCAGTTGTGAAAAAACGACACTACTCGACGAACGCCACCCTTTTTGATGGCATCCTAGCGTTTTGCCCTATGAAATGCTTTCTTTTTCAGCTTGAGGCGCTAGCCGATTTCTTGAGGCGTGGCTCGGCCAGCGCCTTAGGCTCAAAATTTCAGGTAGTTGCAATGCAAAATCTTCAATGAGTAGTCTTGTGCGGTGGTGATCAGAGAGAAGTGCCGAAAGACCCCGCCCTTTTCGTGACTTGGTTGATTCCTTCAGGCAGCTTTAAACGCCAACTCCTTCCACTTTTTGGCCTTGCCACCATTTTTTGACATGGACTGCTGTGCGATACGCTTTGTTTCGCAATTGAGAGGACCAGCGGGCTGAGGCAATGAGCCAGCGTTGCTGAGCGGTCGGTAGAGCTCCAAGTCTTGCTTTGTACTCTTCGTCACCTCGCATAAAGTTATAGCGGGTGCATTCCAATTCGACCGCATGCATGATTGTGAATGCATTGAGCTGCCAGCCAGGCTGTCTGTCGGCAAGGTCCGGATTCATTCCAGCCAAGTACAAATCGAGAGCTCCTCGATCACGCATTGCGATAACGCCGGCCGCCGGTTTACCGTCGATGCTCAATAGGCCAATCACAACCCGTTGCTGAGTTTCGTTCGAGGCGGCCAAATCGTTCGAGGCGGCCAAATCGTTCGAGGCGGCGGAATCGTTCGAGGCAACTGTGAGTTTGACGGGGTCGGCGCAGCATGTGGCTGGATCGCTCCATGGATCTAGCCACATGGATCGAATAGCACCCTCGAGAAAATGACCGAATTCGTTGACCGCAAAGCATCCGTCAATGCCTCGTTCTTCCCACCGTCTCTGATGCATAACTTGGATTTCGTGGGAAAATGTGATTGCTTGATCGAGCGTCTTGGCAACTTCGAAGCAGCTTCGGCCCGCTTCTCGCTCGGAGTTAGCCTCGCGAAGGAATCTACGTGCACGCTTAGTCAATCGGCTTTGAAATGCCGACGTTCCTCCCTCCAGGCATGCCTCCCAACAGTTTGGACTTGGTTTGCGTTCCATGACCGATGAAGTGAGTTGCGAGAGGCGTTGTCCGAATTGATCCATGATCTCATTGTTCACGCATATGCCATCGAGATCCAATAGGTCCCAATGAGAACAATGAGGCGATTCGTGGAGCCAATCTGCGAATGCATTTGCCACCTCGATTCCGTCCGTTCCGGAGCATAGAATCCCAAGATTGTCAGAGCAAACCTTGTCGCTCCCTAGGAAAACCAGAGTGGAACCCCCAATGGTTGAACTGGTTTCCGCCAGTGGAAGTATCCCGATGACGCGACCCTGCTGCCTCGCAACCAGTACCTTCAGACGATGGCTCGCTCGATATGCTTCGCACCATGGCAGGAGCCAGCTCAGTCGCTGCATGGCAGCACCCTGCGACAGTCGATCAAAGTCGTTTCGCAAGGCTTCTAGGCCAGCACGTTCTCGAACACACTCAACTTGGATCATCGTGGACCTAAAACTGGAAGTAAAGAAAGGGGCTTTCGGCATCGAACCGAAGGATGCAGAAGACGAGCAAGGCGCTCAGGATCAAGGCGGTGGCTAACGATGGCCTGGGCTGGAATTGGGACGTATTGGGTGCTAGCCAGCAAAACAGCAAAGCAGCTATCGCGACGGCGAACCCGGTAGATGTCAGTGAATTCCATCCCAAGTCTGCTTCGAGTCCCCGCATCCCGAAAATGGCTGCATACCACTGGGTCGCCATCTGCAGATCGGTTGACCGGAACAATAGCCAACCCATCATGACACAAAGAAAGGTGATTGTTACGCCAAGCAACTTCGGTACTGGGATCGTGATATGGTCGCGATACAAACCGTTGGCGACCAATAAACAGCCATGCAGCAGTCCCCAGAGGATGAATGTCCAACCGGCCCCATGCCAGAGGCCACCCAACAGCATGACGATGAGGAGATTGCGATAGGAAAACCAACGCCCGCGCCGGTTACCTCCCAACGGAATGTACAGATAGTCGCGAAGGAACGAGGATAAGGTCATATGCCAGCGGCGCCAAAAATTCTGAATGCTCGATGCTTGGTAGGGTGAATCAAAGTTTTGAGGGAATGAAAAGCCCAACATCAAGCCCAAGCCTATAGCCATGTTGCTGTAGCCCGCAAAATCAAAGTACAACTGGATGGAGTAAGCGACCAAGGCCACCCAGCCCGAGACCAGTTGGAGATTCTCTGGCTCGGCCAACAATGAAACAGCCGTTTTGGCGACCGTATCGGCGATGAGTATTTTTTGGCTCATTCCCATAACAAAAAACCAAACCCCCTGTGCGACTTGATTCCAGTCGGGCCGCCTGCCGAGTTCGCGCATCTGGCTTTCGATGTCGCTGTATCGCACGATCGGGCCAGCGATCAGTTGTGGGAACATCGACACATAGGCTGCAAAATGCATCAGGCTCCTAGCCGGCTGGACCTCGCCACGGTAGAGGTCGATCGAATAGGTCAAGGTTTGAAAGGTGTAGAAGCTGATCCCGACGGGAAGTAGAATTTCGGGTACGAGAAGTGGTGATCCGTAGCGGAGCGCCTCCAGAATTCCATTCAACGATTCAGCAAAAAAGCCGCAATACTTGAAGTATCCAAGCATCCCCAGATTGCTGATCAATGAAACGCTGAGGTAGAGCCCCTTCAGCCGCTTGGTCGACGCGCGATAGATGCCCAGCCCAACGTTGTAGTCGATCAAGGTGGAAGCGAGCAAAAGGAGTGTAAACTCCCAATGCGACCAGCCATAAAAGACAAAGCTGCTGGCAACCAGAAATCCCAATCGAAATTGTGGCCATCTCGCCAGCGACCACCAAGCAGCGATCACTAACGGCATAAACAGCAGTACAAAGAGGTAACTATTGAAGAGCATAGCTAGACTCTTTGAAACGAGGCAATAGTCGGTCGATCATCAATCGTGTGTTGGATTCCATAGGGTGGATTCCATCTATAAAATTCGCTGGATCGCCCGCAAATGTATCGACCGTGCCAAAGTCGATGAAGTTCGCTCCGAGATCTTTCGCGATTTTGGCCAATTCGGCGATCGCCTCTTCCTCGACTTCAAGGCATCTGGTTTTGGATACGAGTACCTCTCTCAGTCGCGGATGTTGAACCGTAGCGAACAAGTAGACCTGGCCGCCATTGGCCTGGCATAGTCGAACTGTCTCGTAGAGATAGCTCAACCGACGCTTCGAGACGGTGGCAAACCGACTGAACACGGATAGAAACTCGCGTTCGTTGAACTGCAAAGCGCTTTCGAAATCGTAGACGCCTGCAGCCATCTGAGTTTGACGCTCACGATACTGAATGAGCCCATCGGCATCGAAGGTCTGCACGGGATCCGTCTTTTGGGACGGGCGCAGCGTGCGGCCAATCGATTGGAGGCTAGCGGATAGTTGTTGATAGCTAAACAATTGAGTCCATTGCTCGAACTGATCGCTCCACGACGAGGTGTCGTCGGCAAATGCGTGGAGACGCGGTTCGGA
>Ga0105048_10007564_pt1 | contig 17449 bp, 16 predicted proteins | sample MAT05_FD_78382 | JGI IMG/M metagenome (GOLD analysis project Ga0105048, IMG submission 78382) | Freshwater microbial communities from Lake Fryxell liftoff mats and glacier meltwater in Antarctica - MAT-05 | ecosystem: Environmental > Aquatic > Freshwater > Ice > Liftoff microbial mat | place...
GAGGAAGTCAGATCTTCAACATTGGAAAATCGAAAGCAACACTCTTCGATAAAGACTTACATGTTAAAGTTACTTTCAATGATGTTGCCGGATTAGAGGAAGCTAAAGTGGAAGTCATGGAAATTGTAGATTTCTTAAAAACCCCAAAAAAATATACTCAGTTAGGAGGAAAAATTCCGAGAGGAGCTTTATTAGTTGGCCCTCCGGGGACAGGAAAAACATTGTTGGCAAAAGCAGTTGCCGGCGAAGCACAAGTTCCTTTCTTCTCTTTATCAGGTTCTGATTTTGTGGAGATGTTCGTGGGTGTTGGAGCAAGTCGCGTAAGAGATTTATTTCGTCAAGCAAAAGAAAAAGCACCAAGTATTATTTTCATTGATGAGATTGATGCAATTGGTCGTGCCAGAGGTAAACAACCTTCTTTCTCTGCAAATGATGAGCGTGAAAGTACATTGAACCAATTGTTGACAGAGATGGACGGATTCGGAAGTAATTCGGGTGTCATTATTCTTGCTGCCACCAACCGTGCCGATATTCTTGACCGAGCATTATTACGTCCGGGTCGTTTCGACAGACAGATTTATGTAGAGCTTCCTGACTTGAATGGTCGTAAAGAAATTTTCAAAGTACATGCGAAGCCGTTGAAATTAGATGATAGTGTAGATCTTGGATTCCTTGCAAAACAAACTCCGGGATTCTCAGGTGCAGACATTGCGAATCTTTGTAACGAAGCAGCTCTTATTGCAGCAAGAAGAAATAAAACATCGATAGGTCATCAGGATTTCCTCGATGCCGTAGATCGTATCGTTGGAGGATTAGAGAAGAAAAATAAAATCATCTCCACACACGAAAAGAATGTTATTGCATATCATGAATCAGGACATGCAGCCGTAAGTTGGTTGTTGGAACATACCGCTCCCCTTATTAAGGTAACCATTGTGCCAAGAGGAAATTCATTGGGAGCTGCCTGGTATTTACCGGAGGAGAGACAAATTACAACTAAAGAACAAATCATGGATGAGATTTGCGCTGCCTTGGGTGGTCGTGCCGCTGAAATGGTGAATTTTGGCGCTATCTCTACAGGTGCTTTAAGTGATCTAGAAAAAATTACGAAGCAAGCCTACGCTTGTGTCACTGTTTTCGGATTAAATGATGCGATAGGTAACATCAGCTATTATGATTCATCAGGAAATAGCGAATACAACTTCACAAAACCATACAGCGAAAAAACAGCGGAACTCATCGACGCAGAAGTAAAGAAAATGATTGATGAAGCTTATGTGCGTACTGTAAAATTACTTCGCGACAATAAATCCAAACTCGATATTTTAGCAAAAACACTTCTTGAGAAGGAGGTGATTTATAAAGAAGATCTCGAGCGTGTTTTTGGAAAGAGAACTTGGGACAAAGTAGAAGATGATAAATTGGTAAATGTTCCTATCGCAGAAGTAGTCGACATTAAAACAGAAAGCACAGTAACCGACGAGGTAACACCGACAGGTACTGCTACTTAAACTATTTAATCCATGGATGAAAGTACGAATAGGGAAAAGGTATTGAAGAAAATCAGAGCTTCGTTACTATCGAAGACAGATAATCCGTACCCGCAGCTTTCATTAGAAGCCCCTATTTATTATAGTACCGATGAGGATCCGCTTTTGTTGTTTTGTGAAAAAGCAGAAGCCGCAGGTGTTAAATTTTTTCTCATTGAGAGTGAGTTGGAATTCATGGAAAATTTGGTGAGTTTGGGAATGATTCACAAATGGAAGAATATTTATTGTGTGGAAGATGGCATCAGTAATTTACTTACCGAATGCGAACTTCCACACGAGCTTTTAATCAACAATAAAATGAACATAGACGTTGCCGTTAGCACCTGCGAATGTCTCATTGCTCGAACCGGAAGTATTGTTTTTTCATCTTTAGAACAAAGCAGAAGTATTCCTGCTTTCACTCCCGTTCATGTTGTATTGGCTCGTGCAAGTCAATTAACATCTGACTTAAAAGATGCTCTAGTTTGGTTGCGCCATAAGTATCCGAAACTTCCGGCTTCACTGAGTATTGTAACCGGACCCAGTCGAACAGCCGATATTTCCGGTAAATTAGTCATGGGAGCTCACGGTCCAAAACAACTTTATTTATTCCTCATTAATGATCGATGATATGGTCAGTGGAGATGCAGATTTCGCTTTAATTTACACCAGCACAAAACCGCTAGAAATAGCAGCTGCTATCTCACTTTTGGAGGAAGAAGGTATTCCTGCATTTAAAATAAACAAGACTGACTCCTCCTATATATTTGGAGAAATTGAATTGTATGTTGCTACGAAACATATCGACAATGGAAAAATGATTCTCATCGAAAACGATCTTCTGTGAACAATTTCCGAAAACGAATCATCACCGGAACGATATTCATCGCCGCAATACTAGGATCGATCTGGTGGGGTCCTCTATCCTTTCAAGTTCTATTTTTCATTGCCGCATTATGCAGTTTGCAGGAGTTTTATAAACTCGTAAAGTCTGATAAGTTAAAACCTAACTTCGTACTTGGTTTTTTGATAGGAGCCATCAGCTATTTACTCATTTCAATTTCTGCTTTTACAGATGAGCATCTCAATAAACTCGTTTTATTAGCTCCGTTAATCATGCTTATTTTCATCGCAGAGTTATATCGAAAAAAGGAAAATCCCTTTGGCAATATCGGCTATACGATTTTAGGAATTTTCTATATTATTATTCCCTTTGCATTACTAAGTCAGATGGCAGCACACCAAGGAAACTATGATAGAGGAATTTTATTTGGCTACTTTTTTCTTGTCTGGAGCAGCGACAGCTTTGCATATGTATTTGGCAATTTATTCGGAAAACATAAATTATTTGAAAGAATTTCCCCGAAAAAATCGTGGGAAGGAGTCATTGGCGGTGGTATATCCACTTTAGGAATTGCATATTTACTAAGCATTTATCAACCACAAATCGGGCTTACTGATTGGTTGATGCTTGCAATCATCATCGTAATCACCGGTATTTTAGGTGATTTAATTGAATCATTGCTAAAACGGAGTTTAGGCGTGAAAGACTCAGGAACGATTTTACCCGGACATGGTGGTTTTTTGGATCGTTTTGATGCTTTATTTCTCAGTGTTCCCTTCGTATGGGCCTATATTTCTTATTTCGTTAACAATTAAACGATAAAAACTTATTTATTATTCAAACTTTTATAATCGAGAAGCGTATACATTCGTTAGCTTATCATAGGCAATGGGTCTTCACAAAATAGCTTCTAGGTTTTTCCATAGTTTTCCGGTACAACTGGTCATCATGCATTTTAAAAAAAATCAGATGATGATTTTGTATTGGTTATTGCTTTTCGGATTCATTACTCAATCCATTGCATCACGATTTGGAATTCCTTATCTGTTTTTGGATCCGGAATACATGGGTCATGTCGGTAAACGATCCTTTTTCATTATGGGATTGGGGACAGGAGCATTCATTATGGCATTTAATATCTCCAGTTTTATTTTGAATAGTTTCCGCTTTCCTTTTCTGGCAACGCTCTCGCGTACATTCGTAAAATACGCACACAATAATTTTATTATTCCGGGAACTTTTATTCTTGCTTATTGCATCTGCATTTATCGCTTCCAATCTATTTATCAATTGCGCCCTTGGAATGAGGTATGTATATACCTATTGATGTTTTTACTGGGAGTTGTATTGGTCATTTTAGTCACCTTGAGGTATTTCATGATGACCAACAAAGACATATTCAAACTTTTTGGTGTTGAAAGTTCAGATACGGATACCGAAACAAGGTCCATTCGTCCATTAAGCGGCGTACAAAGAAAGAACAACTGGAGAGTAGACACATACATTGATTTTCCTGCTAAATTAAAACTAGTGCGTGACGTGCGCCATTACAAACGTTATATGCTCGAGCGCGTTTTTCGTCAGAATCATGTCAATGCTGCTGTTATAGAAATCATCGTATTCATCACCTTTATCCTTCTCGGATTATTTAGAGACTATCCCCTATTCAGAATTCCTGCAGGCGCGAGTATATTACTTTTGATCACCATGTTTTTAATGTTGACGGGTGTCTTTCGCTATTGGTTACGCAGCTGGGCAAACACTACATTAATAGTGCTGTTTATTGTCATTAATTTCTTTTCGCAGTTTGAAATATTCAATCCGCACAACAAAGCATACGGACTAAATTACACAAAAAAGCTCGCACCTTATAACCGCGAAACATTGGAGAGTCAAGTAAACGATAGTTTGCTAAATCATGACATCAAAAACACAACTGAAATACTAGAGCAATGGAAAGCCAGATGGAATGCAAAGGGCATTGAAAAGCCTAAAATGGTTTTGTTGAATGTTAGCGGAGGGGGTTTACGTTCCTGCGTATTCAGCTTTCGAACATTACAAATGATCGACAGCGTTTATCAGGGAAATTTAATGCACCATACTACTTTTGCAACTGGTTCTTCCGGAGGGATGATCAGCTTGTGTTATTACAGAGAATTGTTCTTAAATCATTACGATTCATTAATGATTGCTGATGCGAATATTCAAAATCGCTTTTTAAAAAACATGGGTAAGGATATGTTAAACTCCATGATTTTTAGCGCTACGGTTGCCGACATCTTCTTAAACAATCAACAGTTTTCAGATGATGGTTTATATTATATAAAAGATCGTGCTTGGGCATGGGAAGGACAGTTAAATGAAAACACGAATGGAATCCTTAACAAACGTTTACGTGATTACGAAAAAGCAGAAAAAGAAGCTCGAATTCCGATGGTAGTGATAAGTCCAACGATTATTAACGATGGAAGAGCATTGCACATTGCTGCCCAGCCTATGAGTTATTTGCTGCATGAAAACTCATCAGTTAAAAGCGGAATTCAACCGGTTGCAAACGGCGTAGAGTTTCGAAGATTTTTTAAAGAGCAGAATGCAGACAATATTAAATTGACAAGTGCTTTAAGAATGAATTCAGCTTTTCCATATATCATGCCTGCAGTATCATTGCCAAGTGCACCTGCTATTGAAGTGATGGATGCAGGTATACGTGATAATTATGGAGTGATGAATTCTGTTCAATTTCTTTTCACATTTAAAGAATGGATTGAAAAAAATACTTCAGGCGTTGTCTTTCTACAAATTCGTGATACATACAAGCACATGAAGGTAGAAGATAACAGCGTAAAAACTTTAATGGAAAAATTGATGGCTCCGATGCGTAATGTCTCCGGAAATTTCATCATTATGCAAGACTATAACTTCGATCGATATTTACAATACGCCAAAGAAATGGTTAAAGTACCGATGGATGTGGTTATTTTTCAAATGCCCGAAACAGATGATCGTGTATCACTGAGTTGGCATCTGACTGAAAAAGAAAAATATTTTTTACGCGAAGCTGCCTTAAACCCAGAAAATAAAAAGATGCTCGATAATTTAATTCGTCTTTTACCTCCGGTAATTAATAAGCCGCAAGCTTTAGCAGGGCCTGTTCGAAGCGACTCTTCGGTAAAAAGCTCCACTCTAAAGCACTAGACATTGGTACGGGTGTATCCAATGCACCGATACGTACAGGTGCTGCATCCAATTCAGCAAAACATCTTTCGGATATACATGACGTTATCTCAGCTCCTATTCCACCGGTGATGGTATCTTCGTGCATTATTATAACTTTCGAATTCTTCTTCACCGATTTAATTACTGTTTCTTCGTCCCAAGGCAAGAGTGTTCTCAAATCAATCAAATCAGCAGAAATATCCGGATACTTATCTAATATTTCCATCGCCCAATGCACGCCGAGTCCGTAGGTCACAATAGTCAAATCATTTCCTTCGCGAATTAATTTTGCCTTGCCAATTTCTATGGTATAATAATCATCAGGAACAGAACCTGTAATACTTCTGTAAAGTGCTTTGTGTTCGAAGTACATCACAGGATTGGGATCTTCAATTGCAGCAGCTAATAATCCCTTCGCATCATGTGGAAATGCAGGATACACTATTTTTAAACCGGGCACATGGAAAAACCAAGCCTCAGTCGACTGTGAATGAAAAGGTCCCGCACCTACTCCTGCACCTGTTGGCATGCGCACTACAACATCAACATTTTGTCCCCAACGATAATGCGTCTTTGCTAAATTATTGACGATTTGATTGAATCCACAAGTGACGAAATCCGAAAATTGCATTTCAATTATTGATTTGCATTCAGTGATACTTAAACCCAATCCTGCACCTAAAATTGCCGATTCACAAAGTGGAGTATTGCGAACACGCATCTTTCCAAATTGTTCTACAAATCCGGCGGTAGCTTTAAAAGCACCACCATACTCAGCAATATCTTGTCCCATAATGACCAAGTTGGGATGACGTTGCATGGCTTGCTTCATTCCATCCGTTATCGCATCTAAAAATCTTTTGTCGGATTTATTATTTGATTCAGGTAATATAGGTGTCGCATCATAGGAAGCAAAACGATCGTTCAACTCGCGTTCATCATCGGCTTCAATTTCTTTTTCAGCAAAAGTGATGGACAATCCTTTTTCAATTTCTTCTTTGAACCCTGCACGAATCATACTCACAAAATCTGCATCGATGACTCCTTCATTCAATAAATATTCTTCATAATTTTTGATGGGATCTTTCTTTCCCCACATCTCAAATAATTCCTGAGGAACGTATTTCGTCCCGGAAGCTTCTTCATGCCCCCGCATACGAAAGGTCATACACTCCAAAAGAATAGGACGAGGACGTTCACGCATTGAAATCGCTAACTCATTTACTTTAGTATAAACTTCAAGAATATTATTTCCATCTACTTGCACGCCTTCAATTCCATACCCGATGGCTTTATCAATAAATTGCTTGAATCGAAATTGCTCAGAACTAGGAGTACTTAATCCATATCCATTATTTTCAATCACAAAAATAACAGGCAAATCCCAAACCGCTGCTACATTGATGCTTTCGTGAAAATCCCCTTCACTGCTTGCACCATCTCCGGTGAAAACTGCAGTTACATGTGGATTTTTTTTCAGTAAATTGCCTAAAGCAACACCATCTGCCACTCCCATCTGAGGACCCAAATGAGAAATCATACCCACGATATTAAACTCCTTCGTTCCCATATGAAAAGACCGATCTCTTCCTTTTGTAAATCCACCCGGCTTACCGGTAAATTGAGAGAATAATCGATGCAATGGAATACCACGCACAGTGAATACACCTAAATTTCGGTGCATTGGTAAAATATATTCTTCGCGATGCAAAGCCATGGCTGTACCCACAGAAATCGCTTCCTGTCCTATACCACTAAACCATTTTGCTAATTTTCCTTGCCGGAGTAATACCAACATTTTTTCCTCAATCATACGAGGTTTTAATAAGGCTTTGTATAAATCGATCAATACTTCGTTCGACAAATTTTCACGATGGTATTGAATGGCTGGCTCGGTCATTAACATGATGTAATTCTTGGTACAAATGTAGGCTTTTTGCCTTTGAAAGTCCTAACTTCGCAAGATGCAAGAAGTCATTGTTATTGTCTTAGTTATAGGAGCAGCCTTCTTTCTTTTTAGGCGGATGAAGCTTTTATCCGGTCATAAAGACAAAGGCGGCTGTGATGATTGTCATTGATAGGAAACAAAACGACCTTCAAAGAAAATACAATTGTATTCTCTTTGAAGGCCATTTTGATAAGGAATTAATTATTTCTTACCTACTAATTTTTTGTTACTTCCTACAGATTTTATTGTTTCAACACTACTATCCACACCATTAAAAGAAATTGCTTTTTTTACTTTTTGAGATGTGAGGGCAACACGTATTACATCTTCCATATTTTCTACATAATGAAAAGTTAAATCTTTCAAATAATCTTTCTTGATATCCAAAATATCTTTTTCATTATCAATGCAAAGAATAATTTCTTTGATGCCTGCTCTTTTTGCGGCCAGAATTTTCTCTTTGATTCCACCAACCGGTAATACTTTACCACGCAAGGTAATTTCTCCCGTCATGGCTAATTTATTTTTCACTCTTCGTTGCGTAAACAAAGATGCCAATGAAGTAAGCATGGTAATTCCTGCGGATGGACCATCTTTCGGAATTGCTCCCTCCGGAACATGCAAATGAATGTCCCACTCATTAAAATATTGTGATTTGATTCCGAATTCTTCAGCATGCGCTTTCAAAAATGCCAATGCAATCACAGCAGATTCCTTCATCACAGCTCCCAAATTACCGGTAAGCGTTAGTTTGCCTGATCCCTTACTCAAAGAAGATTCAATGAACAGCACGCTGCCGCCATTTGCATTCCAAGCTAATCCTGTTACCACACCTGCAGTTTCATTGTTGATCAATTTATCCAAAATAAAACGCGGAGCGCCCAATGCTTTTCTCACATGCGTCTCCGTTACCTTGGAAGGCGCGGGTTCATCCATGGCTACTAATTTTGCAATAGATCGTACCACAGATGCAATGCACTTCTCGAGCGTACGCACTCCACTCTCCCAAGTATATTGCTCAATAATCATTTTCAACATTTGAGGTGGAATAGCTAACTGACCCTGTTTTAGTCCGTGTGCTTCCAACTGTTTTGTCACCAAATGTTTTTGCGCAATATGTACTTTTTCTTCGATGGTATATCCACTGATATCGATAATTTCCAAACGATCGCGAAGTGCGGGTTGAATGGAATTCATAGTATTTGCTGTGGCAATAAATAAAACTTTACTCAAGTCGTATTCGATCTCTACATAATTATCATAAAACGTAGTGTTCTGTTCCGGATCTAAAACTTCTAATAAAGCTGAAGAAGGGTCACCGTGAAAATCGTTTGTTAATTTATCAATCTCATCCAAAATAAAAACTGGATTGTTAGACTTTGCCTTCTTCAAATTCTGAATGATTCGTCCGGGCATAGCACCGATGTATGTTTTGCGATGACCACGAATTTCCGCTTCATCTCTCATCCCACCTAAAGACATTCTCACATATTTACGACCTAAAGCTTCGGCGATGGAACGACCTAAAGATGTTTTACCAACTCCCGGAGGACCTACCAAACACATGATAGGAGATTTCATATCGTTCTTTAATTTAATTACTGCCAAATATTCGAGAATGCGATCCTTTACTTTTTCTAAACCGTAATGATCACGATTTAAAATTTTCTCTGCGCGTTTCAAATCATAATTGTCGGTTGTATGCTCTTCCCACGGTAATTCCAATAAAAGCTCGAGATAATTCATCGTCACCGAATATTCTGCTGCCGCAGGATTGATTCGATTCAGACGATCCATCTCTTTATTAAAAACTTCTTCAACGGATTTGTTCCACTTCTTTGCTTTCGCGCGTTCGCGCATTTCAGAAATTTCTTTATCAGGAGTATTTCCTCCTAATTCTTCCTGAATGGTTTTTAATTGTTGATTTAAAAAATATTCGCGCTGCTGTTTATCTAAATCCGTTTTTACTTTGCTCTGAATTTGATTCTTCAACTCGAGCATTTGTAATTCTTTGGTAAGATGCTCCAATACTTTAGTCGCTCTATCTTTCAGATCATTCATCTCTAAAAGATATTGCTTTTTATCTACATCCGCATTCATGTTGGATGAAATAAAATTGATAAGAAAAGATGGACTCTCAATATTTCGAATGGCAAAACTTGCTTCAGATGGTATATTCGGAGACTGCTGTATAATTTCCATAGAAATATCCTTCAACGAATCTACAATCGCATTAAACTCTTCGTCTTTGTGAATACTTGGCACATCAGAAAATGCTTCTACTTTTGCGCGCAGGTAAGGCTCATCTTGAACAATATCGGCGATTTTAAAACGACGTTTTCCCTGTATGATGACAGTTGTATTTCCATCGGGCATACGCAACATGCGCAAAATTTGAGCAATGGTACCGATGCTGTTCAGATCACTAAGTTTAGGATCTTCAATACTGACATCCTTTTGAGAAACCACACCGATGATTCGATCACTTGCATAAGCATCTTTTATTAATTTGATGGATTTGTCACGACCAACAGTAATTGGAATAACTACACCGGGAAAAAGCACTGTATTTCGTAAGGGCAGCACCGAAACAATTTCCGGTAACTGCTCATTATTCATGTGTTCTTCGTCCTCGTTGGTCAATAATGGAATTAATTCCGGCTCGTCGTCGCTGATAAGCATCTGACCAATAGGCAGATCATTATTATCGAATTGTGATATCATAGTAGATTTTTATGTCAGTTTGGCAGTAATACGGGGAAAATTAGTAAAATTCACCCTATTTCAATCATTATGCCAACAGAATATGGTTGACATTCATTGGATATTCTCCAATTAAAATTAAAAAACTTTGTTTTTTTTAAAATCAGGTTAATTTATGTTCGCAAACATAAAGAACCGCAAAAAAGGCTCCATCCATAAAATGGAAAGAGCCTTTTTTGATCATATCAAATTAACCGATAATCGTATTGGAAACTAGTGAAAATAATCGTAAATTCTATTTTTCTTCTGCCTTTGGATGTAATAACATTAAATAGAGATGAGAGAGAATATTTTTATCAGCTTCAGTCATCGCAATGTTTCTGCGTGTCATCACTTTTTCTGCTAAATCAAGTGCTTTATCAATAACAAACATTTCTGATGCTTGATCAGTTCCCCAGCTAAACGAAGGGACATATTTAGGAGGAAAACCGGCACCGAAAATATTTGCAGAAACGCCGATCACAGTTCCTGTATTAAACATAGTATTGATGCTACATTTACTGTGGTCGCCCATGAACAATCCGCAAAATTGCAATCCGGTATTTTTAAAATCCTCTTCTTTGTATGACCATACTTTTACTTCGGAATAATTATTCTTCAAATTTGAAGTGTTGGAATCAGCACCGATATTACACCATTCGCCGATCACTGAGTTCCCTAAAAAACCATCATGAGCTTTATTGCTGTTTCCATAAATCACAGAATTACTGACTTCCCCTCCTATTTTAGCCCCCGGACCAATGGTAGTCGCACCATACACCTTTGCACCCATCTTCAAGACAGCCTGATCGCCTAATGAAAAAGATCCTCGAACCATACAACCTTCCATTATTTCAGCATCTTTACCAATGTAGATGGGACCCGAAGAAGCATTTAAAATGGAACATTCCACTTTCGCACCCGACTCGAGAAATATTTCACTCGGATTAAAGGTTTGATTTGTGCCTGAAATAACTGCCGATTTACGGCCTTTTGTAAGCAATGCAAAATCAGAACGAATGGCTTCATCATTTAGAGAAAAAATATCCCAAGGAAATTGAATCAACTTTAGCTCGCCGCTATATTCTATTGTTTCCAAGTCTTTAATAGACTTCAAACCATCCAGTCCCACCAATTGATCACGGTGCACACAAGCCGCGAGGATACGGTCTTCCCAACGAATTTGCTGACCAATTTTCAATGACTTTATGAGTCGAACAATTGCATCATTAGGTAACAAAGCACCATTCACCACCAAACACTCGCTGGCACCCACCAGAGGATATTTTCCGGAAAGGTAAAAAGCCGTCAAAGAGCCCGAACTTCCCTTCGGTATTTCCAAAATAAGCTCCCATTTGCTGCGAATGGTCAAAATTCCACAACGCAAATCTCCTACAGGACGTGTAAAAACAAAGGGCAATAATTGATCACGGTATTGATCATCAGCGAGAACAAGTTGCATAACATCTAATTTTATGAAGTGAAAATAACGCATAAAAATCAAATACCATCAATTTTAAATTCATGATCTTCGCAAACATGCGTTTTCATACAATCCTACGAGCGATATTCTCCCTTCTACTCATCACTTGTTTTAGCCCAAGCAAAGCTGATTATGTATGGTCGGGGAACTGTTTAAAAGCCTATGAGGCCGTTATTGCCCTGGATTTTGAAACAGCAGATATATTGATTCTCAAAGAAAAAAGAGAGCACCCTGAAAATTTGTTAAGAGTTTACATTGAAAGTCAAATGGACTTAATCAAATCCTTTGTTGACGAAGATGATATTGCATTAAAGGGAATAAAAATCAGAAACGAACAACGTATTGAGCTCTTAAAAAAACACAAAGGAAAATCGCCTTACCAACGACTATGCATTGCAGAGATGTATTTACAACTCGCCATAGCTAGGGCTCGAATGCAGGAGTTTTTCGGGGCCGCATATGATGTTAGAAAAGCATTCAAACTTCTTGAAGAAAACCAAAAACAATATCCCGACTTTGCTCCCAATTTAAGAGGACTCGGATTGATTCATGCTGCAATAGGAACTATACCTAAAAATTATCAATGGGTAGTAAATCTTATTGGCTTAAGCGGAACCGTTCAACAGGGATTAGACGAACTAAAAAAACTTTTGGCTGCTACTTATAAAAATGAAAGCTATTCCTACATCAGAGATGAAACCCTCATGGTACTCACCTTCCTTGAATTGAATTTAGGAAAAGACAAAGACAATGAGATCATCCGAAAAAGATTTTATCCGGTAAAAAACATCGAACACAAACCACTGCTCCTCTTTTCAAAAAGTATCTTTCATTTTGCTGCTGCGGAAAACGATAGTGTAATAGAATTGCTATCGGAGAGTCGCAAAGCAGTAAAAAATCAACCGCTCCACTATTTACATTTTATGGAAGCGAATGCTAGATTGTACAATATGGATTTCAGTGCCGAAGAACTGTACAAAAAATATTTGCGCGATTACAAAGGCAGCACCTATATTATGTCGGCACGTCAACGCATCGCATGGATTCATTTATTGAAGGGTGACGAGGAAGGCTACGAACAGCAAATGGCTAGATGTGTTAATCCGAAAAAAGGTGAAGACCTTACCGATGAAGACAAAGCAGCCATCAATGCCCATAAAAATAAAGAACAACCGCATCCTTTACTTTTAAAAGCTCGCCTACAATTCGATGGTGGTTATTACCAAAAAGCATTGAGCACCTTAGCAGGAAAATCAGTGGCTCAATTCCCCGGAATAAAAGCGCAACTGGAATTTACGTATCGCCTTGCGCGCATCTTCGACAAAATGGAGAAAAATGAAAAAGCCGAATTATTATACATTAGCACTTATAAAAATGGATTGAATCAAAAATATTATTTTGCTGCTAGTGCCAGTTTGCATGTTGCTCAACTTTATGAAGAACAAGGCGAAAAAGCGAAAGCAATAGATTACTATAAAAAAACATTGGCCTTACGAGATCATGAATATCAAAATAGCATGGATCAAAAAGCGAAAGCAGGATTAAGTCGTTTGGGAGAATAATTAAAAAGCAAATCATTCCATGGAATTCATCAACGAACAACTGATTCAATATTGTCAAACACATAGTGAAAAAGAATCAGAACTGCTGCAAAGTTTGAGCAGAGATACCTACGCCAAAGTTTTAAATCCGCGCATGCTCAGCGGACATCTGCAAGGAAGATTTTTATCTACAATCAGTCGATTGGTTCAACCGAAATACATTTTAGAAATCGGGACTTACACAGGATATTCGGCACTTTGTCTCAGTGAAGGATTGCAAAAAGGCGGAAAGCTCATCACCATCGACATCAACGATGAATTAGAAATTTTTACAAAAAAATATATTGACGAAGCCGGACAATCAGAAAACATCCTTCAAAAAACCGGAGATGCTTTACAAATAATTCCCATGCTCGATTTTACATTCGATTTAGTGTTGATCGATGCTGATAAATTAGAATACTATCAATATTTTCAACTGATCATTGACAAAGTACGTCCTGGAGGAATTATTCTTGCCGATAATGTTTTATGGAGTGGACATGTTTTAGAACCACTGGATCAACAAGACAAAGAAACCAAAGCCCTCAGCGATTTCAATAAAAAAATTGCAGAAGATTCACGAGTTCATGTATTCATGCTGCCGCTACGAGACGGAATTAGCATGATTCAAAAGAAAATTTAAATACATTCGTAATTCAGACTATATAATGTCAGACGATCAAATTTCCAAAAAGAAACCGAATTTCCCTGTAAATACCGCTCTTAGAAAATACCTGAGTGGCTACGGAAGGAAGTTTCACGCGGAAATTGAATACAAAGATCTGTTACATTTTCAATCCTCATTCCCTTATTACGACAAAAAAGGAAAAGATACTTTATGGGAGAGTGTGTATTATTCTCCCACCGAAATGACACAACTCAACGGTGCGCTCACTCATATGTACGCTCAGTTAAAAACCGGAGGTGATTTATCCGTAATAGAACATTTATTCGCAGAGCGTGTTGACTATTGCACCTTCGGAAACTCAAAACCCTTTCGAATACGTATTGTTAATACACTCAACGATAATTTCGATTATTTCTACGTGAAGCAGGCCGATGCTTCTAGAATTTACGGTTTAGAACTGGAACATATTCTATCACCCAATCGCATCAGTTACTTAGTTAGTGGAAATACATTGATCGAAGAACATATTGCAGGAATTCCGGGCGACCTATTTATCAAAAATGAATTAAAAAAGAAAGAACTTAATGCAACACGTATTGCCAAAGAATTTGTAAAATTCAACGAGCGATGTTTTTTAAGATTACTAGGTGATATGCGCTCTTATAATTTCGTGGTAGATGTTACGCCCGATTTTGAGGAAACCCATTATCGCATTCGTGCCATTGATTTCGACCAACAGAGTTATGAAGGACGAAGAACCTTGTACATGCCACAATATTTTAAGGAAAACAACGCTTTTGTAAGTCTGGCCATTGAAAAGATGACTCCTGAAACGGTGAGACAATATCAGATAGAAGAAAGGAATTTAATTGGTAAAAGAATCAAAGCCGGAAAACGCATGTTGAAGGATCTGCTCGATTGTATGAGCAAGGATACCATCAGTACGATGGAAAAAAAGAACCAACTCAAAGAAGAATTGAGTACTCACTATAACAATCCTGCCTTCTTAAAATGTAAAAACATGGGAGAAATAGTAAAAACCAGCTTAAAAGAAATGTTGAGACAGAATAAAAGACATGCAGATAAAAAAATAAATAAAAAATAATTTGTACATTTAAACCATTCTATTCAAGTGTTCTCTTAAATCAAAATCCAAAAAAAATATCATGAAAAAATTAATTTGCTTAATGATCGCTCTTGTAACGATCTCCTTCACCCAAATCTCCTTTGCTCAAGATAGCAAAGTTGCGCCACGCAAAGTTGCTACAACGAAAGCAACTCCTCCCAGTCCTGAACAAAGAGCAGAACGCCGTGCGGCACATATTAAAAAACAATTGATGTTAAGTGATGAACAATACAATCAGGTTCGTGAAGCCGCCTTGAAAATTGAGACAACTAAAAACAAGGATGTAAAAGAGAGAAATAAAAACGGGGAGAAATTCGAAGCCGAATTAAAAAACATACTAAATCCTGAGCAAATGGAAAAGTATGAAGCCATGAAATCTCAACGCAAAGAACAAACTAAGGAGCGCATTGAACAGAGAAGAAATGAGGAGAAAATGAAATCCGAAGGGTCTCAAGAAGATAAAAAAGACGAGTCGAAAGATTAATTAATTTGTGATTTGCTTTCATCTTGTATCATTGAAATATTGAAAACATCAATAATTGTTCATCAATAAATCGTTAGCTATAATGCAAAAAATGAACATACAAATGAAACCAGAACTTAAATTAAATGTAACTCCAACTAGATCTGATTTTGAAAAAATTGAGAAATGCTTGTAAGATGAACATAATTCATTGAATGAAGGCTGGGGAGCTTAGGTAATAGACCGATTGTCTTATGACTTAAAACAAACTTTTCTCGATATGCACGGTTTTTCTCCTCGCAACCTTAAATACATGCGAAAATTTGCAGAGGAGCGGACTGATTTTAAAATTGTACAACGCAGCGTTACACTAATTCCGTGGTGTAGCAATATTACCTTGCTCAATAAATTGAAAGATGCCGAAACCCGATTGTGGTATGCAAAGAAAACATCGAAAATGGATTTGGTAAAGAGATACTAGTGCTTCAAATAGACACTCAATTGCATAGACGCCAAGGTGCGGCTATCAATAATTTCAATGCTGCCTTACCACCCACCGACTCAGACCTTACAGCACAAATTTTTAAAGACCCTTATATTTTTAATTTCTTAGTAACTGCCGATCCTCGCAGAGAAGCCGAATTGGAGAAATACAGAAACATAAAATCGGGGATGATACAAAATTTATTAAGGGATAAAATAAGGTTGGTATAATATGGTTAAATTTCAAAACAAATACCGCAGCGAATCGGCACGGGCACAGTGGTGGAACTACGCCAACGATGGTGCGTATTTTATTACCATTTGCACCGCAGGGCGTGAATGGCTATTTGGTGAAATTGCAAATAACGAAATGAATTTAACACCCATTGGCGAAATTGTATATCAGGAATGGAATATTTCATTTGACATGCGTGCAGAATTGTTTTGTGATACGTTTGTTATAATGCCAAACCATATACACGCCATATTGCGAATTGATAATAAATCGCACGGCATTGTAGGGACGCACGGCATTGTAGGGACGCACGGCATTGTAGGGACGCACGGCATTGTAGGGACGCACGGCATTGTAGGGACGCACGGCCGTGCGTCCCTACCGTTACCAACAACGCCACCAACAAATACAGGTGTTGCCTACCGTTCACCAAAATCAATATCATCATTTATGGCAGGATTTAAATCAGCAGCCACCAAACGAATAAACGAATACCGAAAGGACGCACGACCGTGCGACCCCACAGGGCCGGTTTGGCAAACCCGTTTCCACGACCATATCATCCGCAATGATGAGGAATACCAACGCATTTATAATTATATTGAATCCAATATTCAAAATTGGAAAAAAGATACATTTTTCAAAAATAAAAAAGTATAAGCAAAGAAATAAAAGCAGCCGCAGAGGGTTTCAACGAAATACTACTTTATACCACACCCAACGGAAAAGTGAAAGTGGAAATCTATTTACAAAACGAAACCATTTGGCTTAAGCTACAAAAAATGGCGGTCTTGTTTGGTGTGCAACGCCCTACCATAACCAAGCACCTGAAAAACATTATTGAAACAGGCGAATTACAGCAAGAAGTAGTTAGTTCTATTTTGGAACGTGCCAATCTACATGGTGCAATAGAAGGCAAAACCCAAGAAAAAAAAACAAAATACTACAACCTTATTATAATCATTTTATCAGGGTATATAGTAAGCAGCACACAAGCAACAGTATTTCATCTTGTATCTTTAAAATATTGAAAGCACCTTAAATATTAATTCTATACTCCGGTGTATTGTTGTGATTTGCTTTCATCTTGTATCTTTGAAATATTGAAAGCACCCATCCGTATGTTTTTGGATCGGCTGGTCAGGGTTGTGATTTGATTTCATCTTGTA
>Ga0105048_10007567_pt1 | contig 17446 bp, 13 predicted proteins | sample MAT05_FD_78382 | JGI IMG/M metagenome (GOLD analysis project Ga0105048, IMG submission 78382) | Freshwater microbial communities from Lake Fryxell liftoff mats and glacier meltwater in Antarctica - MAT-05 | ecosystem: Environmental > Aquatic > Freshwater > Ice > Liftoff microbial mat | place...
CCCGGCGTCCAGCGGCAGATAGAAGACGCCGACGATCAACGGGATCGCCACGATGCGTGCCCAGGTCAGCAGGGTCGGCAGGGTCAGGAACATCGATCGATCGTACCTGCGAGGTCAGGGTTCGAGGGTGCGCGGCTTGAATCGCCGTTGATCGTCGAACAGGAAGACCTCGGCAAAGCGCCAGGGCCGCGGCAGCCGCGTCATGTCGCCGAACGGCGCCGCGCGGTGCACCGCATCGACAGCCACCTGAACGGTGTCCGGCGCCTGTGTCGGCCGGCGCAGCACCCTGACCGCACGCACGCTGCCGTCGGCGTTCAGGTCCACCTCAAGCACCGGGATCGCCAGCAGCGGATCAGGCGGCACGCCCAGGTAGCTGCGCTCGGGATTGGCCGCCACCAGTCGCCTCGCGGCGTTGAGTTGGAACTCCTGCCAGGTGCGCGCCGCCACAGGCGGGCCGAGCACAGGCGCCGCGATGCGGGGCGCGGCCGGCGGGACAGGGGCGTTGCGCGACGGGCTTGCCGGTGCTGAAGTCGAAGGCGCGGCCGTTGCCCTCGACGGGGTCGGTGGGGTCGGTGGGATCGGTGCAGTCTGTGTACTCGGTAAGGGCGGCGCCATCGGGGCCGGCGACCCACGCTGCCCACACCCGCCAAGCACGACGACGCTCGCGGCCAGCCCCAGGCATGCCAGGCACGCCAACAGGCGCTCCGGCTGCGCCCGGCCGGTGGTCTCAATGCAGCGCACGGTAGATCTCCTCGGCCAGTTCACGCGAGATGCCGGCCACACTGGCCAGGTCGTCGACGCCCGCGTCCGTCACGCCGCGCAGGCCGCCGAAGCGCTGCAGCAACAGCGCGCGCTTGCGCGGGCCAACGCCGGCGATCTCCTCCAGCCGGCTGGCCCGGGTGCGCACCCCGGCGCGGCGCGCGCGCATGCCGGTGATGGCAAAACGGTGCGCCTCGTCGCGGATCTGCGCCACCAGCATCAATGCCGCCGACTCGGCGCCTAGCGCCACCTTCGCTCGGCCGTCGGCGAAGACCAACTCCTCCAGCCCCACCTTGCGGCCCTCAGCCTTCTCGACACCGACGATCAGCCCGATGTCCAGCCCGAGTTCCTCGAAGACCTCGCGCGCCACGCCGACCTGGCCGCGCCCACCGTCCACCAGCACCAGGTCGGGCAGCCGCGTGCGGCCTGCCTTGGCGCCTTCGGCCAGCCGGGCGTAACGGCGCGACAGCACCTGCCGCATGGCAGCGTAGTCGTCGCCCGGCGTGATGCCTTCGATGTTGAAGCGGCGGTACTGCGCGCTCTGCATGGCGTGCTGTTCGTAGACCACGCACGAGGCCTGCGTGGCTTCGCCGGCGGTGTGGCTGATGTCGAAGCACTCGATGCGCAGCGCATCCAGATCGGCAGCGGCCAGGTCGAGCGCATCCACCAGCGCACGCGTGCGTTCGCGCTGCGAGCCTTCTTCGGCCAGCAGCCGCGCCAGCGACAGCTCGGCGCCCTTGATGCACATCTCCAGCCAGATGCGGCGCTGTTCACGCGGCTGGTGGATGGCGCGCACACGGGTGTCGCCGGCGGCCGCCAGAGCCTCCAGCAGCGCGGGCTCGACCGGCAGGCTCGTCACCAGCAGGGGCGGCACCGGCTGGCCCAGGTAGTGCTGCGCGATGAAGGCGTGCAGCACGAGCGCCTCGGCGCTGGGGTCAGCCGTCTCGGCATCGGTCTCGTCATCGACCCGCGCAGCCAGCGCCGTGGCGTCATCCACATGCGCCGGGAAGCTGGCGCGGTCGCCCAGGTGGCGGCCACCACGCACCATCGCCAGGTTGACGCAGGCGCGGCCCCCAGCCACCTTGACGGCCAGGATGTCGACATCCCGCTCGGCGGCCGACAGGCTGCTCTCGTCCACGCTTTGCTGGTGCAGCACGCGCGACAGCGCGCTGATGCGGTTGCGCAGTTCGGCCGCGCGTTCGAAGGCCAGCGCGTCGGCGGCCTGCATCATCTGCGACTGCAGATCGGCGACCACCTCGTGCTGCTCGCCGCGCAGGAAGCGCTCGGCATCGGCCACGTCTCGTGCGTAGTCGTCGTGCCCGATCAGGCCCACGCAGGGGCCAGAGCAGCGCTGGATCTGGTACAGCAGGCAGGGCCGGGAGCGATTGGCAAAGACCGTGTCTTCACAGGTGCGCAGGTGAAACACCTTCTGCAGCAGCTGGATCGTTTCCTTCACGGCCCAGGCGTTGGGGTAGGGGCCGAAGTAGCGGTGGCGGCGGTCGACCGCGCCGCGGTAGTAGGCCATGCGCGCGAAACGCTGCGTCGCCGGCAGTTCGGCGCTCGCCCGACGCGCAGGCTGCGGGTTGCCCGTCAGCTTGAGATAGGGGTAGCTCTTGTCGTCGCGAAAAAGGATGTTGAAGCGCGGCAACTGCGTCTTGATCAGGTTGTTCTCGAGCAGCAGCGCTTCGGCTTCGCTGCGCACGACGGTGGTCTCCAGCCGCGCGATGCGCGAGACCATGTGGCCGATGCGTGTGCCGCCGTGCTCGCGCTGCAGGTAGCTCGAGACGCGTTTCTTCAGGTCACGCGCCTTGCCCACGTACAGCAGCGCGCCTTGCGCATCGAACCATCGGTACACACCGGGCAGCGCCGGCAGCGCGGCCACTTCGGCCAGCAGCGCCAGCCTGGCGGTGTCTGGCCCGGGCGTGTCGGTGCCGGTGGCTGCAGCCTCATCCATCGGCGCGGATTGTGATGCCTTCGATAATCGCGCCGATGCGCTGGGACCTCTTCGTGCGCGTGGTCGACAACTTCGGCGACGCCGGCGTCGGCTGGCGGCTCGCCGCCGACCTGGCCGCGCGTGGCCAGACGGTGCGGCTGTGGATCGACGACCCTGCACCGCTGGCCTGGATGGCACCGAACGGCGCCGCCGGTGTGCAGGTGCATCGCTGGCCAGCGGACGATGCGCCAGGCCCGCCCGCGCCGGGCGAGGTGGTGGTCGAACTCTTCGGTGCCGAGCCGCCCGCGGGCTTCGTGCGGATGATGGCCGCGCAAGCCCGGCCGCCGCTGTGGATCAACCTGGAATACCTCAGCGCCGAGGCCTATGTCGGGCGCTCGCACGGCCTGCCTTCTCCGCTGCAGGCCGGGCCGGGGCGCGGGCTGGTGCGCTGGTTCTACTTCCCCGGCTTCACGCCGCGCACCGGCGGCCTGTTGCGCGAAAGCACCCTGATGGCCGAGCGGGCCGCCTTCGACGCGCCACGCTGGCTGCGCGAACAGGGTTGGACGGCAGACGCCGTGGACGGCGAGGTCCGCCGCGCCAGCGTGTTCTGCTACGACGACGTGACCATGACGCTACCGGCCGGCTGGTCTGTGCTGCTGGCGCAGGGGCCGGCGCAGCGCCGGTTCGGCGCCAGCACCGGGGCGACGGCGCTGCCCTGGCTGGACCAGCCCGGCTACGACCGTCTGCTCTGGGCCTGCGAGCTGAACATCGTGCGCGGCGAGGATTCGTTCGTGCGTGCGCAGTGGGCCGGCGTGCCTTTCGTCTGGCACCTGTACCCGCAGAGCGACGGCGCGCAGGCGCGCAAGCTCGAGGCCTTTCTGGATCTCTTCCTGGACGCGTCCGAACCGGCCTTCGCGGCCGCACTGCGCCAACTGTGGCGGGCCTGGAACGGCCTGCTGCCGCGGCACAGCGCCGAGTGGCCGGCGCTCGAACCCTGGAAGGCCGCCTGCGAGCGCTGGCGCGAGGGCCTGCTGGCGCAGCCCGACCTGTGCTCTTCACTGATCCGATTCGTCACTGCCAGACAGTAGAATCGAGGGCTTTGCGCGGCTATGCGCTACCGGTAAAACCCGCAGTGTCGGGACCCAGGCTCCGTACTGCCTCAGCGGACGGGCAGAACAACCACCTGCCGAGGCGGGTGACAGGAATCCCCAGATGAAAACCGCTCAGGAAATCCGCGCCGGCAATGTGATCATGCAGGGCAAGGACCCGATGGTCGTGCTGCGCACCGAATACAGCCGCGGCGGTCGCGGTGCTGCCACCGTGCGCATGAAGATGAAGAACCTGCTCAACGGCGCAGGCGCCGAAGTCGTCTTCAAGGCCGATGACAAGATGGACCAGATCGTGCTCGACAAGCGGGAGTGCACCTACACCTACTTCGCCGACCCGATGTACGTCTTCATGGACACCGAGTACAACCAGTACGAGGTCGAGGCCGAGAACATGGGCGACGCGATCCAGTATCTGCAAGACTCGATGACCGTCGAAGTCACCTTCTACGACGGCAAGGCGATCTCGGTCGAGATGCCGACCTCGGTAGTGCGAGAGATCGTCACCGAGCCCGCCGTCAAGGGCGACACCTCGGGCAAGGTGATGAAGCCGGCGCAGCTGGTCGGCACCGGTTTCGAGATCAGCGTGCCGATGTTCGTCGAGAGCGGCGACCGCGTCGAGATCGACACCCGCACGCACGAGTACCGCAAGCGGGTCTGAGCGGCTGATTCGGCCTTCATCGCGCATCTGTCGGGGCATCTGTCAGGGCACCCTCGGGTGCCCTTATTGTTTCTGGGCATCATCACGGCACCATGGCCTTCGACTTCGACGCTGCCGTCGGCGCGCCCTTTCGCATGCAGCCCGGGCTGCGCCGGCTGGCGCCGGCCGCCCTGCAGCTGACGCCCGCCGCGCCCGGCCTGCCGCACATGCGCGAGAAGCTGGCCGTGCTCTCGGCCTTCGCCCCGCAGGCGCTGTGCAGCGTGCCGGGGTGCGACGCCCAGGAGGCCATCGCCGCCACACTGGCGCTGGCTGCGGCAGAACACCCGGGCACGATGCAGTGGGACGGCGAGGTGGCCTCGGCGCTGGGGGTCGAGGTGCGCGCCGCCGACGGTGCGCTGGCGCAGCGGGCCCGCGGCCGTTTCGGCACCGGCGACGAGATCGCACGGTGCCTGCGTGCGCTGCCCGCGCCCTGGCGCCTGACCGGTCTGCTCAACCTGAGCTTGGCCGAAGACTTTGCGCTGATCGACGTCGACAGCGGCACCATCCCCTGGCTGGCGGTGGCGCTGCCCTCGCGCTGGGCGCCCGAGAGCAAGGTCGGCCGCCACTTTGCCGAGGTGCATGCGCCGGTGGCCGACGGCGACACGCTGCGCCGGGCCTCGGCGGCATTGATGCAGATGGTGAGCGGCGACACGCGCTGGGAGCGCTTCGTCTGGACCATCACCGACTGGCCGCGCCTGCACGCGCACCCGCAGCGCGCGCCGCACAAGAGTTGGCTTTCGTTCGACCCGCTGCAGGCGTGGTGGCGCAGCGAGCGCCAGACCTTCATCCCGCTGCCCGAGCGGCGGCAGGCGATGTTCACGATCCTCGTCGAGGTGACTCCCCTGGCGCAGGCCTTGGCGGCGCCCGGCCATGCGGCGGGGGTGCACGCGGCGATCGCCTCGATGACGTCGGCGGTGTTGCACTACCGCGGGCTGCAAGCGGTGCGCGACCCTTTGCTCGAGTGGCTGGCGCGGACCGCTGCAGGTGACGCCCCGGCCACCTCGACCGCGGAATGAAGACCCGGCCGGTGCTGCCGGCGCGCATCGAGTTCAACGCCGGTGACAGCGGCGATCTGCCCTTCGCCCCCGACTATGGCGACCTGTACCACCCGCGCACAGACGCGCTGGCGCAGGCCCGGCATGTTTTCCTGCAGGGCACCGGCCTGCCGGCGCGCTGGGCTGGTAACGACGACTTCGTCGTGCTCGAGACCGGCTTCGGCCTGGGCCACAACTTCCTCGCCACCTGGGACGCCTGGCGCACCGATCCGCAGCGCGGCGCCCGGCTGCACTACGTGGCGCTGGACCAGCACCCGCCGTGCCTCGACGACCTGGCACGGGCGCATGCTCGCCTGCCGGATGCGGTGGCCGCCCTGGCCACGGCCTTGCGCGCGGCGTGGCCGCCGAGCACCGCCAATCTGCACCTTCGTGTGCTGGACGGCGGCCGGGTGCGCCTGCTGCTGGGCTGGGGCGATGCGCGCCGGCTGCTGCGCGAGCTGAGCTTGCAGGCCGATGCGATCTTCCTCGACGGCTTTGCGCCAGAGCGCAACCCTGCGATGTGGGAGCGCAGCACGTTGGCTGCTTTGGCGCGGCTCGCGCGGCGCGGCGCCCGGGTCGCCACCTGGAGCGTCGCGCGGCCCGTGCACGAGGCGCTGACGGCGGAAGGCTTCATCGTCGAGACCATGCCCGGCGTCGGCGGAAAGTGTGGGATGACGCGCGCGCGCCATGAGCCGGCATTCATGCCGCGGCGGTCGCCCGGGCGTGCGGCGGCTGAAGCCGCGGACAAGCATGCCGTGGTGGTCGGCGGTGGACTGGCCGGTGCCGGCGCCGCACGCGCACTGGCCGCGCTGGGATGGCGCTGCACGGTGCTCGACCGCCAGCATGCGCCGGCGGGCGGTGCCTCGGGCGTGCCGGCGGCGTTGTTCCACGGCACCGTGCATGCCGAGGACGGCGCGCATGCCCGCTTCAACCGTGCCGCCGCGCTGCATGCCCAGCAGGTGCTGGGGGCGGCCTTTTTGGCCGGCGTGCCCGGCTCGGCACAGGGCCTGCTGCGGCTGGCCCGGCCGGGCATCGACCAGGGCGCGCTGAAGGCCTTGCTGCAAGCGCAAGGGCTGCCGCCGGGCTATGTCACTGCGTTGGATGCGGCGGCCGCCAGCGCGCGCGCAGGTCTGCCGCTGGCCGCTGCCGCCTGGTGCTTCACTGGTGGTGGCTGGGCCGTGCCCGGGGCGGTGGTGCGCCACTGGCTCGACGCACCCGGCATCGAGTGGCGCGGCGGCGTGGCCGTGCAGTCGATGCACAGGGTCGCCCAGGGCTGGCAATTGCGCGACCAGCGAGGCCGCGTGCTGGCCGAGGCCGGCAACGTGGTGCTCGCCAACGCGGCCGATGCGCCCCGGCTGCTCGACAGCGCGTTCGCCGCAGACCCGCAGCGGCTGTCTGCCCCGCACTTGCCCCGGCTGCAGTGCCGCCGCGGGCAGCTCAGCGGCTGGCCGGCGGGCACGCCGGGCTTGCCGGGGCTGCGACTGCCGCTGGCAGGCGACGGCTACGCGCTGGTGCTGCCGGATGGCGGCCTGCTGTGCGGCGCCACTTCGCACGAGGACGATGACGAGGCCGGCGTTCGCATCGCCGATCATCAGTCGAACCTGCTTCGCCTGGCGCGGCTGACCGGTCTGCCGGCGCCGGCCTCAGCACCCTGGGGTTTTGTCGGCTCGCGGCTGGCCGCGGCCGACAGGCTGCCGGTGGTCGGCGCGGTGCCAGAGGTCGGCCCAGGGAATGGCCCAGGGAATGGCCCAGGGAATGGCCCAGGGAATGGCTCCGTGAACGATCACGCTCGGCGGGTGCCGCGCAAGGCGGGCCTGTGGGTAGCCACGGGTCTGGGCTCGCGTGGCCTGGGCTGGGCCGGGTTGGCCGGCGAGGTGCTGGCGGCGTGGATGGCCGGCACGCCGGTGCCGCTGGAATCCGACCTGCTCGACGCGGTGGACCCGGCCCGCGCTGTGGTGCGCGCCGCGCGGTCGGCCGGGCTCAAGACTGCGGTTTGACCTCGCCGCCGGACGCCGCGGCGTCGTTGGCTGCCGGCTCGCTGCCCGAATCGGTGGTCTTGCGTGAAGCCTTGTCGGCCGCCTTCTCTTCCTTCTTCTTCTTCTTGGCCAGCTCGCGCTGCCGTTTCTCGAACGAGTAGTTGGGTTTGGCCACGAACGGTCCTTGTCGGTTTGGGGTGGTTCAGAAAGCCAGCGTGCGCACGCCCTGCGGCGTGCCCAGCAGGGCGATGGCAGCACGTCGGCGCGCGAACAGGCCGACAGTGACAACACCGGGCCACTGGTTGACCTCGGTCTCCATCGCCACCGGATCATCGATGGCCAGCCCGTGCACATCCAGCAGCGGGTGTCCGTTGTCGGTCAGCACGCCAGCGCGCAGCCCGGCGCGGCCGCCGAGTGCGGCGAAGCGCCGCGACACCTGTGCCGCGGCGATGGCGATCACCTCCACCGGCAGCGGGAAGCGGCCCAGGCGGTGCACCAGCTTGCTCTCGTCGGCGATGCAGACGAAGCGTTCGGCCAGATCGGCGACGATCTTCTCGCGCGTCAGCGCCGCGCCACCGCCCTTGATCATGCAGCCGCGGGCGTCGATCTCGTCGGCGCCGTCGATGTAGACCGGCAGCGAGCGCACTTCGGCGGCATCGAACACTGCGATGCCGCGTGCCCGCAGCCGCGCGCTGCTGCGCTCGGAGCTGGAGACCGCGCCGCGGATGCTGTCGCGCTGCGTGGCCAGGGCATCGATGAAGTGGTCCACCGTCGAGCCGGTGCCCACGCCGATCAGCGCGCCTGGCGTCAGCTGCGTGAGCGCGGCGCGGGCGGCGGCCACCTTCATCTCGTCCTGGGTCATGCGGCGCATTATCGACCCCGCCCGAGGCCGCCCTGAGAGAATCCGCGGCCCGCTGGAATCACGATGAGCCTGCTGCCCTTCGCCTTTGCCCGCCCCTTCCTCTTCGGACTCGATGCCGAGGCCGCGCATGACCTGGCGCTGGGCGCCATCGCCCGGCTGCAGAACACGCCTGCGCAGGCCGCCTGGGCGCAACCTCGTGTCGACGACGCGGTCACGTTGGCCGGGCTGCGTTTCCCCAACCGCATCGGGCTGGCCGCCGGGCTGGACAAGAACGGCCGCTGTATCGACGGCCTGGGCGCCATGGGCTTCGGCTTCATCGAGGTCGGCACGGTGACGCCCAAGGCGCAGCCGGGCAACCCGAAGCCGCGCATCTTCAGGCTGCCGCGGGCCGAGGCGCTGATCAACCGGCTGGGCTTCAACAACGACGGGCTCGAGGCCTTCATCGCCCATGTGCAGCGCGCGCGCAGCTTTCGCCGCGTCGGCGGCATCGTCGGGCTGAACATCGGCAAGAACGCGGCCACGCCGATCGAACGCGCCGCCGACGACTACCTGCTGTGTCTCGACGGCGTCTACCCGCATGCCGATTACGTGACGGTGAACATCTCCAGCCCGAACACGCAGAACCTGCGCGCGCTGCAAAACGACGAGGCGCTGGACTCGCTGCTCGGCGTGCTGCAGCGGCGCCGCACCTCGCTCGAGCGCCGCCACGGCCGGCGCGTGCCGATGTTCGTCAAGATCGCGCCCGACCTGGACGACGCGCAGGTCGACGCGGTGGCCGCGGCGCTGCAACGCCACGGTCTGGACGGCGTGATCGCCACCAACACCACCGTCGGCCGCGAGGCCGTGCAGGGCCAGGCGCACGCGGGCGAAAGCGGCGGGCTGTCGGGGCGGCCGCTGCTCGAGGCCAGCAACCGCGTGATCCGCCGCTTGCGCGTCGCGCTGGGGGCGGGTGTGCCGATCATCGGTGTGGGCGGCGTGATGAGCGGTGGCGACGCGCGGGCCAAGATCGAGGCCGGGGCCGACCTGGTGCAGATCTACACCGGCCTGATCTATCACGGGCCGGCGCTGGTGGGCCAGGCGGCGCGCGCGGTGCGAGGCCTGGGTCCGCGCTGACCTCCCGCTGACGTCGCGCTGACCTCCCGCTGACGTCGCGCTGACGTCGCGCTGACGCCCGGACCTCAGCGCACCATCGCCGCCAGCCGCTCGCGCAATGCCGGCAGCGCCGCCAGCGCCGCCTCACGCCCGGCCTGGATGGCGCGCTGGCGGGCGCTGAAGTCGGTGCCCGCGATGCCGTCCAACCGCGGGCGCAGCACCAGTTCGGCGTCGCGCAGTTCGAACTGGTTGATGCTGCGCGCCATGATGGAAAAAGTCTGCAGCAGCATTTTCATCAGGTCGCCCGTGGGCGCACCGTCGGGCGGCTGCGAGATGTCCACCGCGATCACGAGCTCGGCCCCCATCTGCCGCGCGAAGCGAACCGGCACCGGAGACACCAGGCCGCCGTCGACGTACTCGCGCGAGCCGATCTTCACCGGCTGGAAGAGCGCAGGTACGGCGCTGGAGGCGCGCACCGCGGCGCCCGTATCGCCGCGCTGAAACAGGATCGGCGCGCCGCTGTCGAGGTCGGTGGCGACGATGCCCAGCGGCAGCCGCATCTGTTCGATCGTGCGCCCGCCGGTCTGCTCGCGCACGTAACGCGCCAGCGCCTCGCCGCGCAACAGCGCGCGGCCGGGGAATGACCAGTCGGCGATCGCCGATTCGTCCATCGCCAGCGCCGAACGCGCCAGCTCGGCGCCATCCTTGCCCGAGGCGTACAGCGCCGCGACCAGGCTGCCCGCCGAGGTGCCGGCCACCAGGTCAGGTCGGATGCCGGCTTCTTCCAGCACCTGGATGACGCCGATGTGCGCAAAGCCGCGCGCCGCGCCGCCGCCCAGCGCAAGGCCGATGCGCGGCGGGCGCAGTGGCGGTGGCTGCGGGGGTGAAGACGGCGGCGGTTGTGTCGGCGGCGGCTTCGGAGGGGTCTGGCAGCCGCTGGCCGCAAGCAGCGCGAAGGCGGCCAGCAGAAGCCGGCGGCGGCCCGTGTCGAGCCGCACATCGGAGGGTGTCATCGGGCGATTCTAGAAAGCCGACGCCGCCGACCCGCGCGGCGCCCGGCGCTCAGGGCCGGTTCGGTTCGGCCGCCAGCCCGAGCGCCAGCAGCAGACGACCGGCCAGCGCGAGTTCACGCAGGCGCGCGCTGGCGAGCCGGAAGCGCTGGTCCTCGAGCCGCTGCAGCGCGGCCAGCCGCGCCTCGTGGGCCTGGATCAGCTGTTGCAGCGTGCGCCGGCCGGCCTCGAACTGGGCTTCGCCTGAACGCACCAGTGCATCGAGTTGCTCGACTTGCCGGCCGACGAGCACGATGCCGCGCTCGGCCCCCTGCAAACGCGGCGCCAGTGCGGCGCGTTCGGCCTGCAGCAGTTGCGACTGACGCATGACCTCAGCCTCGGCGGCCTCGGCGCGGTGTTCGACCTCGTCGCGGCGATAGACGGTCTCGCCGCCGAGCGGGAATTCGAAGCGCATGTTCAGCGTCCAGCCGCGTTGCAGTTCGCTGGTGGCGCTGGGCTGGGTGCGTTCGCTCAGGCGCTTGCGCAGGTCCATGTCGACGCGCGGTGCCAGCACGCTTTGCAGCGGGCGCACGCGCAGCCGGGCCGCTTCGGCGCGCAGGCGCGAGGCACGCAAAGACGCCGGTTCACCATCTCCGGCGGTCGGCAAGAACAGCGGCTGCAAGGGCGGCGGCAACTCGTTGACCAGCACCGCCAGCCGTGCCAGGGCCCCGGCGCGGTCGCCGACGAGTTGGTCGAGCGCCAGCTCGGCGTCGACGAGCGAGGCCGTCGCCTGGCGCAGGTCGGCGTCGGACAGGCGCCCCAGCTCGGCCTGCAGAGAGACCTGCTGCGCCAGCCGGCGGATGACGGCGATGCGCTGCTCGCCGCGTTCGAGCTGGGCGTCCAGGCGCGCCAGGTCCAGCGCCACTTCGGTGACGCGCTCGCTGACCTCCTCGCGTGCGCGGCGCAGGTCTTCGCCGCTGGCCTCGAGCTCTCGCTCGGCGGCATCGAGCTCGACGCGATCCGCGCCGCCGTTGTAGAGGTTCCAGCGCAGCGTGGCCTCGGCACGGTCGGTGGTGCGATCGATGCTCCTGAAAAGCTCGGCATCCTGGCTGCGGCCATAGGTCGTGGCGACACCCAGCACCGGCGCGAAGCGCGAACGGATCTGTCGCAGCCGGTCCTCGGCGGCCTGGCGCAGCGCGTCGGCGACGCGCACCTGCGGGTCGTGGGGCAGGGCGCGGGCCAGCAGATCGGCGAGCGGGATCGCCGCAGCGGCGCTGCTGCGCGCAGCCGTGTTCGAATCGGACGGCGGGTTCGTCTGCGCCTGCAGCGGGCTGCCGATCTGCAGCGCGAGAAGCAGGCCCGCGGCGAGCGCGCCGGCCCGAAGATGTCGGGGATCAGGCCGCCGGCGCATCAACGTTCCTGCAGCGAAGTCTGCAGCCCGCGCAGCACCGGCTTGAGCAGGTACTGCAGCACGCTGCGCTCACCCGTCAGGATGCCGATGTCGACCGGCATGCCCGGCGTCACCGGCAGCGACTGGCCGCGGAAGTCGAGCCGCCGCTGGGCGCTGACGAGTTGCACTTCGAAGTAGGGCTCGCCGGTCTTCTCGTCGACCACTGCGTCGGCGCCGACGCGGCTGACCTTGGCCTGCAGCGCGCCGTAGATCGACGAGTCATAGCTGAGCACGCGCACCGAGGCGCTCTGGCCGATGTGGATGAAGCCGATGTCCGACGGCCGCACACGGACCGCCAGCAGCAGCTCGGCCTCGTCGGGCACGATCTCCAGGATCGGCCGCCCGGCCTGGACGACGCCGCCCCGCGTCTGCACGATGACGCGGTTGACGGTGCCGTCCAATGGCGACACCACCTCGCGCCGCTGCACCCGGTCTTCATGTCCGGCCAGCGTGTTGCCCAGCACCGAGACGCGCGTCTGGAACTCAGATCGCTGCGCACCCCACTGGGCGCGGAAGCGCGAGTCGGTCTCGCGGCCGGCCGCCTCGGCCTCGGCCAGCCCGGCGCGCAGCCGCGGCAGGCTTTTCTGCAGCGACTCCAGCTCGGTGCGCTGGGCCAGCAGCCGCTGCTGCGCGGCCAGGAAGTCTGCGCGTGAGCCGGCGCCGGCGCTGAACAGGCGCTCCTCGATGGCGAAGCTCTCTTCGGCCACCTTCAACTGCCCCTGCAGCGAGCCGATGCGCGACTCGGCCTCGGTGATCTCGCCTCGGCGGCGCGAGGCGCCCTCGCGCGCCGCCGACAGCGCCGAGTTGTATTGCTGCTGCGTGTCACGCCAGGCCTGCAGTTCCTTCTCGATCAGCCCCGGCGCCTCGCTGCGCCAGCCCTCGTCGAATCGGGGCGTGCCGCCGCTCAGCAGTGCGTCCATGCGGGCCAGGCCGGCCTGGGCGCCGTGCAGGTTGTTGCGGCTCTCGCCGGCGCTGGCGTCGTACTGTGCGGTGTCGAGCCGGGCCAGCAACTGCCCCTTCTTCACCGTGTCGCCAGCGGAAACCAGCAACTCCTTGACGATGCCACCCTCCAGGCTCTGCACTTCCTGCAGCCGGCTGGGCGGCACCACCGCGCCACGCGCGTTGACGGCCACGTCGAGCTGCGCCATCGATGCCCAGGTGAGCGTGACCGCGAAGAAGGCGAAGATGGTGGCGATGATCCAGCCCACCGTGCGGCGCGGGCCGCGGTCGGGGTCCGGGTCGCCGGCCGGCAGCGGTACGAGCTCGGCCGCGGCGCTCATCGCGCGGTCTCCGCGGCGCGGCCTGCCTGGGGCGCGGCGCCTGCATCGTCGGCGCCGCGCTGCGACAGCGCCGCCAGCACCTGGTCACGCGGGCCGTCGGCAACGATGCGGCCGCGGTCCATCACGATCAGCCGGTCGATCAGCGCCAGCATCGCCATGCGGTGCGTCACCAGCACGATGGTGGTGTCGGTCAGCAGGCGCAGGCGCGCGATCAGGCGCTGCTCGGTGCCGGGGTCGAACATGCTGCTCGGCTCGTCGAGCAGCACCAGCCGTGGCCGCGGCAGCAGCGCGCGGGCGATCGCCACCGCCTGCCGCTGGCCGCCCGAGAGGCGCTCGCCGCGCTCGCCCACCTGCGTGCCGATGCCGCCGGGCAGCTGCGCCACGATGTCGTCCAGGCAGGCGTTGCGCATCGCGTCGAGCAAGGCGGCATCGCCCAGCGATGTGCGGCCGAGCTCGATGTTCTCGCGCAGCGAGCCGTGGAACAGCGTCACGTCCTGCGGCACATAGCCGATCTGCCGACGCAGGCTGAGCGCGTCGAGCTGCGTCGTCACGAGTTCGTCGACCAGCACGCTGCCGGTCTTCGGCTCGTACTGGTTGAGGATCAGCCGCAGCATCGTGCTCTTGCCCGAGCCCAGCTTGCCGATGATGCCCACGCGCTCGCCGGGGCGGATCTTCAGGCTCAGCCGCTCGACCGCCGGCGGGTTGTTGCCGTAGGCGAAGCTGACATCGCGAAACTCCAGTGCGCCGGTCAGCGGCGGCGCCTGCAGCGCCACTTCGGCGTCGTCGGTGGGCGCTTCCATGATCTTGTTCAGCGCCTCGTAGGACAGCTTCGTCTGCTGCCAGCGCACGATCAGCCCGGCGATCTGGCCCACCGGCCCCAGCGCGCGCCCGGTGAGCAGACTCACGGCGATGATCTGGCCCAGCGTGAGCGCGTGCTCACCGACCATGAAGGCGCCGAAGCCGACCACGGCCACCCCGGCGATCGACTGCAGCGAGGCGTTGATGTAATTCACGCGCGCCACGATCTCGCGCGTCTGCAGCGTGTTGCCGGCGATCGCCTGCGTCAGGCCTTCCCACTTGCGGCGGCTCCACGCTTCGGCGCCGAGTGCCTTGACCGTATCCAGCCCGTTCATGGTCTCGAACAGGTGGGCGGTGCGCTGCGTGCCTTCGCGCATGCCTTCGTTGACGCGGCGCGCCAGCGGCCCGCGCGCCACCCAGGCCACCATCAGCATCAGTGGCATCACCGCGAGCGGCACCGCAGCCAGCCAGCCGCCGACGAGCCAGATGACCAGCACGAAGAGCAGCACGAAGGGCAGGTCGCCCAGCAGCGTCAGCGTGCCGGTGGCGAAGAAGTCGCGCACCGATTCGAAATCACGCACGGTGTTGGCCAGCACGCCACCCGAGGCCGGCCGGCTGGACGCGCGCAGGCGCAGGCACTGGGCGAAGACCTGCGCCGACATCGCCACGTCCATGCGCCGCGCGGCAGATTCCAGCAGGTGGCTGCGCAGCATGCGCATCAGCAGCTCGAAGCCGATCAGCAGCGCCACCGCCACCGTCAGCACGCCCAGGCTGTTCAGCGCGTTGTTGGGGATCACGCGGTCGTACACCGCCATCGTGTAGAAGGGCACCAGCGCGCCGAAGACGTTCAGCGCCAGGGTGCCCAGCAGGGCCCAGCGGAAGATCCAGCGGTTGCGGTTGAAGGTGTCCCAGAACCAGCGGCCGGCGCGCGGCAGCGTGTAGAGCAGGCTGCGCTGGTCGAAGTGCATGGTCGGGCGAATGGCGAACCAGCGCCCGCCCGGCACCTCGCGCGCCACGGCGGCGGCGTCCATGCGCGTGCTGCCGTTCACGCCCGGCAGGTGGCAGTCGAAGCGGCCGTCGTCGTCGTGCCGCTGCAGCACCACCAGCGCGCGGCCATCGGCGGCCAGCAGCAGCGCCGGCAACTCGGTGGCCCGGCGCTGCGGCCTGGCCGGCAGCGGCGTGGCGCTGAGGCCGCTTTGTGTGCAGGCCTCGTCCAGCCGGTCGAACAGGCTGGCCGCTGGGCCCGAAGCAAGCAGCGCTTCGAGGCGCGACGCATGCACGGCAGTGCCCAGGAAGCCGGCCAGGAAGACGATGCTGTCGTACAGCGCCTGGCTGTGGGTCAAGGCGGGCGGCGCCAGCTCGGCAGGGGATGGGAGTTCGGTCATGGATGCGTTTCGGGCGCCTCGGGCATCAGCCAGGCTGCGCCGCCGAGCATGGCTGACGAATGCCGGGCCGGTCCGTCGATCTCAGGCCCGAAACACGGGCATTCGTGGCGCCCGCGCCCTCGGGCGCACAAACAAAAACAGGGAGGAGCCCGCTTTCGCAGGCCCCTCCCCTCGGACGCGGGTCAGGCGATTCAGGTCGCCAGGCTCAGCTGCTCGCGGTCCTCGCGCATCATCAGCGCGCACAACTGCCTGCCGGCTTCGCTGCCGTCCACAGCCCAGCTGGCCTGCTGCAACTGCATCTGCGCCATCGGACCCGCCGCGTCGGACGCGCCGAGCAACAGGTCGAGCGAGGTGTCGATGCCCAGCATGTCGTAGATCGCCGGCATGGCCAGCGGCATGCCCGTGGGTGCCGCCGGCAGGCCCGGCAGAGCCGGCATGGCATGGTCCCAGGACTGGTCGAACCAGCGTCCGACCGACTCGTCGCGCGCCAGCCAGGCCGGGCCATACGACATGTCGCCGGTGACTGCGGCAGCGCCCGATGCCGCCACGCCTGCCAGGCTGACGCCCATCGGCATTGCCGGCCCCATCGTCCCGACCGTCCCGACCGGCCCGACCAGCCCGGTCGGCGCTTGGGCCAGCAGATCGGCAATGCCAGGCGCCTGCCCGCCGGCCGCCGCCACCTCCTCGCGCGAGACGCTGAAGTACACGTCGGTCATGTCGGTCGTGCGGCCGTCAGCCATCGTCGCCGAGCTGCGCTCCAGGTGCAGGTTGCCCTGCCTGTCCAGGAACGGCAGTTCGGTGTAGGCGACCTTCAGGCTGGCGACGCCGGCCTGGGCCAGCGTCATCAACTCGCCGGCATCGGTCTGGTGGTTGCTGTTGGCGTCTTGCCAGATACGCAGTTCGGCGAATCGGGCGTCCCGGGCATCGACCGTGCCGTCCTGGTTGCTGTCATAAGCTGCCAGTTGGGCGAAACCGCTGCCCTTGGCCAGACCACCGAACAGCTCATGGATGCTGTCGATGCTGCCGTTGCCGTTGCTGTCCACGGCCAGGAAACCATCGCCGCGAGAGATCCAGCCCGAGGAGATCGGCGTGCCATTGCCCAGGATGTCGAAGGTGCCGGCGGTGGCGCCGCGCGCCAGGGTCTGCACGCCGTCGCCGTTCAGGTCGATGACCAGCGGCGTGATGCCGGCGTCACGGGTCAGGTCGGTCTGGTTGGAGACCAGCGTGAACTGGTCGGTGATGGTGACATTGGTCTTGGCCACGCCGTCACCGGCTACGTCGGAGTCCACCGCATCGTTGCTACCGATGTCCTTGCGCGCCCACATCCAGTCGTTCAGGTTGATGTTCTTGAACTGGACATTGCCCTTGTCGAACCGCAGCACGTAATTGCCGGGATCGAGGTTGCTGAACAGGTAGTTGCCGGTGCCGTTGGTCGTCGTGGTGGCCAGCACCGTCGCGCCGGTGCTGTTGAGCAGCGACACGCGGATGCCCGGGACGCCCACCTCGCCGGTGTCCTGGATGTTGTCGTGGTCCAGGTCCTCCCAGACCCTGTCCCCGACTGCAGCCTTGCGGTACAGGCCGGCGTCCCAGGTGACGTCGTTCTCGCCCGCGTCCAGCGTGGTCTGGATGGTGCGGCCGGTGGTGGCGTTGGCGTCGGAATCGGCACCGTCGTTTGCACCCTGGTCGGCCCTGGTGAAGAAGTAGCTGGTCGGGGCCACGAACTGCACGCTGTAGTTGCCGGGGGTCAGGTTTGTGAAGCTGTAGGCGCCGGCTGTCGTCGTGGTCGTGGAGGCGACGACCGTATTGCCGCTGTTGAGCAGCCGTACCGTCACGTGGCCGATGCCCGGCTCGTTGGCGTCCTGCACGCCGTTGAAGTTCAGGTCTTCCCAGACGCGGTCGCCGATGGAGGCCAGTCCCGGACGCACGCCGGCGTCGACGGTCATGTTGTTCTCGCCCGAAGCCAGCGTCACCGTCTGGCTGCGCCCGGTGGTGGTGTTGGCGTCGCTGTCGGTGGCGTCGAGCGTATTGCCGCTGGCGTCGCGAGTCGTGAAGACGGTGTTGACCGGCCGCACGAACTCGACC
>Ga0105048_10007568_pt1 | contig 17441 bp, 16 predicted proteins | sample MAT05_FD_78382 | JGI IMG/M metagenome (GOLD analysis project Ga0105048, IMG submission 78382) | Freshwater microbial communities from Lake Fryxell liftoff mats and glacier meltwater in Antarctica - MAT-05 | ecosystem: Environmental > Aquatic > Freshwater > Ice > Liftoff microbial mat | place...
GTAATGGAAACCGTCGACGAAGCGCTTGCGCATGTTTTCGTGGATGAACGTATGGTGCACGACGTCGTCGGTCCACTTGGCCAACTGCTCGCGGTCGGGCAACTCGCCGTTCAACAACAGATACGCAACTTCGAGGTATGTGCTCTTCTCGGCCAACTGCTCGATGGGGTAGCCGCGGTAGCGCAAAATGCCAGCCTCGCCATCAAGGTAGGTGATGGCGCTCTTGCACGCTGCGGTCTGCATGTAGGCCGGGTCGTAAATGAAGAGCGTCGGATCGAGTTCGCGAACACTGGTGGCCGGGAAGGTCCCGTTCGTGATCGGCACGGTGACGGTCTTGCCGGTGCGGTCGTCGGTGATGGTGATGGTCTCGGGCATGCTGATTCTCTCTATTTCTTTGGCTTTCCCCGACGGTCAGGTTACCGCGACGCTGCTTAGAGGGGTGTGTTGTCGTGTTGTCGGGCTTGCAGGTTCTCGCGCTTGTCGATCAGCATCGCCAGCGCGTGGGCGACGATCCGGCGGGTGTCGGCCGGCTCGATGACTGCGTCGATCAGGCCCCGCTCAGCGGCGATGTACGGGTTTAGCAGCCGCTTCGTGTAGTCGGCCTCGAACGCGGCGCGTTCGTCGTCTGTTGCGCGCCGCTGAAGGATCGCCGCCGCCTGACCGGCACCCATCACCGCCAGCTCGGCACAGGGCCACGCGATGCAAAGATCGTTGCCCATGTTCTTCGAGTCCATCACGATGTGTGCGCCGCCGTAGCTCTTGCGCAGGATGACGCAGATTCGCGGCACGCTGGATCGGCCGTAGGCGAAGACAAGCTGGGCGCCGTGCCGAATCATGCCTCGCCACTCCAGGTCCTTGCCGGGATAGAACCCCGGCGTGTCGACCAGTGTGACGATCGGCAAGTTGAACGCATCGCACGTGCTGACGAAGCGCGCCGCTTTCTGCGAGGCGGGAATGTCGAGCGTTCCCGCGAGTGCGAGTGGCTGGTTGGCGACCACGCCGACGGGCATACCGCCGATCGTGATGTACGCGGTGACAACGTTGGCAGCCCACCGTGGTCGCAACTCGAGTAGATCGCCATCGTCGGCGAGCGCGCGAATGACGGCGCGCACGTCGTAGCTGCCGTTTGCTGACGCTGGGAGCAGTTCGCCCGCCTCGGGCGTCAGTCGCTCAACTTCGTCGTCGGTCGGCCAGCGCGGCGGTTCCTCGTCGTTGTTCTGCGGGAAGTACGCCAACAACAACTCGGCGCTTGCGATTGCCTCGGCGACGCTGGTGGTGACAAGCGACGCAGAACCGCTGTAACGACTGTGACTGATTGCGCCACCCAGTTCGTCGTTGTCGATCACGACACCGGTGAACTCGGCAACCATCGTCGGCCCGCTGACAAACGCATAGGCAGCCTCGGTCATGATCACATGGTCGGCGATTCCGAGCAGCAGTGCTGGCCCCGAGACCGCTGGGCCGTCGACGATCAACACGGTCGGCACTACCCCCGAGCAGGCGGTGAGGGCGCGGGCGGCGCGGCCCCACCCGTGCAGCGCAGCGAAACCCTCGACGATGTCGGCACCGCTTGAGCGCAACACGCCAACGAGCGGCAGTCGCTGTTTCATCGCGGTGGCGGCGGCGTGTTCGAGCATCGACGACGAGTCACTCGTTAGCGCGCCTTGGCGCGATGAGGAGTCGACCTCCACCCACACCACATCGCGCCCGCCAAAGTCGCGGACGTCGGAACGAACCGACCCCGGCACCTGCTGGCGAAGGGCGACGGACGGCACGGGGTGAACGTTACTGCGGCGGGGATGCGGCGCGCCCGAGCGGAAACGCATCGGTACCGACGTACACGCCCGGTTGCTCGCCGCCCTGCGTCGCAACGACCTCGCGCAACACCGCCAACAGCGCACGCGTGGGCGAGCCCGGGCTTGGCCGACGACGCTGCACCCAGCCAACAACCCGGCGCGGTAGCTCGGGGACGGCGATGCTCTTGAAGTCGCCCTTCAACCAGCGCGGCACGGCAGTGGCTGGCACGATCGCCGCGCCGTAACCGTCGAACGCCAGCGAGGTCAGTAATCGCACGCCGTCGATCTCCACCTGCGGTTGCAACTCCACGCCCGCTGCGCCGGCCGCGCGGTCGATCGCGCGCCGCAGAGCAGCGCCACGCGGCGGCAACATCAGCGGTTCATCGGCCAGTTCGGTCAGAGCGATCGAATCGCGAGCGGCGAGGTGATGGCGTGAGTGCACCAGCAACACAAGATCCTCGGCGAATAGGGGTTCCACCGTCACGTCAAGTTCGTCAACCGGCAACTGAACGATCGTCGCATCGAGTTGCTGTGCGACCAGCCGGGGCAGCAGACCGCTGGTGTTGCCTTCGTGCACGATGACGTGCACCCCGGGGTGCTGGCGGCCGAGTTCTGTGAGCAGTTGGGGGAGTAGCCAGCGGGCAGTCGTGCCGATGACGCCGAAGCGGGTCTCGCCGCGGGCCTCGTCGCCGCGCGACGCCATGTCGGCCGTTATGTCGTCAACTTCGAACAGCACTCTGCGTGCACGCTCGACCACTTGTAGGCCGTCGTCGGTCAATCCACCCCGCTGTCGGTCGACCAACGTCACGCCCAGTTCGCGCTCAAGGCGGGCAATGTGCATACTGACATTGGATTGCACGGTGTACAGCGACCGAGCCGCAGCCGAAAACGAGCCATGATCGGCAATCGCCACCAGGTTGGTCAGTTGGCGAAGATCCATCACTAAAAATGATATCGAGCATCGCCGAATACTGCTTGAAAGATAGGTGGAGTTCGTGCATACTTTCACATGATCGAAGTGAGTCGTCCCCCAACGACCCACTCGACAGAACCCACCAATGTGGTTCCCCCAACCGCAGGGTTCCAGGTTGAGAGGCCCCGCTTCCCCAAGCGGGGCCTTTCCCATTTCTGCGTAGCCTGCACGCCATGACGCGCGGCGCCGCTTTCTTCGACCTCGATCGCACCCTGCTCGTCGGCGCAAGCGGCACCGTGTTCTCGCAAGCGATGCGCGAGGCCGGGCTGGTCAATCGCTCGCTGCCCGGCGAGGCACTGCTCTACAGGTTGTTCAACACGATTGGTGAAACGCTGCCCGCGATGGCGTTAGCACGCCAGGGCGCAAATCTGGCCAAGGGTCGCTCGCGCCAGTTGGTGCAGCAGGCTGCCGACAAGGTGGCCGACGCACTGGCCGCAATGGTGCAACCGCTCGCCGCTTCGTTGTTCGAAGAACACCGCGCCGCTGGCCGGCCGGTGGTACTCGCGACTACGACTCCCTACGACCTCGTCAAGCCGCTCGCTGATCGGCTGGGCCTCGACGATGTTGTCGCGACCCGATACGGAGTTCACGACGACGGCACCTACAACGGCACGCTGGATGGCCCGTTCGTGTGGAGCGCAGGAAAACTTGCAGCCGTGCGCGAATGGGCGACACGCAACGATGTCGACTTAGCCGAGAGCTACGCGTACAGCGACAGCTTTTACGACACACCGCTGCTGTCGGCCGTCGGCCACCCGTTCGTTGTCAACCCGGATCCACGCATGGTGTTGATGGCAGCAGCACGTCGTTGGCCGACGATCAGTCTCTCCGGCGCGTTCAAGTCAGCAGAACCGAAGTCCGCGAAGCCGCAAGGAGGCAACATGGATTTGCAGCGACTGGCGCTCAACTTCACGCACCCGGTGTTCTTCCCCTACGTGAAGTTTCGCATCGAGGGCACTGAACGCATTCCTGCGAATGGTCCAGCGATCATCGTTGGCAACCATCGCAGTTACTTCGATGCGGCGGCGATCGGTGTGGCGATCGCACAAACCGAGCGAAGCGTGCGCTTTCTCGGCAAAAAGGAAGTCTTTGATGCGCCGGTGCTCGGGCAGATCGCGGCCGCGATGGGCGGCATACGAGTCGATCGCGGGACGGGTAGCGACGAACCGCTTCAGGCCGCGGCCGAGGCACTCGCCAACGGCGACTTAGTGGCAATGATGCCGCAGGGCACGATTCCGCGCGGCAAGGCGTTCTACAAGCCGGTGTTGAAGGGTCGTTGGGGCGCTGCCCGCTTGGCGGCGCTCGCCAATACGTCGTCGAAACAATCGGTGCCAGTCATTCCGATCGGGCTGTGGGGCACCGAGAAGGTCTGGCCGCGTTCGGCGAGGATTCCGAATGTGCTGAACCTCGTGACGCCGCCGACGGTGACGATCAAGGTCGGCGAGCCGATCACACTTGCCTACGACGACCTCGAAGCCGATACGGCGACGATCATGCAGGCGATTATGGACTTGTTGCCGGAGGCAAGCCGCAACCATGGCAAGCCAACGAAGCAAGAGATCGCACTCGCACTACCCCCTGGGTACAAGGCCGATCAGCAAAAGGAAAAGGAACGCCGGCCCGGTCAGGACTGAGCTGAAGATGGCTTCGGCTTGCGCGGCACGAACGCACTCGTGCGTGCCACGTAATCGTCGTAGCCAGCTCGACGCTTGGAGAGCGACTTCTCCAGCAGCGTCACGCCACTGACGCGGCGCAGCAGGACTGTCATCAACAGCGCGCCGACGAGGCCCCAGCGGCCGACGCTGGTCTCGGCAGCGACCAACGCGATTCCCCACCACACACATGCGTCGCCGAAGTAATTCGGGTGTCGGGTGTAGCGCCACAAGCCCTTGTTCATCACAGTGCCTGCGCTGGCCGGGTCGCGGCGGAAGCGTGTGAGCTGTGCATCGCCGACTACTTCGAAGAACAAACCCACGAGCCAGAGAGCGACTCCGATCCAGGCGAGCGGGCCGATCGATGGCGTGCTGGCGACCTGACCGAGTTGCACGGCGAGCGACACGATGAACATCAGCACGCCCTGCACCAAGAAGACGGTGACGAGGCTGATGATCGGGAAGCGTGGCCCCCAGCGCTTACGCATTGAGCGGTAGCGGTAGTCCTCGCCCTCGTTCGTCGCGGAAGCGACGTGATTGCGCCAGAAGAGATGTGCGGCCAGCCGCAAGCCCCACACGGTGGTCATCGCGACCAACAGGTTCTGTCGCGTGGCGTAACCGTCGACACGAAGTCGCACAGCCCACGCCACCAAGACGAAGCCGAGTCCCCAGATGACATCGACGATCGATGCGTTCTTGATGACGACGCTGACCAGCCAGGTCGTCAGCATCAGTGCGGCGATTACCAGCGCAGCGGTTGTCAGCGCAAGTCCCGTGTCGGCGATCACGAGGCGTCGACCTTCAACAACTCATCGACCGCGCGATCGGTCGCCATCCACTCATCGTCGAGCCAGCGGGTGAATGCTTCGCCGGTTGGCACGTCGCGGCGAGCGATACGACGGGCACGAAATCGAATCGGACGGGGCGAGCTGGCAAGGTGCCTCAGAATGCCACCGAAGGTGTCGAGTCCTTCGAATCCAACGTGCCAGGCGATCACCACGTCCGCCTCAGGGGAACCCTCAATCAGTGCCGCAGCGCCAGCTGGACGAACGGGGAGCAGGTGTTGCAGCCCGGCTATCCGCTGCGCGCGCTCTGGGTCGCGTTCGGCGATTTTGATTACCGCGCGCTCGCGCTTCTTCGCAGATGCGCGCGTGCCTTCCGGGAAGATGACTGCCAACTGGGTCTCAGACATACCTGCGGACAGCTTACGTACCTCGTCAAGTTCGGATTCCGAGTCGGTGGAGTTGCGATCGAGGAAGTGGTTCGGCACTCGGTTGCCAACGATGTCCAGGCACGGGTCCCCAAGCAGTTCACGCTTCAGCACGTAGCGCGGCTGCATGCCCATGCGCGTGGTACTGACCCAGGCACTTACTAACGAGTCGGCGAGGCTGGCATGTCGACAGAGCAAGATCACCGGGCCGGGGGAGAGGCAGTCGGCGTCGACCTGCGCGACTTTGATTCCGGTCGTCACGCGCAGCGCGCCCATCAGACGAGCAGCCCACCACCGCATCAAGCGGTAGTGCGCGGCTTGGTTCTTGCGTTGACCGGTAATCCAGAACAGTCCGGCTGTTGTGACACCCACTGATTCAAGCCACGCCCAGCAGAGTCCGAAGCCCAGCAACCGAACTGTCGGTAGCCGAAACCTGCCGCGGACGATGTCGGAGACTCCGGCGAGCACTACCCAGATGGGCAGCGTCGCCAACAGCAGGATCGCAGCGATGAACAGTGCAGGAACGCTGACGAGTCGACGTCGTAGGGATTCCATGGCTGCCCCGACTCAGCCGTTGAACTCGGCAACGAGTGGTGCGTAACGCTCCATGGCGGTGATCGCCGCGTCGCGATCCATCGGCGGCAACCCAAGTGCTACGAATGATGCCCCGATGTCGCGCAGGTGGGCGAGGTGCGCGGCGTCGGGCTTGGCGCCGAACACACCAAGCCGCAGCGTCGCAGGGTCGCGGCCAGCCCCAGCGGCGGCCTGCTGAAGTTCAGCCCATTTGCCGTCGACCTCGAAGCGACCCTCGATCGGCATCCACACGTCGCCGTATTCAATGATGTGGCGAAAGTGCAGGTCGGTCGGCGATGCACCAACCACGATCGGTGGATGTGGTTGCTGCACTGGCTTTGGCCAACTCCAACTGGCATCGAAGTTGACGTAATCGCCGTGGAATTCGGCCTCGTCTTTCGTCCACAACTCTTTGAGTGCCAGGACTTTCTCGCGCACCACCTTGCGCCGATGATGGATATCGACACCGTGGTGTTCCATCTCTTCGTGATTCCAGCCGTAGCCGACGCCGAGCAAGACGCGCCCGCCGGAGATGACATCGAGTGAAGCAACCTCCTTCGCTAACCACAGCACGTCTCGTTGCGCGACGAGTGTGATGCCCGTGCCCAGCTTGAGCGAGGTGGTCGTTGCGGCGATCGCAGCGAGGGCAATGAACTGATCGTGACTGCGTGAGTACTCGTCGGGCAGCGGTGGTGCACCGACCCGACCACCCCACGGCGTTCGACGACTCACGGGAATGTGCGAGTGTTCGGGCAGCCAGATGGAGCGGAAGCCGCGGGCCTCAGCCTCGCGGCCGAGCTCGACAGGTTGGATCCCTTTGTCGGTCGGGAAGATCAGTAGGCCAATTTCCATCAACGGAAACCTACTCACGCCACGACGGGGGCGGCTCAGTCGCCAACGACTCCGTCGATGCACTGGCGTAGCAGGTCGGCATGACCACAGTGGCGTGCGTATTCCTCAATCAGGTGATTCAGGATCCACCGCATGTTGGGCTGGAAGCCCGCGCGCTGCGGATCGGTGGCAACGTGTTGCGCAACGTCGTCGGGTTGTGCGGCCGCGGTGATCTCGCGCGCGCGTTGAACTTCCTGCTCCCACACAGCAATCGCGTCGGCGAGCGTGTCGTCGAGACCTACGTGGATATCGCCGTCGGGGTCGTCATCGCTGTAGAAGATCGGGGAGGCGCCGTTCTCGATGAACCAACGCTGAAACCACGCGCGCTCCACTTCGGCCATGTGGCGAATGAGACCGGTGATGTTGAGGTCGCTGGGTGGTACCGCGCAAGCGCGCGCCTGCTCGTCGGTAAGACCAACGGACTTCAAGATGAGCGAGGCGCGGTAGTAATCGAGAAACGCGACCAACATGGTCGTCTCGTCTGCCTGGGCAGGTGGATCGATTCTTTCAGTCTTCATTTGCCGGCTGCCACCTTCTTGCGTACGACGTTCAGCGCCGAACCTGCGTTGAACCACTCGACTTGTTCGGGACTGAAGGTGTGGACACCCTCGAAGTCAATGGCGGTTCCGTCGCGCTTGATGATCTGGCACCGCACGTTCTTGCCCGGTACCGGCGGCAAGTCGAGCACGCTGATGCGGTCGCTCTCCTCAATGAGGTCGTAGGTGGTCGGGTCGGCAAATGTCAGCGGAACAAGGCCTTGCTTCTTGAGGTTCGTTTCATGGATGCGAGCGAAGCTGCGCGTGATGATCACAACACCGCCGCGGAAGCGTGGTTCCATCGCGGCGTGCTCGCGCGATGAACCCTCGCCGTAGTTGCGATCGCCGATCGCCACCCACCGGATGCCTGCCTCGCCGTACTTCTTGGCCAGGTTGGGAAGCGTGTCGGGGCTTCCGTCGCGAAAGTCGACACCCTCGCCAACCGGTCGATCGAAGGCGCTGACAGCCCCGAGAAAGAGGTTGCCGGAGATGTTCTCGAGATGGCCGCGGTACTTCAGCCATTTACCCGCTGCGGAAATGTGATCGGTCGTGCACTTACCCTTCGCCTTCATCAGGATCGGAAGTTCGATGTAGTCGTTCCCATCCCAAGCTGCAAACGGAGTCAGTAGTTGGAGGCGATCGCTCTTCGGTGAGACTTCCACCGATACCTGGCTGCCGTCGGCCGGGGGAGCGGTAAAGGTGTTCTCGCCAGGGTCGTAACCCCTGGATGGCAGCACTTCGCCGACGGGTGGTTCCAGCAACACCGCGCCGCCGTCAGGCGCGATGATCGTGTCGACGGTTGGGTCGAAATCAAGTTGGCCCGAAAGCGCAAGGGCTACCACCGTGTCGGGCGACGTGACGAAGCTCAGTGTGTTGGCGGAGCCGTCGTTGCGCTTGGGGAAGTTGCGGTTGAACGAGTTGACGATCGTGTTGGGCTTGTCGATCTCGCTGGCGGGTCGATCCCACTGGCCAATGCACGGGCCACACGCATTGGCGAGCACCGTCGCACCGATCGCTTCCAGATCGGCGATCAACCCGTCGCGCTCGATGGTGGCACGGATCTGTTCGCTTCCTGGAGACACCAGCAGCGGCGTGCGTACCTTCAATCCGCGAGCCGACGCTTGGCGGGCGATTGATGCGGCACGCGTGATGTCTTCGTAGCTGCTGTTGGTGCAGCTGCCGATGAGCGCTGCGGAGATGTCGAGCGGCCAACCATTGGCCCGCGCCTCGGCGCCGACCGCACTGCCGACGCGGTTGGCCCGGTCGGGGGTGTGCGGGCCGTTGATGAGCGGCTTCAACTGGGCGAGGTCGATCTCGATCATTTGGTCGTATTGCGCGCCGTCGTCGGGGCGTAGATCGGCAGCAACCTTGCTCGCCGCGTCGGCGATTGCCTCGCGGCCGGTCGCCTTCAAGTACATCGCCATGTTGTCGTCGTAGCCGAACACACTGCACGTGGCACCGATCTCGGCACCCATGTTGCAGATCGTTGCTTTACCTGTTGCCGAGATGTCGTCGGCGCCGGGGCCGTAGTACTCGACGATCGCTCCCGTGCCGCCTTCAACGGTGAGCACGCGTGCGACTTCCAAGATGACGTCCTTCGGACTGCTCCAGCCGCTGAGCGTGCCGGTGAGTTTGACGCCGATCACTTTCGGCCAGCGCACGTTGAACGGGAAGCCGGTCATCACGTCGACCGCATCAGCACCGCCGACGCCGATTGCCACCATGCCAAGCCCGCCGGCGTTCGGTGTGTGGCTGTCGGTGCCGATCATCATTCCGCCGGGGAACGCGTAGTTCTCGAGCACGACCTGGTGGATGATGCCGCTGCCCGGCCCCCAGAACCCGATTCCGAATTTGGCGCTGACCGAGCGCAGAAAGTCGTAGACCTCTCGGTTGGTGTCGAGCGCGACACCGAGATCGATCGTGGCACCGACCTTCGCGGAGATCAGGTGATCGCAGTGAACCGTGCTCGGCGCCGCGGTAGTCGAGAGCCCGGCGGTCATGAACTGCAGCAGTGCCATCTGGGCTGTGGCGTCCTGCATTGCCACGCGGTCGGGGTGAAAGTCGTTGTAGCTGCCGCCACGCTCGATCGCCTCCGTAGGGTCGTCAAGGTGATTAAGCAGGATCTTCTCGGTCAGGGTCAAGGGCCGGCCAAAACGTTTGCGGCCCGCGGCCACTCGGGCGGAAAGTGTGGAATACACGCCTTGAACCAGTTCGATCGGTGTTCCAGCGGTGACGGTCATGCGGTTTCCCCTTGCGTCGGAGGCAGTATGTATACAAGTATCATACAAGTGAGCGGAGCGCAAGTTTCAGGTTCAAAGACCTTGCAGCGTTCGTCGCTGCGCGCGGACTCAGTGCGAAGTGGAGCGACGAGATTCCCGGGACGACGCGCTGTCACATCGACGACCCGTTTGGCAACGGCATCGAACTGATAAACGAGGATTGAGATGCGCACGATTCGATATCAGGAGATTGCCGACACGTTGCGCGAACGAATGCACAACATCGGACCGGGACATGTGCTGCCGAGTGAAAGCGAGCTCTCCGCCGAATTCGATGTCAGCCGCGTCACCATTCGGCGCGCGCTCGAGACGCTGCGCGATGAAGGCATTGTCGACTCGCGCCAGGGCTTCGGGTGGTACGTCGCGACCGTGCCACTGCAGCAGCGCCTCAGTGGGCTCGAAACGATCGAGAGTCAACTCGCCGAGCGTGGCGTGCTGGCCGCACGTCAGATTTTGGAGTTCGCATTTGTGCCTGCGCCGACGCACGTTGCCGAGCGCTTGGGTTGCCCGCAAGTGTTGCGGGTGAAGCGACGTAACCTCGCCGACGGTGCACCGTTCGCGGTGGTGACCGTGTGGTGCCCAGCCGAATTGGGGCAACACCTCAGTCGTAGTGACGTTGAACGCAAACCGTTCTATGAGTTGCTCGGTGTTCAATTGCGCGGCGCTACGCAAACGATCGGCGCCGCGGCGGCGACAGAGTCCGATGCTGCACTACTAGAGGTGCCCGTTGGTAGTCCCGTGCTGCGTTGCGAGCGACTGACAACCACGACCGATGGAGTGCCGGTGCTGCTGTCCGAGCACATCTTCCCGGCCCATCGCACCGAGTTCGTTGTCGACCTTCCGCAAGCGGAGCCATCAATCGTGCCCAGCGGTCTACGTCTGGTCGAATAGCACCATGGCGATGGACGACGAAGTTGATCTCACTGATTACGCGCAGATCAACATGGCCAACTGGGACAGCCGCGTTCCGTTTCACGAACAGGGCTACGAGCTAGAGAATTTCGACGACCCGCAACACCTCTCCACCGTGGTGCGCTTCGATCTGCCGTTGCTGGGCGATATCAGCGGTCTGCGCGGTGTTCACCTGCAGTGCCATATCGGCAGCGACACTTTGTCGCTGGCGCGACTTGGAGCGCAGATGAGCGGCCTCGACTTCTCAGCTCCTGCCCTTGATGTTGCACGTCGCCTCGCAACGCGACATGGGCAGACGATCGACTACGTCGAGAGCGACCTCTACGGCGCGCTCGATGTCCTGCCGGCCGAGACGTTCGACTTCGTGTTCACGGGTATCGGAGCGCTGTGCTGGCTGCCCGATGTTGCGCGCTGGGCAGGCATCGTCGCTGAGCTTCTTAAGCCGGGCGGGTTTCTGTTCATGCGTGAAGGTCACCCGGTGATGTGGTCGTTAGCAGACACCAGACCCGATGGATTGCTAGTCGTTGAGTTTCCTTACTTCGAGAACGAAGGAACCGTCTTTACGGAAGCGACCACATACGTCGAGCACGAAGGCGAATTGACGGCACCGACGATCGTCTCGTTCAATCACGGGCTCGCCGAGATCTTCAACGCGTTGTGGCACGCCGGTATGGAGATCACCGTCTTCGAAGAACACCGCTCGGTGCCGTGGAATCCGCTCGGCGACGAGATGGAGGAATACATGCCCGGCGAGTGGCAACTCCGTCACGCTCGTGAGCGGCTACCGCTGACGTACACGCTGCGTGCCGAGAAACGATGACCTGACAGACTCGCGACATGGCCGACGATCGCGTCTCAATCTCTATCGCCGACGGCATTGCCGACGTGCGCATGACCCGCGCTGACAAGCGCAACGCCCTCGATGGTGCGATGTTTCTTGCTCTCGCTGAGGCTGGCGAGCGCCTCAAGACCGAGCCAGCGGTCCGTGTCGTCGTGCTGTCGGGGGAGGGCGCCTCGTTCTGTGCCGGGCTCGACTTCGGGGCGATGGTGGGCCTCGCCGAGCGCACCACCGACCCCGGCCACCCCGGGTTGATCAAGGACGGACAGATCACGCACCTCGGCCAGCAAGTCGCCTGGGTGTGGCAGGAGGTGCCTGTCCCAGTGATTGCGGCTGTTCACGGTCACGCCATCGGCGGTGGCATTCAGATAGCGCTCGGTGCCGACATTCGCATCGTGCATCCCGACACACAGCTCAGCGTGCGCGAGGTTCATTGGGGGATCGTGCCCGACATGACAGGCACGATGATGTTGGCGCAATTGGTCCGCAGCGATGTGGCCAAGGAACTGGTGCTGACAGCGCGCATGTTCGACGGCCGCGAGGCACACGCGCTCGGCCTCGCCACCAAGCTCTCCGATCACCCCTACGACGACGCAATGACGATGGCGCGCGAGATCGCTGGTCGTAGCCCCGACGCGATTCGTGCAGCGAAAGTGCTACTCAACGGCCTGTTCAACGCGGGGGCGGCTGAGCAATTCGCCGCCGAGCGCCGCTCGATCACCAGCCTCGTCGGGCGACCGAACCAAGTTGAGGCGGTAATGGCCAACTTCGAGAAGCGTTCTCCGAACTTCAGCGACCCGGCATGAGCCGCCCCAGCATGAACGACACCGACGCCCTCAAGCTGTACTCGTTCCAGGTCTTTAGCAAGCTGGAGGGTGCCGTCACCGCCGGCATGATCCATCTCGGCGATCAGCTCGGGCTCTACACGGCGATGAACGATGCCGGGCGTCCGCTGTCGAGCGACGAGCTCGCCGCTGCTACCGGGCTGAACGAGCGATGGGTGCGTGAGTGGGCGCACAACCAGGCCGCCGCCAAGCTGATCACAATCGACGCCGAGCACCGCTTTGGCCTGACCCCGGAAGCCGCGGCGGTGCTGGCGACGCCGGATCATCCGTACTACGGCATGGGCATGTTTCATCGGCTGCCACAAACGATGCATGCAATCGAACATGTTCGCGACAGCTTCCACACCGGTATCGGGCACGATTACGACAGCCACGGCCCGCAGGGTGCGGTTGGTATCGAGCGCAGCTTCGAGCCGTGGAGCAACGCCAACCTGTTGCCCGTCGTGCTGCCCGCGCTCGAAGGTGTTGTCGATCGGTTGCAAGCTGGCGCCAGCGTGGTTGATGTCGGCTGTGGTGCGGGGGGCGCCGTCTTGCTGATGGCTGCAGCGTTTCCACGGTCGACCTTCCGCGGCTACGACATCTCGCAGTACGCGCTCGCTCGGGCGGCGCAGAAGCTGGCCGACAGCAATCTGACAAACGTCGCCTTCGATGATCCGCGTATCTCGCCGATGCCCGGCGACCACTCAGTCGACCTAGTGACGACGTTCGATTGCATTCACGACATGACGCAGCCGCAGCAGATGATGAATGCGATTCGCACCGCGATCAAACCCGACGGTGTGTGGTTGCTGGTCGACATCAAAGCGCTCGACACCTTTGAAGAAAATGCGCGCAAGAATCCAATGGCTTCATTGATGTACGGCATCAGTGTTTTGTCGTGCATGTCGTCCGCGCTCAGCGAACCCGGCGGCGAGGGCCTCGGCACGCTCGGGCTTCCCGAAAGCCGGGCGCGGTCGATGGCAGAGGCCGCCGGCTTCACTCAGTTCCGACGGCTCGACATCGACCATGGCGTCAACGCGTTCTACGAGGTCCGTCCATAGTTGAGTATCACGGAGGCTCGCCAACGCGCTCGTTAACGTTGGGACATGGCAACCAAGAAGAAGTCACCAGCAAAGAAGGCTCCGGCTAAGAAGAAGGCCGCCACCAAGAAAGCCCCAGCCAAGAAGAAGGCAGCGAAAAAGAAGGCTCCAGCCAAGAAGAAGGCAGCGAAGAAGAAGGCTCCAGCAAAGAAGAAGGCTCCAGCAAAGAAGAAGGCCGCCAAGAAGAAAGCTCCAGCTAAAAAGGCTGCAGGCATTCAGGGGTCGGTCAAGAAGGGCGCCATCAAGAAAAAGCCGGCCGCCAAGATGCCGGCTCCGGCCCAAACCATTGCGCCTGTTGTTTCGAGCGCAGCGATGCAGGTCTACAAGAGCCCGGCTCAGCCCCCGGCGAAGCAAAAGAAGATCCTGGGACTCTTCGCTAGACGGCGCTGACCAAGCGCTGCCAGACGACCTCACCGTCGTTGATCTGTCGCTCACTCAGCGGCCGTTCATCAATTTGTGTCGCCAACAGTACAGCCCGGCGCGCAGCTGCGACAGACGACGGCACGTCACCGTGTTTAGTCGCGGTGGACGACTTCGAGCGTGCGCTCCTCAAACAGCCAGGTGCCTGCGACTCGGCGATAGCCGTCGTGGTAAACGCCGATCAACAAGCCGGCACCAGTCTTCTTTGACTTGAACGACTCGTGGATGCTGACCCGGCCATTGCCGGTGCCCGCCGCCTCGTCCACCTCAAACACCGCGTTCGGCGCGGTCTGCTGTAGCCAACTGTGCGCAGCGGCGACCTTGATGAACTGCCCACGCAACGCATCGCGACCGCTTACCGGCTTACCGCGAGTCCACACCCCGTTGTCGGTCCAGCAGGCCGCAAAGGCGTCGCTGTCGTTGCGGTTGACGGCGTCGCAGTACCGCGAGATCAGTTGGCGCAACGCCGTGTCGGTCGCCGGCGTCGGCGCTGCCAGCGGCGAGGGGGTGCCAGCGCCGCCTTCGCGCAACGCCTCCGGTTCTAAACCGACTTCCCACGCCGCGAGCGTGCGCACGTGCTCGATGAACTGGGCGCGGTTCATCATCCCGTCGTGAGCCGCGAACTGCACCGCCAGCCCGTCGACGACGGCAGTCAGACGCATTGCTGCCGATGCAGGGTCGCTGCAGGCGAACTCGCCGGTCTCGATGCCATGCCGGATCACGCGCTCGGCCAACTGCGCGGATTGCTCGTCGAGCTCTTGGCTGATCTTGCGCATCATCGGGTTACGTAGCGCTTCGCCCCAGCCGTCGATCCACAACATCCACTCAACGTCGCCGCTGCCTTCAGGCACATAGTTGTGCACCAGGCGATCAAGTTGTGCCACAGCAGACGGAGCAGCTTGGATCTCGGCTTCCATCTCGGCGACGTCTTTGCGCGCGTAATGCGCAAACGCCTCAGCAAGCAATTGTTCCTTCGAGTCGAAGTGGTAGTGGATCAAGCTGCTCGAGACGCCGAGCCGCTTGGCCACATCGGCGATACGGGTTGCCGCAAACCCTCGCTCGATTACGACTTCGCAGGTGACCTCAAGGATCTCTGTGCGCCGTTCTTCGACGGTGAGCTTCTTCACGTGCGTCAACGATAGCCCTCGAGCACTCCGTGCAGGCCGGTGGGGTGGTCGCCAATGCAGAGCTGCTCGAGGATGCCCACGCCTTCCTCGCTGGTGCCGTCGGCCATCGTCAGCGTTGCGTCGCAGAGCGCCTGCACGTGCACGTGATCGCGGGTCAACGGTGTCGCCACCGGCAGCGCTGTGCTCTCGCCAGCGGTCAGCGACTCGCCCTTCCACACGCCGTGACCGAACTCGGGGTGGCCGTAACCGACACCGCGCATCGGGAACTCGAATCGCGGTGTCATGCGGACCGTGTGGCGGGCACCGCTGTGCTCGATGAGGTCGTATTCGAACCAATCCGCCCACCGCGTTCCCGGGCGCCAGCCGACGCGCCAATCCACTGCGTGCATGTGGTCGCCCTCGCCGTCGACCGGAATCAACGCGCCGCCTTCGTGCCAGCGACGCCCATCGCCGAATTCGTTGACGTCGAAGTGGGTCGACAGCGAGGGAAAGTTCACCGGCGCCCACAGCCAGAAGAACTGCGGTTCTTGCACCGGCGCTCCGGTGGCCGCCCGCTCGCCAACCGGCCGGATACCCCACGACCGATCGCGGCAACCCCACACGTTGGCCGGTTCGATCACGTGATGCTGGCCAGCGACTTCAATCCATCCGCTCCATGAACCGAACTGCGTAAGTCGGGTGTAGTCGAGGAACGTACGGGTGCCCGCCCGCAGAAAGAAGTGCGGTTCCTCGAACGCGGCCGAGCGACCGTCGAAGGTCAGTTCCGCGCGCAGCCCCTGTTCGGGCGCGTTCACCGTGACGCGCAACGTCTGTAGTGGTTGCACTACTTCGACGACAATCGGGCCGAGGGCGGTGCAATCGCGACGATCCTGCGGCGCACGTTGGCTGTGAAAGACGCTGTGTTGGCGGCGTCCGTCGCCCGCGTCGGCCACGACGGAGAAGGCAGCGTCGGCGACGTGGCGATTTGGGTACAGCCCCATGGCGACGGCGAAGAACAGCGAGCCGTCGCGCACGTAGCCGTTGAAGAAGTAGCGGTCGTAGTGATTGAGGTCGCCGGTCGCGGCGTGGGCAATCGGCAGCGACGTCTGGTGCAAGGGATAGTCGTCGAAGCTGGTCAGCACGTGGCGCACCGTAGTCTCACGCCATGACGTTTCTTCGACGGATCCGTTCTCAAGGATTCACACCTAAAGAGTTTCGAACAATTTGCGTTGTGGCTCTCGTCATGCTTGGCCTCATCGTCGTGTCCGGCGCGGCCGTGCGCCTCAGCGGCTCTGGGCTTGGTTGCGTCGATTGGCCCAACTGCAACGACGAAACCTTTGTCGACGTGTCATCCAAGCACGCCGCTATCGAGCAGATCAACCGGCTGTTCACGTTCCTCGTCGCGCTGGCCGTGGCGCTCGCCGCCGGCGCTGCGTGGTATCGCCGGCCTCGCCGACGCGATTTACTGGTGCTGGCCGGAGTGATGCTGATCGGTGTCCCGGCTCAAGGTCTCGTCGGCGCCGTGGTGGTATGGACGAAGTTGCATCCCGCAACCGTGCAACTCCACTTCGTTCTGTCAATGGTCTTGGTCTGGGCCGCCGTCCTGCTGCTAGTGCGCAGCGGTGAACCGGATTCGGCCAATCCCGAACGCGACCGACGGCGCAGCGCCGTCGTGCCTCGAGTGCGCAGACGGGTGCGCCTTGTAGCTTTCTGGACCGGCTTGTCGGTCGTCGCTGGCACGGTCGTCACCGGCACAGGCCCACATGCCGGCGACACGAAGGGCGACGATGGCCAGGCGTGCACCGGCGGCGCGGCGCGCCGATTCTTTGGCAAGGAATGCGACGTCAATGGTGATGCCCTGGTGTGGGTGACGCGTGTTCACGGCGTGGTCGTGTGGATCACCGTGCTGGTCACTTTGTCGCTGCTGTGGCACCTGCGGCGCCTCCGGCACGACCGCGAGGTGCTCGTGGCTCCGATCACAGCGTGGATCGTGACTGCACTCGCACAGGGGTCTATTGGTTACGTGCAATATGCCAATGAGCTACCGGTTGTCATCGTGGGTGCACACATCGTCGGCGCCACCACACTTGTCGCGTGCACCGCGTGGATGTGGGCTGCTACCACCAAGGTCGAGACTCCGGCCCATTGAGTCTGAAAGAGTGCTGGGACCGTGTGTTCACTTGACCGATGACTTTTGGACCCTGGCTTGACTAACCACCTATGCGGCTGTGCCGATTTCGGTGCCGTCGGGTCGGTAGGTGTGCCATTGTCCGGTGTTGTCGCGGTGGACGCGGTAGCCGTCGTTTTTGGCTCGGTCGTGTTTGGGGCATA
>Ga0105048_10007569_pt1 | contig 17441 bp, 12 predicted proteins | sample MAT05_FD_78382 | JGI IMG/M metagenome (GOLD analysis project Ga0105048, IMG submission 78382) | Freshwater microbial communities from Lake Fryxell liftoff mats and glacier meltwater in Antarctica - MAT-05 | ecosystem: Environmental > Aquatic > Freshwater > Ice > Liftoff microbial mat | place...
CGATGGAGTTGCCCTTCGACTTGTGCATCTCGTCGCCGTTCTGGTCGCGGACCATGCCGTGGCCGAGCAGGGTCTTGAATGGCGGCATACCCGCTTGCGCGGTGCCCTGGCACATCACGGTACTCATTGACAGCAGTGCGTAGAACCAGTTGCGGAACTGGCCGGGGAAGCTCTCGGTGATGAAGTCGGCGGGGTACCACTCTTTGGGCATCGTGGAGAACGCCACGATGCCGGCATCGAGCCAGGGGTTGCCGACGTCGCTGACGCGCGCCATCACCCGGCCGGTCTTCAGGCTCTTGATTTTGATCTTGTCGATCCACGGGCGATGCGGCGGATGGCCTTCGAACTCGGCCCAGCCTTCGACGGCACGCTCCTTGAGTTCTTCGCGCGAACCGATGACTTCGAATTCACCGGTTTCATGATCGACCCAGATCGGCAGTGCCAGGCCCCAGTAGCGCTTCTTGGAGATCATCCAGTCGCCCATGTTGCGCAGCCAGTCGAGCTCGCGGGCCTTGCCGTTCAGTTCTTCCGGCAAGAACGTGGCCTTATCGACCGTCTCCTTCACTTCGGTGCGGAATCCGGGTTTCCAGACTTCGTCGCTGCCGACGATCTCCGGCCGGGGGCCCATGTCGATGTACCATTCATCCACAAGGCGGTAGAGCAGTTCCTGCTTGCAGCGCCAGCAATGCGGGTACTTGTGTGGGTACATCTCCGTCGCGAACAGCAGGCCCTTTTCCTTCAGCGAGTTGACGACGAATTCGACCACCTCGGGCGATGTGGCTGACTTCCCTGAGAGCGGCCCGAAGCCCGGCAGGTAGATTCCCGATTCATCCAGCGGCGCGACCGGCGGCAGGCCGACTTCCTTGCCCAGTGCGAAGTCCTCCTTGCCGCATCCGGGTGCGATGTGGACGATGCCGGTGCCTTCGGTTTCTCCGACATCCTTCCAACCCACCACGCGATGAGCGACCTTGCCGGTGATAGCCGGGGCCCAGTTCTGCTTTTCGACGACGCGGGCGATCTCGGCCGGGTAGCCGAACGGCGTGTTCTGTGCCTCGAATTCATCGAACGGACCCGCATACTCGCGGCCGACGAGTTCCGCTCCCTTTACCTCGCCGACGATCTCGAAGCCGTCCTTCGATTTTTCCTTGAAGAGCTGTTCGAGTGTCTTGAGCTTGGGAACACCCTCGACCCATTCCTTGGCCTTGAATTGTTCTTCCAGCCGAGCGGTCTTGAACGCCGACTTGCCGACGTAGTAAATCTGGTCGCCCTGCTTGATCTTCAGATACGTCAGGTCCGGGTTGACCGCGGCGGCGACGTTGCTGGTGAGCGTCCACGGCGTGGTGGTCCACGCGAGTAGATTCTCGTTTAACCGCGAGTCTGTGGCGAGCGCGTTAACCAGCGGGAACTTCACGAAGATCGACCGGTGCGCGACGATCTTGTACCCTTCGTTCATCTCCTGCTGACTGATGCCGGTGCCGCAGCGGGCGCACCAGGGCATCGCATCGTAGCCTTCGTAGATGTATTTCTTCGCATGGCACTTCTTCAGGAAGTCCCAGATCGTGTAGTTGTTCTTCTCTGACATCGTGAAGTACGACTTGCGATCATCGGGCGACTTGGCCCAGTCTTCGTCGGTACGGTCCCAGTCCATCCAGTAGCCGAGGCGGATTGACTGATCGGTTTGCACGCGCGCGAACTTGTTGACGCGGGCCTTGCACTCGTTGACGAAGCGATCGATCGACGCGAACGGATCGCCGGGGACGAGGTTCTCGATGTCGCGTTTGCTGGCCAGCTTCAGTTCCTTTTCGACTTCCACTTCGACCCACAGCCCCTGGCAGTCGAAACCGTTCTGGTAGCGCAGTTCGTGCCCGGTCATGGCGAAGTAGCGCTGGTAGGCATCCTTGTAGGTACGGCCCCAGGCGTGGTGAACACCCATCGGGTTGTTGGCCGTGATCGGGCCATCGAGGAACGACCAGCGCTTCCCGCCGGCATTCTTCGCGCGCAGCTTGTTGAAGGCATCGATTTTCGCCCAGAACTCCAGAACCTGGCGTTCCTGTGCGGGGAAATCGACTTGGGTTTCAACCTTCTCGAACGGCATGGGAAGACCTCAACGCGGGGATTGACATGCCTGTTTTATGATTCTCACCGGCCCCCTCCCACCCTCCGTGAAAATCATTGCGATCGGATGAGAATCGTGCTCGCCCTTGTCAGGTAACAACTTACGTTCATTCAGAGAATGCGCGAACTAAAGGCTGGCACGATTGTTGCCTTAAGGAGCGGTGGTAAGTCCCCATCACAAAGGAGAACCATCATGATTCGGACACTCACGCTGCTGGCCGCGTTCGGCTTTGCGTCGATCGCGACCGCGGACAACCATCTGGCCAAGTACGAAGGCACCTACGTGATCGTCGCCGGCGAACGCGATGGCAAAGCCATTCCCGGCAACGAGATCGATGGCTCGATCGTTGTCTTCAAGGGAGACACGATCACGGGATCCGACAAAGACAAGAAAATGTTCTTCGGCTGCAAGTTCGACGTGGATGCCAAGGCATCGCCGAACCAGATCATGATGATCAGCACCGCACCGAAGTCCGGCGACAAGGCGGCCGGCGTCATCGAGATGACCGGCAACACCATCCGCCTCTGTTACGCGCTGCCCGGTGGCGAAACACCGGTTGACTTCAAGGCGAAAGAGAAGCAGCAGTGCTTCACGTTGAAGAAGAAGGAATAAGCCTTCTGTTTCCCCATTACGTGAAGCCGCGACCCGAAGCGGAGCGCTCAAAAGAACGCTCCGCTTTGCGTCGCGGCTCCACGCTGCGCTCACTCATTTCTGCAACCGGTGCATCACGCTCCACACATCATGTAACGAGTGCGCGTAGGCGGCGCCCGATTTTCCCTGGTGCCCGGCCACTTCGCCTTTGAAGTTGTCGTAATCGAGTTCTTCCGTCAGTTCCAGCATGATCTGGCCCCAGGCTGCCTTCGGCACGAACAGCCGATAGGCGTAGTCGGTGCCCGTATCTTCAAAGATCTCGATGGATCCAAGTTGCGACGCGAACCGCGACTTCAGCGCATCCAGGTGCGCCTTCACGCGGGCGCGCACCATGAGTCGGTCCGGATCGACGGGCCGGCCGTGCTTGCCGTCGCCTTGGCGGGCACACACGACGCTGTAGAAACCATGTTTGGTGAAGAGCCACATGGGCAGTTACCTTTCAAGATTGGGTAATACATTCGGGGGTCATTGTAGCCGGGTCGTCGCCAAATCCGCCTTGTGAAGCACGTCACGATGCGATATTGCTGCGGACATGGCGAAGACGCGGCTTTTGATCACGCTGGGTGATGTGGCAGGGATCGGCCCCGAGGTAGTGGCCCGCGCATGGCCCGAACTGGTGACGCGCGCCCACCCCGTCGTCGTCGGCGATGCCGGCTGGATCGAGCGAGCGCTGAAGCTGGCCGGCATGTCGGCCCGCGTCGAGACAATCATCGATCCGACAACAGCGGAACCGGCGGCCGACTGCATTCCCGTGCTGCATTCCACGTCCCAAGATCTGTCGAACGTGGTGGCCGGCAAAGTTTGCCGCGAGGCAGGGCAGGCGGCGTACGACTTTCTGATCGATGCAATCGACCGCACGATGGCGGGGCAGGCCGATGGCATCGTCACCGCTCCGCTGCACAAAGAGGGGCTGCGTGCCGCAGGGTTGAAGTACCCCGGGCACACCGAAATACTGGCCGAGCGCACCGGAACGAAGAACTTCGCCATGGTCCTTTGGGGTGACGGCATCGCCGTCGCCCACGTAACCTTGCACATGGCGCTGCGCGATATCTTCAAGCATCTGACGCCGCTGGCCATTCTCGAAAAGATCCGGCTGCTGCAGGACCTGCTGCCGCGCCTGCTCGACCGCGCCCCGCGCATCGCCGTGGCAGCATTGAACCCGCATGCCAGCGACGGCGGCCTGTTTGGCGACGAGGAAGCGGAGATCATTGCCCCCGCGGTAGCCGCCGCGAGGGCCGAAGGGATCGATGCATCCGGCCCATGGCCGGCCGACACGCTATTTGTGCGGGCAAACCGCGGCGACTTCGACGGCATCGTGGCCATGTATCACGATGAAGGTCACATTGCCATGAAGCTGCGCAGCGGCTGGCGCAACGTGAACATCAGTGCGGGACTGCCGATCGTGCGGACCAGCGTGGCCCACGGCACCGCCTACGACATTGCCGGGAAAGGCATCGCCGACCCGGCCAGCCTGATAGCCGCCACCGACGTGGCCGTTCGATTGTCCCGTCGGGTTTGAACAGCGAGGGAATGCCGATGCGTACGACACTCTACCTGATCCGCCATGCCGCGACCGAAGCGAACCTGGCCACACCGGCACGGCTGCAGGGCCGCAAGCACAACCCGCCGCTTGCGCGGTTCGGCGTACAGCAGGCGGCCGCGACGCGTGACTTTCTCGCTGTTCGTGCGATCGATGTCTGCTACTGCTCGCCGCTGTTGCGCGCGGTGCAGACCGCGACGATCATCGCCGAACCGCACAACCTCGCACCGGAACCGGTCGAAGGTTTGACTGAGTGCGATGTCGGCAGTTGGGAAGGGATGGACTGGCAGCAGATCCGCTACCTGGATGCCGACGCCCATCAGCGCTTCATGAGCAACCCGGCCGAGAACGGCTACCCGAACGGCGAGAATTTCAGCGAAGTGGCCGAGCGCTCGAAGGTTGCCATCAACGGCCTGATCGAAGCGAATGCGGGCCGCACGCTGCTGGTGGTTTCGCACCACATCGTCAACCGCACCTACCTCGCATCGCTGCTGGGTCTGGAAGCCGCACGGGCCCGCACCGTCGCGCTCGACAACTGCGGTATCTCCGTGATTGTGAAGGAAGGCGAAAAGACCAGCGTCACCACGCTGAATGCATCATTCCATCTTCAGGGCCTCGCCGCGTAGTCGCTTGTGGCGTCGTCCTGAGCGTGATGACCGCATACCGGCACCAGTTCCCCCATCGCGGGAAGCGCCGAAGCAACGCGCTATCCATCCGATCGAGCATCCCGCCCGCGCGCGGCACACGCCTCACGGCACGCCGCAGCATTCCCAGTAGCTGGTAGCCGTTCACTCGCATCCCGGGGAACAATCGCCGCAGCGGTTGCAGGTCGTCGCTTGTCAGCGGCTTTTCGTCGGGTGTGCGATGCTTGCCGGGGTAGGGCACGTGCCGTCGGGCGAAGTTCAACAGCGGGTTACCGCCCCACGGTTCGCAGAAGACAGCAACGCCGCCGGGACGGAGGATGCGCCTCAGTTCGCGCCCGGCACGGTCCAGATCGAGATGATGCAGGATCGCACAGCCCCAGACCGCATCGAACGAGTGGTCGTCGAACGGCAGGTCTTCCGCGTCCGCCTTCATGAGGCGCATCGTGACGCCGTTGGCGGCAGCACGCTGCTTCGCCTCCGCGATGTACCCGGCCGACAGGTCGAAGCCGGCGACGGCCGCACCGCGTCGCGCCGCCACGATGCCGGCCATGCCATGCCCGCAGCCGTAGTCGAGCAGTGTGCGACCACGCAGGTCGCCCAACTCAGCGAACGCCGGGCGAATCCAGGTTTCATGATCGAGATAACTGTCATCGCTGAATTGCAGGTGCGACGGATCATCGCCAAAGCGAGATGCCCGTTCGGCGGCCTGTTCGTCGTGAAATTGCTGCTCACTGAGCAGGCGGTCCATCGCCAGCATGATCGGGGTTCCTGTTCGGGGTCGACGCGATGGTACCTGATGGCGAACGCGTTGGCCACACGAGATCGCGCAGCGAGGCCGGCGCGTTGATCAGGCCGATCATCAGCAGCGGCGCGAAGAACTGGCCCCAGTAAGTGCGGGCCTCCACCACGCAGAACGCGGCCACGTACACCGCGGCCGTGGCGAACATCCGGTGCCCGATGTCGCCACGCCAGCCGCCCAGGCCGATCAACCCGAGTGTCAACACGATCGCCCAACCCGTTGGCGGCAACGGCCGAACGACGAGATTCATGGACGACGACAGCAGGGAGTAACGAATGTCGAACCCGACCAGCCACTGTCGGGTTCCAAGGCCGTTCAACTGCGGTACTCGGCGGTAGACGGCCTGTGTGTGCAGGTAGATGCCGATCGCGAACAGGGTGAAGACGACCAGCCAGGCGATCGCTTCGTTGCGACGGCGGTGCTTCAATGCGATAAGGAACGCGACCACGCAGTAAGGCAGCATCAACTCTCGCAGCGCCAACCCGGCCACGGCAGCGGCCATGCCCCATTGCCAGCGGCCGGACGCATACGCGCAGATCGACAGTAGCAGCAGCACTTCGCACCACGGTTCGGTGGCGAAGAACGCATCCGGTTCATAGACGACCCAACCGAAGGTTCCGCCGAGCAGGAGCAGGAGAGCAAGCAACTGTCCGAACGACCCGGCCACGGGGGCGACAATCGTTCGTACGACGAGGATCACGCTGGCGAGCGCGAGTGCGAGCAGCAGCCAGCGGGCCAGTTCGACTGTTTCCAGTTGCCCGAGCAGAACCGCGTATGCGGGCAACCGCCAGTTGAAAGGAGAATTCGTTTCAAAGCCGTTGGCATGCAGCGCCTGATCGGCAGCGTCGTAGTAGCCCGACCCGTCGTGTACCCGGCTGACCAGATCGCGGTACAACTCAAGGTCGGGCGTGCCCTGGATGCCGACTTCCCAGGTGGCGACGTGCGGTGTCAACTTCAACAAGCTGACGAGAAAGAAGATCGCCCAGATCACCACCGCCAGCCGGTAACCGCGCGAACGGCAGACGTAGCGGGTGTTCGTCATCACGCGGCCGGTTGGGTCATTCCCTGCAGGGCGTTTTCGAGCGAGTTCATGACCGCCGGGGTCGGCATCAGGTTGCCGATGCCGCCGAGAACAATGCGGTCCTTGATGCGCCCGCTGACGGTGTCGATATCGAACTCGCGCGGGAACAGCGTCAGGACGGTCATGCGCCGCAGCAGTCGGGCAAGAAAGCCGATCTGGTCCGGCCCGGAGATCGAGACTTCGAGATCGCCCGTCGGCAACCGCTGCAGCGCGTAGCGCGTCAACTGCACGGCCCCGTCGGGAAGATCGTCCGGTTCGGAATAAGCCAGCTCGGTGAAGTTGACCGAATCGATATCACCGGAGAATTGCGACAGATCGAGGACGAAGGTCGCGTCCCACTCGAAGCGTTTCTTGACGGCATGGGCCGAGACAATGTTGATGTTCTGCGCAGCGAGTGCCGCGGTCAGGTTCCCCGGCCAGCGCGGCGGGAACGAGCCGGTCAGTGCCAACTCCCGCAACGACCCGTCGCGGGGCTTCAATTGAAACGAACTCTCCACAATCTCACCTCCAACATCATCGTCTTCGCGAGGGGGGAGAGGAACGCGGCTCCGATAGGGTGGTTATAGGGAAACAACATTTCGTGCGACGGAATCCCGTTGGGCAGTTTCAAGATTAGCTGCAACCATTCGAGCTTCGTTTGGTCGAATGTCTCAGACGCGGTGAACTCCCCGCAGCCGCCGGGAGTGCCACAGATCGCCGGGGCGACGACAAGCAGCTCGTGCCACCGCCGATGATCAGGCAGTTCAACGAACAGGTGATGAAACTTCGCAATACGCGTCCATTTCATCACCGCCTCCGTGTAGATGGGCGAAGGTCGCCTCCAACTTCCATACGACGGTTGGAACTGTCAAACGTCACCTGCCGGACTTGCGCTTCTTCACGGATTCTGATGCAATTGCCTTGGTGGTGCCGCCCTTACGCGGTCGCACCGTGCAAGGGGGTTGTGTCGAGATCCATCACATCATCCAGACCGTCGGGCTTCTCTTCCCGCCTGGCCAGTCGTTCGGCATCGCGGCCGCTGTAGCGCCAGAACAGGCCGGGGCGAATCAGGAACTCGCAGAAGGTCGAGGTGAACAGGCCGCCGAGGATCACGGTGGCGACCGGGTAGAGAATCTCCCGGCCCGGTTCCTGCCCGGCGATGACAAGCGGCACCAGTCCGATGCCTGCTGTCAGGGCCGTCATCAGCACCGGCGACAGTCGTTCAAGGCTGCCGCGCAGAATCATGCTTTCCGAGAAGGTTTCGCCTTCATGCTTCATCAGATGAATGTAATGCGTGACCAGCAGAATCCCGTTGCGTGCCGCGATACCGCCCAGCGAGATGAAGCCAACCCATGCGGCCACGCTCGGCTTCTGATCGGTGATCGCCAGCGCGAGCACGCCGCCGATGAACGCGGTGGGTATGGCCGTGAGAACCTGCGTGACGATTCGCCATGACGGGAACAACATCAACAGCACGAAGAACATGCCGATCAGCGCGAAGATGGCCAGAACAAGAATCAACTGCGAGGCACGCTGTTCGCTTTCGAACTGGCCGCCGTACTCGATGAAATAGCCTTCGGGCAGCTTCACCTTCTCGGCCACGTTCTTGCGAATATCGCCAACGACGCCTGCGAGATCGCGATCGCGCGCGTTGCAGCGGACCACGAGCCGACGGCGGACGTTGTCGCGCTTCACCTGGTTGGCACCGCTGTCGCCCCCGGTCGGAGGGGTGATGTAGGCCAGCTTGTCGAGTGTCACCTGGCTCTTGTCCGGCAGGTCGATGCGCAACTGGCCGAGGTTCGCATAGTCGGTGCGAAACTTGTCGTCGAAGCGGACGAGCAGATCGAAGCGTCGCTGTCCTTCGACAACCTGCGAGACCACTTCCCCCTGCATGGCGGTCTGCAGGAACGAACCGACATAGGCCCGGCTGACGCCGTAGTAGGCAAGACGGTCCGGCCGCAGGCGGATATGAATTTCGTCGATCTTGCGGATCGGTTCGATGGCCACGGAACTGATGCCCGGTACGCCGTCAATGGCCCCTTTGACGTCGCCGGCGATGCGTTCGAGCGCGTCGAGATCGTCGCCGTAGATCTTGATGGCGATCTGCGCGGTCGAACCGGAGATCAGGTGGCTGATGAGATGCGCGAGCGGTTGTTCCACCTCGACCGCAGCATCGGGCACGCCCGCTTTCACCCGTTCTTCGATTTCAGCAAGCACCGTCTTGCGGTCTTTGCCGCTGGCAGGGTTGATGGTTACCAGGAACTCGCTGAAATTCGGCGGATCGGCATGCTCATCCAGTTCGGCTCGCCCGGAACTCCGCATGAATGCCAGGATCAGCGGTTTCGAGCCGTCCGTCGGCGACTGAAGCTGTCGGAACACGTGATCCGCCATGTCGGACGCCTGGTTGGATGCCTCCAGTGACGAGCCGGCCGGCAGCGTGACATTCACCTGCACGGTTCCCTCGTCGAAGGCCGGCAGGAAGTTGCGCCCCATGATCGACAGCCGCCAACCGGAATAGGCGATCAGCAGAATCGTGACCGCCAGGATCAGATTGATCCGGTGCATGCTGAAGCGAACCAGGTGGGCTCCCGCCCACTTCAGTCCGCGCACGAACAGCCCATCGCGATCGTGCCCCGCGCCGCGGACGCCACCGAGAAGATACGACGACAGAACGGGGGTGACGGTCAGCGACACCAGCAACGACGCCAGGATGGAAAGGATGTACGCGATGCCCAGCGGCATGAACATCCGGCCCTCGATACCGGTTAACGCGAACAACGGCAGGAAGACCATGATGACGAGAATGGTACCGAACACAATGGCCGAGCGTATCTCAACACTCGCATCGTAGATGACGCGCAGGACCGGCTTCGGCAGCGGCGATGCGCTGTTCTGGCGCAGCCGGCGGTAAATGTTCTCGACATCGACAATCGCGTCGTCGACCAGTTCACCCATGGCGACGGCAATGCCGCCGAGTGTCATGATGTTGATCGACAGTTCCGTGCCGGTAATCTTGCCGATCAGTTTGAAAATCAACGCGGTCAGCACCAGCGACAATGGAATGGCCGTGAGCGAGATGAACGTGGTGCGGAAATTCATCAGGAACAGAAAGAGAATGATCAGAACGAGGGCCGCCCCGATCGCCATCGCTTCGCCGACGTTGTAGACGCCGCGATCGATGAAGTCACGCGTCTGGTAGAGATCGGTTTCCACAATGACGTCCATCGGCAGCGATGTCTCCGCCTCGAGCAGCCCGACCTTCACCGCGTCCGTGACGGCCCGCGTATCGACATGGGGTTGCTTGGAGATCCGCAAGGCGATTCCGGGGAAGCCGTTGATGCTGGAGTCGCCGCGCTTCTGTTGCGGACCTTCCACCACCCGGGCGACCTGCTTCAACAGGATCGTCCGCTGTGGTGTGGTTTTGATCGGCAGGTTTTCGAGGTCGTTGATGACCTGCGGGGAATCGGGGCCCAGTCGGCCGAGAACGCGGATCGGCTTTTCGATCCCCCCCTGAACTGAATAGCCGCCGGAGAAGTTGACATTGTTGTCCTTCAGCGCCTGTTCGACCTGTGCAAGCGTGATCTCATGTTCATTCAGCAGGACGGGGTTGACGAGCACCTGGTACTGTTTGCGTCCGCCGCCCAGCACAATCACCTGGGCAATTCCCGCGGTCTTAAGCAACCTGGGGCGAATGACCCAGTCAGTGAGCGTGCGCAAGTCGAGAGCGCGCTGCGCTTCGGAGGGGAATACAACATCCCGGCGGACGCCGTCCAGTAATGCCGTGGCCCGTTGTTCGCCCCCGGATGAGGGTGCGGCCCACTCGGCTTGCCGCACATCGACGCGCTTCCACGTATTCAGGTCGCGGCGGCTGCCGGGCAACCATGCCGCCAGTTCCAGTTCGTCGCCCCGGCGGACCTGCTCCGCGTAATACGGCGTGTCGCGCACGGGAACCAGTTCGCCGCCCAACGGTCCCGGCTGCCTTCGAATCCCGGCCACCATGATCTGGCCCATGATGGAACTGGTCGGGGCCATTTGCGGCTTCAGTTCGGGCGGTAAATCGCTGATAACCGTCCCCAGACGTTCCTGCACAATCTGGCGGGCCGTGCGGATGTCGGTGTTCCAGTCGAACTCGACATTGATCACCGACAAGCCGAACCCGGACTGGCTGCGCACGTCCTGCACTCCCGCGGCACCAAGCAGCGATGATTCCAGCGGAAACGTCACCAGCGTTTCAACTTCTTCCGGCGCCAGACCTGGACATTCGGTCATCACGACAACGCGAGGCCGATCCAAATCGGGAAAGATGTCGATCGGCATCGTTGTCGTCAGATAGCCGCCGTAGACCAGCGCGACGAGGCATAGCCCCACGACGACAGGCCGGTTGCGAAGCGATAAACGAATCAGTCCGTTGAGCATTATCGGCTCCTGTCAGTGGTCGCAGCACTTCTCCACGGGGCACCGCCATTCGCCTTCAGCGCGCGGTTTAAAGCTGACGCCTGATTGCGGACGATCGGTTGCCCGGGGCGGATGCTTTCATCGTTGGCGATCACCACCTCATCGCGATCTTCATGCAGAACCCGGACCTTGATCCGCTGAAAGAAGTCGCCGTTCTGCTTGAACACGAATGCCTCGCCGCCTTCGCGCACCAGTCCCGCGATCGGCAGCACGAAGACTTCGTCCTCTTTGTTCTTCTTGTCGAAGCGCACCCGTTCGACGTTCACTTTCAGCAGCACTCGCTGCCCCGGCCGAAATCGCCAGACGAAGTAGGTGTTGCCGTTCTTCGTGTACGATTCCGACTGGTTCATCAGTGGCACAAAGAACGAGAACGTCCGCGATATCGGATCGACCGCGTTGGAAAGATGCTGGATATACAACGGCCCGAGCGCCGGCCAATCGCCCGGGGCCTCGTCCGCGAACTCGGCCTTCACTTCCCAGTTGTTCTTTGCCGCGTCGGCCAGCACTTTGGCTTCCGATTTGAACGCCCGGCCTTCAATGAACAGAATCTGATGATTCGACAGCGTGCAGAGCGCCTGCCCGCCTTGAACCGATTCGCCCAACTGCACCTTCAGATCCTGCACTTCGTAGACGGTCGGCTCCGCTTTTTCGGCCGATGTTACTTTGTCTTTGGCATCTCGGGCACCGGGTACTCGCTCCGGCGCGATGACGACAATCTCCGTGACGATCCTGCCATTCTCCGCATCGGTGATCTGGGCGGGGGTGAGGCCGATGGTCAGCAACTGGCGTCGCACGGCCTGGATCAGCGTTGAGATTCGTTTGACCTGATTCTCATCCTCAATGAGGTCCGCAGCCGACTTGGTGCCGATCTTCACGAGTTCGGCACTGCGTTTCAACTTGGCGTCGGCAATGCTCAGTTCGCGGGCCGCTTTCACCAGTTCCGTCTGTGCGCTCTGGGCAAATTCACTGACGATCTGGATGGTGAACAGCGGGTCGCCGGCCTTGACGGTGTCGCCGGGCCTCGCGTTGATCTCCGTGACGATGCCGCCGACGCGTGCGGTCACACCGCGATCGGTCTCCCCGGGTCGATCGACGACCGAACCGGGAATTTGAACCGTGCGGAAGTACGGCTGCGGCAGGATCAGGTCGACATCGAGCTTGAGATTGTCGATCGCTTGCACGCTGAGTCGGACCCCTTCGCCATGGCCGTGGTCGTGGCCGTGGTCGTGCCCGCCGTCAATGTGTCCTCCGTCTTCGTCATGCGAATGCCCGTGATCCTGGTCTTTGCCCTTCGCCGTCGAATCGGGCACGATGATCGGCAGCCAGCGCTGCCGTGTTTCGAATGCACCGGCCCCGAGGCCGACTGCAAGAAGCACCAACACAACTTTCGACGCGTACTTTCGGTAATGCATAGCGCACTCCGGTGAAGGAAGACTTAAGACGTCAGCCGACGGTTTGAAACGGGATCACAAGCGCGGATTCAGCGCTCAGCGGCACCAGAACGGGGCCGACGGGAAGGCTAGTTTCGCCAGTTCTGCAGGGTCAGATAGAGAGGTGGATCGAGAGCCGCCACGACGACGTCCGGCAGGCGCGGGCGGACATCGAAGATGACATCGAACGGATTGAGCAGCGACGTCGGCTCGATAACCGGATCGAGAAGATCGACACCCGGCTTGATCAGATCAACAACCAGCGATGCATTGATGGATGGGCATTCGGATTGATGGCGTTCATGCTGATGGGTCGCCGGTTCGGCAGTCGCCAACGCGTCTGCCACTTCATCGTGGTGCCGGTGCTTGCAGCATTTGCCCTTCGGCACGGCGACTGGCGGCTCCACCAGTGCGACGGCACACGTGCGATCATTGCACGAGACCAGTTCGCCCGCGCACATGCAGGCTCGCTGGGGCAGCAGCACCAGCAGGCAGACGAGCAACGTCATCGACCTGTTCAACAAATCGGGAATCTCCTTGTTGTTCGATTATCGCCGTTGACGGTCGCTTGTCAATCCGAAAGGCCGACATGGCTGCGCGTCGGCGACTCACTTTGCCGGCGATTTCGGCGGCCAGGCCTCTTCGAGCAACAGGCCTGAAATCTCCCCGGCGGCCTTCCATGCATCGCCGAGCGATCGGTTGTATTCGAGGCGTGCTTCGATCAACGATCGCTGTGCCTGCAGCACGCGCAGGTACTCGAACTGACCGCCCTTGAACGCGTCGGTTGACAGCTTGAACGTTTCCTCCGCCCGCGGAATGATGGCCAGACGGTACCGTTCGGCCCGTTGCCGGGCGGCGGCATACTGACGGTGGGCCGTCGCGAGCCGATCGACAAGTTCGTTCTGAACGCGCCCGACATCCGAGGCATTGACGCCGATCTCCGCACGGGCAGTGCGGTTGTTCCCCTGATTGCGGTTCCATGTCGGCAATGGCAGACTGACACCGACCATCCAGTCGCTGGAGGCATTCTGGTTCTGCCGGACATAGGCGCTCGCCAACGTGAGATTTGGAATCGGCTCGACCTGGGCACGCCGCAGTGCAGCCTGCGCGCGGTCGACGCCGACCTTGGCGGAACGCACTTCCGGATGCACCTCGCGGACGATGTCCACGCCGCGGTCCAAGTCATAGAGCGGCACTTCGGATTCGAAGGCCCCTTCAAGTCGCGCGAACGGAATCGTGCTGTCGCCCGTGACGGCGGCAAGTCGCCGGAAGGCACCCGGCAATTCCCGATTGACGGCCTCCAGGTCGGCCACCACCTGTTCGTACTGCACTTCGAGTTGAATCAGATCCAGTCGGGCGATGTTGCCGCCTTCGACCAGCTTCCGACCGGTGCCGACCGATTGTTCGACCAGCGTTGCCAGCGACTTGAGAATCTCCGCACGGCGCTGCAGCGTGTACGCATCGTAGAACGCCGAACGCACCTGACCGATGATCGCGTACCGTTCGTTCAGAATTCCGAGAGTGGCCTGATCGACTTCAAGCGCGGCCACCGCCTGACTCAGCGACAGCTTCCGGCCCGTGACAATCTCCTGGTTGATCTGCGGCGCGGACCAGATGCCGCCGGGGCCCGTCCGATCCCCCAGCTCATCGCCCGTGGCACTGATGATCGGGTTCGGGTACAGCCCGGCCTGGATCCGCTTCCCCTCGGCCGCATCGACCGCGAACGATGCGCGAGCCAGGCGCGGGTTCCGCTCGATGGCGATCTGAATCAGCTGATCGACCGTCAGCCCGGACGTTGCCACCATAGACAAGGGAGGCGCTTCGGGCACCTTCTCGACTGCCTGAGCGCGGATGATCGTCGAGGCCGGGTCGTGAATTGCAGCTTGCGGCTGAATCTTCGTCCAGCCAGCATCCTTCTGACCGAATGCAGGATCGACCGGTGCCGTCCACGCAATGAGCCCGCAGAAGGCCACGGGCCAGGCTGTTCGGCGTGCTTGTTTCCGTGCATCGGCCATGTTCCACCCCGTCTATTGTTCGCGCGATCTGTTTGAATAACTTCGCATCATCAATGTGATGACGACGCTGTTGTGATCACTGTGCAAGATGCCGGAGCGCAGACTGCTAGCAGCGCATGACGACTGAATCCGGGGGGTTGGATATCGAATGAGACTGTTTGAAACGGATGATCGCGGGCACCTGCCGGCCGAGTTCGGGCACAATCGTCGCCAGCCTGCTCAACTGATTGAAGTCGACATGCCGGTGATTCGTTGACGAAGGAAGTCCCAGGAACATGCCGACCAGCATTGCCATGTGCAGGCAGGCACTCGCGCAAATCGATAGTCGGCGGCCGGGTCGCATGGTCCGTTTGTCTCACGTGCCGAAAGTCATCTGATGACAGGACAATGTTGGTGCCGTTTACTTAACGCAAATGGCACCATCGGTTTAATCGGCAGTTTCATACCTTGCTCGTCATGAATTCCCACCTTCGCCGTTCGCGCATCGGCTGCGGGAGACTGCGCCGCTTAACAGTGCTGCCTGACACAACCGGTTAGTTCAGCCTAACCGATCAGCTTTCGGCCGATCGGTGGCTAACTCGATGGGGGCAAGATCGCCCCGATCGGTCACCTCTGCAACAGCGGTATGCCTGCTGCGTTCAGGCGATCAGTTGCTGCTGTCGTCTACCTCAGTCGTACCGGAAACGGAGCATCTGCTCGCCCTTGCCGCCATACTGTGGGCGATCATTGCCCTGTTTCGTCGGAACCGTCGACCGGTCCCGGTGTTTTGACAGAGTAGGAAGTTCGCACGCCTATCCGGATTGAATACATCACCAAATTGATCATATTAACGCTGTATTGGTCGGTTGCTGTCGAGTAAATTAGGGTGCATCTCCGTGATGGAACGGAAGTGCCCCGCGGTTTCTGGAGACTTCGATGCGCGGCATACTGCTGATGCTTGGTCTGGTGGCGGGTTCGACAGCGCAGGCGGAAGACACCCGTCTCGAGTTCTTCGAGAAGAAGGTCCGTCCCATCCTGGCCGAGCACTGCTTTGCCTGTCACTCGGCCGACACCAAGCCGGCCGGCGGGTTGCGTGTCGATGATCGTAACGGACTTCTAATCGGCGGCAACACCGGCAAGGCCGTGGTGCCCGGCAAGCCGGAGGCCAGCATTCTGCTGAAGCGCGTGGTCGCCGGCGACCGCAAGCGCATGCCGATTGAAGGCAAGTACCTGACCGATGAACAGATTGCCGACTTGACCGTTTGGATCAAGGACGGTGCGGCGTGGCCGACCGTGAAGGCCCCCGCAACGCTGGGCAAGATCACGCCCGAGTATGCCAAGCTGAAGTCGAACCATTGGGCCTGGCAGCCGCTGTCTTCGCCGAAAGCGCCGGCCGTGCGCGATACCGCCTGGCCCGCGGGCGACATCGATCGCTTCATCCTGGCGAAGCTTGAAGCGAAGAAGATCAGCCCCGTCGGCGATGCCGACCGGGTGGCCTTGATCCGCCGGGTGACGTTCGACCTGATCGGCCTGCCGCCGACCACCGCCGAGATTGATGCTTTCGTGAACGATCGCTCGACCGACGCGTTCGAGAAAGTCGTCGACCGTCTGCTGATGTCGCCGCGGTTCGGCGAACAGTGGGGCCGGCACTGGCTTGATGTCGCCCGCTACGGCGAATCGACGGGGCCGTCGCGCAACATCCCTTACCCCCACGCGTGGAAGTACCGCGACTACGTCATCGACTCGTTCAACGCCGATGTGCCGTTCGATCGTTTCGTCACCGAACAACTTGCCGGCGACCTGCTGCCCGCCGATTCGGCGGCCGACAAAGATCGGCTGCTGACGGCCACGGGTTACCTGGCCCTGGGTGTCAAGGACGTCAACCAGCGCTTCAAAATCCGTTTCGTCATGGACAACGTCGATGAGCAGATTGACGTCGTCTCGCGCTCGCTGATGGCACTGACGGTCAGTTGCGCCCGCTGCCACGACCATAAGTTCGACCCGATCCCGACGACTGACTATTACGCCCTCGCGGGCATCTTCACCAGTACCGACAACTGCGCCGGCGTCCGCAACAAGATGGGCGGCGGCGGGCTCGACTACTACGATCCGTCGATGCTGCTGCGGCTCAGCAGCGAGAACGCCATACCGGCCGATTCGGCAGTAGTTGCCAGGCTCACGACCGAAGTCGATCAGGCGAAAAGCGAATTCGAAAAGATACGCAATACGCCGGAAGGCTTGGCCAAGGGCGCGAACGGCTTCCCCAAACAGCGGGATGTCCGTCTGAAGTACGAACGCCTGCAAGGCGAGCTGAACAAGCTGACCGATCCGGCCTCACGCAGTCAGACGGTACACGGCGTCCGCGATGCATCGACGATTGCCGATACCGAACTGCGCATCCGCGGCGAGGCGGAGCAGTTGGGCAGCGTCGTTCCACGCGGGTTCCTCACGACATTCGCCGTACCCGACGCCCCGGCGGTCAACACCGCGCAAAGCGGCCGACTGGAACTGGCGAAGTGGATGACGAGCCCGAAGAACCCGCTGACCCCGCGCGTGTTCGCCAATCGCGTCTGGTCGCATCTGATGGGCGAAGGCATTGTCAAAACCGTCGACAACTTCGGCGTGACCGGCGATGTGCCGTCGAATCCGCAGCTTCTCGACCACCTGGCCAGCCAGTTGATCGCCGGCAACTGGTCAACCAAGAAGCTGGTGCGTTCGATCGTGCTGTCGCATGCCTATCGGCTCGCATCGC